>Ga0255342_1004677_pt1 | contig 13806 bp, 7 predicted proteins | sample wastewater_treat_3_FD_192416 | JGI IMG/M metagenome (GOLD analysis project Ga0255342, IMG submission 192416) | Wastewater microbial communities from Lulu Island WWTP, Vancouver, Canada - plant14 | ecosystem: Engineered > WWTP > Wastewater > Unclassified | place: Canada: Vancouver, British...
CGCTGCAAGCCTGATAGTCGAGCCGGACTTTCAGCATTACCTCGCCCTGTTCCGCGCCTTCAGATGCCCGGACGGCCGCCGTGAAGACAGGGCTCTGCGGGAACACCGACCACTTCTTGCCCTTCGCGAAGGCGAACTCTTTCATATCCGCCGGCGGATACTCGATGTCGGCAGCCGTGATGCCCGCCGGGGCCTCCACGGTCAACTCCGTGGGGACGATGTAGCTCTCCGTCGGCCTGTCTGACTGGATGTGGTGGCCCGGCTCCACGCGCGCCCGCACCCAGAGCGCCGTTTCGTCACCCGGCGCCACCGTGCTGTTGCGCACGGCCGCCTCTATCTTGACGATCTCCGGCGCGCCTCCGCCCCCCACGCTGACTGCCTGCCCGAACGCGGCGGCCGCCGTCGCTGTCAGAAGCGCAAGCCAGAACATCAGTGCGTATTTCTTCAAAATGCAGAACCTCCGCCGGAGGAATCGCTCCGGTCATCATGCATAACGCCGCAGGCCGCCCGATGTTCCACATGGGCGGCCCTGTCCCTTGCGCGACTATAGCGGGGCTCTGGGTGCGGCTGCAAGCCGTGGGCAGCTGCTGGGCCGAAACAGTGCTTGTTGCTCCTCCCTTGGCCCGAAACCTTGCCACAGCCGCGCCGGTCACGTCAGCAAGTCACCTCCAAGGATAACGCAGCAGTGGTGGGTAATGAGCCCGGTGAGATGGACGATTACCAGGCTTATCCTGCATACCGTCGCGGAAGAGGCCGTTGGATCAGGGAGTGGTTACTTCCCCTTCTGTGCTTCGCGGCGATCCTCACACTCTCCCTGGTGGCAGCCCGGCAGTGGTACTTCATCACGGATCACGAGTTGCGGCTCTGCATTCAGATCGGCATGACGATGGATGAAGCGACCGAGGCTTTCGGCGGAGCACCTGGCTCGGTTTGGCGAGCGCCCTTCGATGGGCAGCGCGACGGCTGGCCGCGGAGCTTCAAAGACTTCGAGGACGGCACCATTGCGCTCTATACCCGGATCTGGCCGTCAGCATATCTCTGGGTTCACTTCGACCGGCAGGGCCGTGTGGACCGCACGTTCTTGGTAACATCGTGAAGCTGTTTCGCTGCTTTCTGGCACTTCTCTGCCTCGCTGTTCCCGCCTCAGCCGGCGTTCATCCGTCCATGCCCGGCGCCATGGACGACCTCCGCAAGCTCTGCGCTTCGGAAACCCACGCCGGGCGGCTCGCGGCGCTGAAGACGATGCTCTTCGCGCGGAATGTCCCCTACGTGGTCGAAAAAGTGCGCCCCCGCACGGCCTTCGTGATCCCGCAGCCGCCGGACGGCCGAAACGTGCTGGTGACGGTGGGAAAGGGGCCTAGAGACATCGTCATCTCGGCGCACTACGACGCGGTGACGCTGGGTGACGGCTCGCTCAGCAGGGGCGCGGTGGACAACGGAGCGGCAGTGGTGACGCTCGTGCGCGTCGCGCAGACGCTGCGAACGATGAAGCTGAACAGCCGCGTACGCATCCTGTTCACCGACAAGGAAGAGGCCGGGGGTCTGGGCGCCAGGCGCTTCGCGTCGGCCCATCAGAAGGAACCGATCATGGCCGCCATCGTCCTCGACGTCGTGTCGTCCGGCAGCGCGGTCTACTTCTGCCCGTCCGGCCCTTCGCCAGAGCCCGCGGTCAGACAGCCGTTGAAATGGGGATCGGACGAGCGGCTGGGGAAGATGGTCGAGGACGTGTGCGGCGAGCAGAATCTGGCGCACATCCGTTCCAAAGCCCTGGGATACACCGATCAGCGCAGCTTCTGGGACTACGGACTCCCCAGCGTCTGGATCGCCGTGCTGCCGGAGGCTAAGGCGCACCAGCTATGGCTCGCGGACAATGCTAAGTCAGCCGGGCTTGCACCGGGATTGGGCGACCTCTCCATCATCGGCGCGCATTCCGAGGGCGACACGCCCGATGCCGTCACGCCGGAAGCGATGGCGACAGCGTACAATGTCGTCCTGTCGCTCGTCCGCAAGCTCGATGCCGAGCACCAGTGATCGGACACCGGTTCGTGATGCCGCCCGCACTGGAAACCATGGGTACTGTACGACTCATAGGCCCCGTTCCGTCGAGAAACTACCGCACCTCCGCCAGCACTGGAGTCAGCGTCTTCAGCGCAGTGACCGGCGGCTCGCCGAGGCTCAGAAGATCGCGCGCGGCGACGCTTTGCCCGGCCTTCAGGATCTTGATGTCAATCGGAGTGCCGGTGAAGTTGATGGCGTTCACTACCCATCGGTCGCCAATCCTGGCGGGCAGCCACTCCAATCCCCACGCAGGCTCGTTCGTTTTCGCGTCAACCACCGTATACTCCGGCGCGCCGCCAACCTCCGCCAGCTTCGAGCGTAGCGCCGGCCAGAGCACCTTTGCCGCGTCGCCGTCTTCCAGTTTCTCACCGCGAGCAAGCAGAGCCGCCACAGCCGATTCGTCCCGCTTCTTCCCGTACTCGTTGCGCGCGAAGTTGGCGCCAATCAACAGCAGCTTCGCCTTAGTTGCCTTCTGCAGCCCGGCGAACGCGTCGTCGCGCAGCGTCTCGGCTTCGGGTGAGATGATGAGCAAGTAGTCGTCGGCCTTCCCACTAGCAAGCTGCTTCTCTGAGATGAAATCTATCTTCACGCCGCAGTGGTTGAGCGCGTGATAAACCCGCCAGATAGCCCCAGTGTGCTCGTTGCCTCTTCGGATGATCGAGCTCATCGAGTATACAATCGCCACCGGCGCCTTCACCGTCGCCAGCGCGGTGACTTCCTCCGCCAGCCGATTGAGGTCGAGGCAGGTCGCGCCAACCGCCTGCGCCGACCCGGGCCGCTCCATCACGCTCCCGATGAACCCCCAGCGATTCGTGAAATCCCGCTCCCACACCCAGATCGTCGTCGAGCCCTGCCCGTGAATCGCCCCCTGCCACAACGCCGCCCTGAAATGCTCCGGCGCCTGATAGTGCGTGGAGCCGTCGGGCACGATATGGTTCTCGGAGTTGAAAACGGGCTTGCGGGCAAACGAGCGCTGTATGTCGTAAGACGTGTTCTGAAGCCACGGGTCGGCCGGCCAGGCAGGGTTGTGCGTCGGGAAGAAGTAGCAGTCGTTGCCATTCAAGTCCAGCAGATTGCCGAAGCGCTCCTGATCGGTCACCCAGTTCACCTGCCCTGCGTTCAACTGATTCGACATCACCTTTGCATGCACCGGCACGTCCGGCGCCATCTCGTGAATGATGTCCGCCAGCCACCTGTGCCACCCCGCGAAGCGCTCCATACCGTACATCACCCAGTCGTACACCTGGGCGTCTCCGGAATACGGAACGTCTGCGAAGCTCGCGTGTGAAGTTCCGTAGCGCGCATTGAGCGTCGCAATATCGCCGTGAGTCTTGCGCAGATATCGCTCCCACAGTTCTTTCGTGTTGTCGCAACCGCCGAGGTTCGGAAAGACCGGCTCGTTCGAGAGGCAGATCGAGTGCAGCGCGGGCTTGTCTTTGATTCGAGGAATCACCAGCCGCAGGAAATCCTCGTTGATCTTATTGGCGGCGGGATCGTCCACGCAGTAGCCAAGGAAACCGCCGCCGCCTTTGCCAAGATGCGGGTACTTCCTCATCGCCCACTCCGGGAAGTAGTGCGGAGATATCAGAAAATCAATGCGAACATTGCGTTTTGCCGCTTCGTCGAGATGCCGCTCCAGCGTCCTGATCGCCTTCCAGTCTACCTTGTCCTCTTTCGGGAACACCTGCGCAGGCCCGAACTCAGAGTGTTGCAGCAGGTTGACGCCGTAGCCCGGCCAGCGCGGCATGTCCGCCCTTATCTGCGCAAAGTGCCCGTACCCGACGAAGAAGAGTGGGCCCCTGTCGCGCTTGCCGTTTGAGTCCACCCTTGGCCCAACGAAGCTCAGACCCTCGACGTCCACCCTGCCCGTCGTATATCTCCGCATCACCGGCGCTGACTCGGGGTATTTGAGATATGTCCGCAGCCGCTCGATTCCCTCGTCAAGAGCCCTGTTGAAATCCGTTACGGCGTATCTGGCGCGGTATTCCAGAGTCGCCCTAACATCCACCTTCGCCAGCGGGATCATCTGCTCGAGCATCGTCTTCGTGTTCAGAGGATAGTCGAGCGCGATGCCGAGCTTGCTTGCCTGCGCGAACAGCCTGTCGAACTCGACTTTGCGCTCCTCGACCTTCGCGATCTCAGCAAACACCGGCGAGTCCACGATCTCGAAATTCGCGGTGCCTTTGGCAATGACGCTGCCTGCCTCTCCGATAGCCCGCGCCGCAAGCGTGTATTCGCCGAAATCACGATTGCCTGTGTTCCACCGCCAGCGCAGCGCGTTCGATCCCCGCTTCAGGCTGAACCGTTTGCTTGAGATCCTGCGCCCCTCTCGCAGGATGTCCGCCTCCAGCGTGACGGCTCGTGCCTTGTTCTCGACAAGAATCGAAGCCGGCGCATCGGAGTCGTGCCCGATGATCTTGTTGCTGATGAGGATGATGCCAGTCAGCCCCGGCGCCTGAAGCTGGCCGCCCCTCGGGACAAGCTGCACGTCGTCAATCGCCAGCTCCTTTGCGACGTTCGTGATGTTGATTGCGACGGCAAGGTTCTTCTGTCCGGGGCCTGTCGTGAACTCGGTCGCCACCTTCCGCCAGCCGAAGGTGCCGCTTGGAAGGTTCAGTGTGTAGGTGCTCCAGTCGGTGAAGTGCGAGGACCCCGCTCCGGAGCCGACTTCGGTGCCGCGCACCCAGCAGCTCAGCTCGTACCTCGTGCCCGGAAGCGTATCAACGTATGCCACCATCCGGCCGTATACATGCGGCTGCACGCCCGATTCGCTACGCAGCACAAGACAGGTATCGCCCGAGTGAGGGTCCTTCTGGCTGATTTCCCACGAGGCCCGCGCGCCGTTGTGAGCTGTCCAACCCCAGCCCTCGATGCCCTTCTCGAAGCCTCCATTCGCGATGGTGGGGACCAGCTCCGCCGCAGCGCCGGGCAGAGCAGATAGCAGACAGACAACAGCAAGCACCACAGTCTTCATAAATCAGCAACCTCCGTGGGGCAGACTTAGCTGCATGGGCCCTCCGCTCCTTCGCGTTGCCGTGGCCTCCTTTGCTGCAGGTGTCCTCACCCGCCGCGCCTGGGCCGGTCTTGTCTTCAAGTGAGGACACCGCCTGCCTGCCGCCCCGCGGAGGCAGGCCGATCAATGGGTTTCCGCGCTACCGCGATTCAGATTCCGAGCCGGCTTCTCCGCAGAAGCTCTTCCTTGTCCGACGCCCGGTTCGGGGCGTAGCCGTCCAGCCGCTGAATGTGCTCGTGCACCGCGTCCAGAATGTCCGAAGGGAACGGGAAGAAGCTGTCTTCCACCTCGTCCGCCGGGGTGATCCAGTTGCGTGCTCCCACGACCACCGGGGGGGCATCCAGATCGTCGAAGCAGAACTGCGTGATTTTCGCCGCGAATGTCTGGAGCATGCTTCCGCGCTCGCAGGCGTCGGAGGCCAGCAGAATCCGCCCGGTCTTCTTTACCGACGCGATGACCTTCTCGTAGTTGAACGGCACGATCGAGCGCGCATCAATGATCTCGCACGAAATGCCGTACTTCTCTTCGAGCGCCTTTGCCGCTTCCAGAGCCCGGTAGAGCGTCGCGCCGATCGTCATGATCGTCAGGTCGCTGCCCTGCTTCTTCACGTCCGGCTCACCGATGGGTATCTCATACGCCCCGGCCGGCACGCCCTCTGCTCCGTGGAACAGCTCGTGCTGGTCGTAGATGCGCTGGCTTTCGAAGAAAATCACGGGGTCCGTGCCCAGAAGCGCCGAGTACATGAGCCCCTTCGCGTCGTACGGGGTGGCGGGGAATACGACCTTCAGCCCCGGCACGTGCGCGCACATGGAAGTCCAGTCCTGGCTGTGCTGGGCGCCGTACTTGCTGCCGACCGAAACCCGCAGCACGAGCGGCATCCGCAGCATTCCGCCCGACATGGACTGCCACTTCGACATCTGGTTGAATATCTCGTCCCCGGCGCGCCCCATGAAGTCGCAGTACATCAACTCGGCGATCACGCGTCCGCCTTCCAGGGCGTATCCGACCGCCGAACCGGCGATGGCGCCCTCCGAGATCGGCGTGTTGAACAGCCGGTGATACGGCAGGGCTTCGGTCAGACCTCGATAGACGGCGAACGCGCCGCCCCAGTCGCGGTTCTCCTCGCCGTAAGCGACCAGCGTCGGGTCTTTGCCGAACCTGTCCAGCACCGCCTCGAAGATCGCGTCTCTCAGAACCAGGCACTTGCCCTTCGGGAGCACTTCGCCGTCCGCGCCGATGCCCGAGCGGCTGCGACCGGCAAGCTGCTTCACGCGGGGGTTCTCCTGGGCGGGAATAATCATCTCGGGACTCGCGCTGCCGTCCCACGGAGCGCCGGTCTGCGTTCCGGTGGGCGGTTCCGGAATCTCGCGGCGCTCGTTCGAAAACATCGTCTGCTCCAGCAGGCTGTTCACGCTGTAGAGATCGGCGCGCGGCGATATCTCCACGTCCACCGCTCTGGCGCACGCGCGCAGGATGCGCTCTTCCACGTCCTGCCGTATCTGCTCCAGGTCGCCTTCCGTCGCGGCCTTGGCGCCCACCAGTTCGGCCCCGTAGGTGGCGATGGAGTCCACCGCCTGCCACTCGCTCACCTCCGACTTGTCGCGGTAAGACGAAGCATCTGACGGCGAGTGACCGCTGAAGCGGTAGGTGAGCGTGTCGAGCAGCACCGGCCCCTCGCCGCGCTCCAGCACTTCTTTCTTGCGGGCTATGGCGTCAATCACCGCCAGCGGGTTGTAGCCGTCCACGCGCTCCGCGTGCATCTGCTCGGGATTCACCCCCGCGCCGATTCGCGCCACGAACTTGTAGCCCATCGTCTCGCCGACGGGCTGCCCGCCCATGCCGTAGAAGTTGTTCACGAAGTTGAAGATCAGCGGCAGGCCGCCCCTGTGCGCTTCGTCCCAGAGCGTTCTGTACTGGTCCATGCTCGCCAGACAGATCGCCTCCCAGACCGGGCCGCACGCCGACGAAGCGTCGCCGATGTTGCAGACAACGATGCCCTTGCGCCTGTTCACCTTCTTGAAGATCGCCGCCCCCACCGAGATGTCCGCCGAGCCGCCGACGATGGCGTTGTTCGGATACACCCCGAACGGCGTGAAGAACGCGTGCATCGAGCCGCCCATCCCCTTGTTCAGCCCGGCCTCGCGCCCGAATATCTCCGCCAGCGTCCCGTAGATCAGATAGTCCACCGCCAGAGACCTGGTCGCCCCTTTGCCGGATTTCGCTGAAGCATCCGGGGACAGCGCCTTCAGCGTCAGCCCGCCGTTGTACGTCTCCATAATCTGCTGGAGCGTCTTTTCGTCCAGCTTCTCGATCGCCGAGAGCCCTTTCGCCAGAATCTCGCCGTGGCTGCGGTGGCTGCCGAAGATGTGGTCTTCCACGCCCAGCCCGAACGCCTGCCCCACGGCCGAGGCCTCCTGCCCGATGGAGAGGTGCGCCGGTCCGCGGTGGTTGTATTCGATGCCGTGGTAGTTCGTCTTGGTCTTGATCTCCTGCAGCATCGTCTCGAACGTCCGGATGACGTACATATCGCGGTAGATGCGGACCAGGTCTTCGCGCGAGTAGCGCTGCAGCTCGTCCTTCATCGTGCGGTCGTACTGGTTGAGCGGAATCGGCTTGAGCTTGATCGTTCCCTTTTTCCGCTGTTCTTCGGGGAGGATGGCTATACTTTTTGGCATTTTCTAACCTTCACCTGTCTTTTTGTTCTTCGCACGCGGATGTCACCTGGCGGGACGGGGCTCTATCCGATTCCCATCGCCTTCTTCACGCGGTCCAGCGTTGCGGCGGCAATCGGCCTCACGCGGTCGGCGCCGTCCTTCAGAATCTGCTCTATCGTCGCGGGGTCGCCTACGATCTCATTGTAGCGCGCCTGCACCGGCTCCACCGCCGCCAGAACAGCTTCGGCCACCGCCTTCTTCAGGTTCCCGTAGCCTCCGCCCGCGAACTCCGCCTCAATCGTCTCTGTGTCCTTGCCCGTGATCGCCTGATACACCGTCAGCAGGTTCAGAACCCCCGCCCCGGCGTGATCGAACCGGGTCTCCTGGCCCGAGTCCGTGACCGCCGACATGACCGTCTTTTTGATCTGCTTCGGGTCGTCCAGCAGCCCGACGCTGTGGCCGGCCTTCTTTTCGCCGGTGCTCTTCGACATCTTGTTTTCGGGGTCGTCGAATCCCATCACGCGCGCGCCGCTCTTCGGGATCATCGCCTCCGGCACCACGAACACCTCGCCGAACATGTGGTTGACGCGCATCGCGACGTCGCGGGTGATCTCGATGTGCTGTTTCTGATCCTCGCCCACGGGCACCATGCCGGTGTCGTAGAGAAGAATATCCGCCGCCATCAGGGCGGGGTACACGAGCAGGCCGGTGCCGACGCTCTCCTGCAGCCCGGCCTTGGCTTTGTACTGCGTCATCCGCTCGAGCCACCCCAGGGGAGTCATGCACCCGAGAATCCACGCAAGCTCCGCGTGCTCCTTCACGTGAGACTGCACGAAGATCGCGCTCTTCTGAGGGTCAATGCCGCACGCAATGTAGAGCGCCGCGACTTCCCGCGTCTTCTCGTGCAGGTCCTTCGGGCTGAGCGCTTCGGGGATGGTGATCGCGTGCAGATCAACGACGCAGTAAACGCAGTCGTACTCGTCCTGCATGCGCACCCACTGCGACAGCGCGCCCAGATAATTGCCGAGATGCAGCTTTCCGGAAGGCTGCACTCCGCTGAAGACCCGCTTCTTTGAATGACCTGCCATACTCTCCTCTTACGGTTTCTGTGTGCTCGAATCGCCCGGCGTGTCACACTCCGGGGCGCCGGGAAGCACGAGGGTAATCCCCCGCTCTTCGAAAAAACTGACCCATGCCGCGTCGGGCGCCGTGTCCGTGACGACCCGCGACACCTTCTCCCAGCCGCATATCTGGAACAGTGACGGCGCGGAGAACTTGGAGTGGTCCACGACCAGCACCACGTCGCGCGCGTTCGCGGTCACGTGCTTGTAAAGGTACGCTGTCTCGATGTCGTTCGACCACAGGCCGAGGTCGGCGCTCAGCCCGTCCGCGCTGATGAACGCGACGTAGCCCCGCATCTGGTCCACGGACTGCGCCGCAAGCGGCCCCACGCAGTCCGCGCGTTCGGGGCGATAGCGGCCGCCGATCTCAAAGATGTTCACCTCCGGCGCCCCGGCAAGCTCCGTCGCCCATCGCCACGAGTTGACGATCACCGACAGCCCGCGCCGTCGCCTGAGAGTGTGGCGCATTTCGAGACAGGTCGTACCGCCGTCAACGTACAGCATTTCGTGATCGGACACAAGACCGGCGGCCAGACCTCCGGCGGTGCGTTTGGCTTCCACGTTCCTGAGCGCGCGCGACTGCAGCGAGAAGTCCGGGTGGCGGGGCAGGGTCGCGCCGCCATAGACGAGCTCGATCTGCCGGTCCCGCGCAAGCTGCCTCAGGTCACGGCGGACGGTGGCCTCGGAGACGCTCAGGTCCTCGGCCAGGCTGCGGACCTGCACGTGCCCGCTTGCCGTAACGCGCTCCACGATTTCGCTGCGCCGGCGGGAAGCCGTGCGCGCTGCGGTTCCGGTGCGATTCGCCATCTCTACGGTGTCGGTGCTCTTTCGCTGCACATTGTTGATTGACTTCCGTCAGAGTGTACACGAATCCTGCATTCCCCGTCAACAATCTCGGGGGGCTCCCTGCGCCATCATCTCAACCTTACCGAAGTTCCCCCAACAGCCCCGAAACTGCTATACTTGTCTTATCCCATCCGCAATCACGCGGCCTGTTCAGTAGGAGGCAAGCGCATGATCCGATTCTTATTCCTGGCGGCGGCAATGGTGTGTGCACTGACCGCGCCCTGCTCGTCCGCGCAGATCGTTTTCGTCGGCCCCGACAACGACCTCTGGGTGGTGCAAAGGCCCGCTGAGACCGTGCAGGCCGCAATCCGAATCGTCGTCGCTGGCCCCACATACCGGGAGAAGGCCTCCGGCATCACCAGCGCCATCCCGGAGAGCACTTCCATCATCTCAATTGACGCAAGCGGCGACGGGGTCACGGTTGATCTCACCGGGCCCGGCTTCCAGGAGCCTCTGCCGGATGACCAGGTGGACACCATCCTGCAGCAGGTGGACTGGACGGCGCGCGGGTTCGGGCTGGATGCGCGGGTGCTCTTCAACGGCAAGCAGGCCGACTCCGTACGCTTCCCGCAGAAGCCGGTGGGCAGCCGCACGGCCGCGCTTCCCCTGCCCGCGGGAATCAACCTGGCGGGTGTTCTCAACGGCAAGAAGATAACCATCAGCCCCGGGCACGGCTATCAGTGGAACGGCAGCTCATTCAGCACGCAGAGGCCTGTCTACTGCGCTCCGCTCAACGAGGAGGACCTCCACAACCTCGAGATCTCGCTGTATCTCACCGAGTACCTGCTCGCCGACGGCGCCATTCCCTTCCAGACTCGTGAGACCGATCTGGCCCGGGGCAATCATCCCCAGTCCGGCAAGCCGTGGTGGCAGATGTGCGCGCCCTTCTGGCTGTACGACCAGGGGTATCCTCTCTCAGTCTGCAGTCCCAACACGGGGGCGGTGCCTGGCGCCGCGGGCGTCAGCCAGACAACGGAGGACCGGCGTTCCCGCCCTGAGGCTTCCAACTACGACGGCACCGACCTCTACGTCTCACTCCACACGAACGGTCTGGCGGGAGACTGCTACACCGGCTGCCCGTCTGGCATTGAGATGTATGTGGACGAGACGCAGAACGGAGGCTGGTTCACCCAGTCCAGTTCGCTCGGAAGCAAGTGTCAAATCGCCGTCAGAGACGCCGTTCAGGCAACCTACAGCGCCACCTTCCCCTGCCGCAACAGCTGCATCCCGCGCACCAACCAGGCGTTCGCCGAAATCCACTATCCGGAGCGTCCCGCCTGCCTGCTCGAGCTGGGATTCCACGATAGCTGCAACACCGATGCCGTGGCCCTGCGCGATAACGTCTTCAGATCGGCCGCGATGTGGGGGATGTACAAGGGCATCTGCGACTTCTACGGCGTCACTCCCACCTGGCCGCTGCGATCGTACGAGCTTGTCAGCAGCGACCTTCCCACGCTCGTGAAGGCGGGCTCATCGTGGACTTCGCACATCACGCTGAAGAACCGCGGGTGCGTCTGGAATGAGGCGCATCAGTTCCGGCTGGGTTCGGTGAACAGCGCCGATCCGTTCGGGGGCGCGCCGCGCTTCACGCTGGAGTCCGAAATCGCGCCCGGGCAGACCGTGACATTCAGCATCGCTCAGACCGCCCCGGCCGCGGACGGGGCCTATCCCACAGTCTGGCGGATGGTTCAGGACGAGCGCGCGGCCTGGTTCGGGAGTCCGGTTTACAGCGTTGTCAGCGTGGACGCGAAGCCGCCCACCAGCCCCGCACCCGTCAACGACGGCGGGCCGAACCAGTCTTCCACGACGCAGATCGCCGCCTCGTGGGCCCAGAGCACCGATGCGAAGGCGGGTCTCAACCGCTACGAATACCGGGTTACCGACGCCGCCGGAACCGAGATCGTGCCCTGGACATCGACCGGTCTGGCAACCAGCGTGACCATTGACGGGACGTTCGCTCAGGGCGGCAGGTACTTCGTCTGGGTCAAGGCGGTGGACAACTTCGACTGGGAGACCGAACCGGTCTCCTCGCCCGGTGTCACCATCGCCCCCGATGCGAAGTCCATCGGACAGGCCAAGTCCGACGCCGACGGCGCATACGAGAATCTCCAGTCAAAGAAGGTCACCGGGGTGCTCGGCGATCATATCTACGTTCAGGAGCCCGACCGCTCGTCCGGCATACGCGTGGACGGTGTCTGGACGCTGGCTCCCGGGGCATCCGTGGACGTGCTGGGCAAGATCGCAACCGCCAACAGCGAGCGCAAGATCGTTGAGGCTCAGGTGACCGATCGGGGAGGAACTCCCGAGCTTCCGGCGGCGCTCGTGATCTCCGCGCTTCATTCGGGCGGAGCGGCGCTCAACAGCTATACCCCCGGGGTGGCGAACGCGTACGGGCTGCACAACATCGGCCTCAGGGTGCAGGTGTGCGGAATCGTGAGTGCAAAGACCGCCACCGGCTTCCGGCTGAACGACGGGAGCCTGCCCGATGACGGTTCGGGCGCGGCCGGCATCCTGATCGAATCGGGTTCGTTCCATCAGCCGGACGAAGGCGCCTTTGCGATTGTGACCGGCATTCCTTCGTTCCAGCCGGGCAGCGACATCCGGCGCATCGTCGTCGCGCAGGATTCGGACATCCTGCCGTAGTCCGCGGCGTGCAGACTCAGCTTCATTCAGGCCCGGCGCCCCGCGGCGCCGGGCCTTGCTGTCACCATCGCCGCTTCCCGTGGAGGACTCGGCGCGCGTCTTGCGAATATACTTGGTAACAGATACCACACAGAGTCATTGCGACAGGAGTGCACTATGGGCGACGCGAATATCGGTCTGATCGGGCTTGCGGTTATGGGCGAGAACCTGGTCCTCAATATGGAGGAGCACGGGTTCAAGGTTGCGGTCTTCAACCGCACTGTCAGCAAAGTGGACAACTTCCTTGCGGGCGGCGCGAAGGGGCGCAACATCGTGGGGGCGCATCTGCTCGAAGACTTCATCGCTCTGCTCGAGAAGCCTCGCAAGGTGATGCTGATGGTCAAGGCCGGCAAACCCGTGGACGACTTCATCAAGCTGGTTGTGCCGCTTCTGCAGCCCGGCGACATCATCATTGACGGCGGCAACTCCTACTTCGCCGACACGGTGCGGCGCACGAAGGAACTCGAATCGAGAGGACTGCTGTTCATCGGCACGGGCGTCTCCGGCGGTGAGGAGGGCGCGCGGCGCGGCCCGAGCATCATGCCCGGAGGTTCTCCCGCCGCCTGGCCGCATGTGAAGCCGATCTTTCAGGCCATCGCGGCAAAGGTCGCCGATGGTTCTCCCTGTTGCGAGTGGGTGGGGCCGAACGGCGCCGGTCACTTCGTCAAGATGGTGCACAACGGCATCGAGTACGGCGACATGCAGCTCATCGCCGAGGCGTACTACATAATGGCCAACGCTCTGGGCATGGACGCCGATGAGCTTCACGAGACGTTCGGCAGGTGGAACCAGGGCGATCTCGACAGCTACCTGATAGACATCACCACGCAGATCTTCGCCCGCAAGGACCCGGAGACGGGCAAACCCATCGTGGACGTCATCCTCGATACCGCCGGCCAGAAGGGCACGGGCAAGTGGACCAGCCAGGTGGCGCTCGATCTCGGCATCGCCATCCCGACGATTACCGAAGCCGTCTTCGCGCGCTGCATCTCGGCGGTCAAGGCCGAGCGGGTCGCGGCTTCGAAGATCCTCACCGGCCCGGACGCGAAGTACACCGGCGACCGGCAGCAGTTCATTGACGCGATCCGTGATGCCCTCTACGCCTCCAAAATCTGCTCGTACGCGCAGGGGTACGCTCTCCTTCGCGAGGCGGCGAAGGAATACAACTGGGATCTCAAGTTCGGCGACATCGCCCTTATGTGGCGCGGGGGCTGCATCATCCGGGCGCGATTCCTCGACCGTATCAAAGAGGCGTTCGACGAGGACCCGAACCTTGCGAACCTGCTGCTTGCCCCGTATTTCCGCGAGCAGGTGAACGCCTGCCAGAGCAACTGGCGAAAGGTCATCTCAACGGCGAGCGAACTCGGCATACCCGTTCCCGCGTTCAGTTCGGCGCTGGCGTATTTCGACAGCTACCGCAGGGGGCGGCTTT
>Ga0255342_1004679_pt1 | contig 13797 bp, 20 predicted proteins | sample wastewater_treat_3_FD_192416 | JGI IMG/M metagenome (GOLD analysis project Ga0255342, IMG submission 192416) | Wastewater microbial communities from Lulu Island WWTP, Vancouver, Canada - plant14 | ecosystem: Engineered > WWTP > Wastewater > Unclassified | place: Canada: Vancouver, British...
GAGCTACCTCAACAATTACCAATGCAGGAGCAACAAAACAACAGAGGAACCACAAGAGGGAACCCTAGGGGACGGCACAAAAGAGTAGTATCATACAAGCCTACACAATTTGTATTTTTTTTTAGAGAATAAAAATTTTTTGTATATATTTTTTTGAAAGGCGGTAAAATGAAGTGTAGTGTGTGTGGTAAGGAATTTGAGAGTAAAAGAAGCACGGCTAAGTTTTGTAGTGATGCGTGTAAGTTAGCGTATCATCGGGGTAAAGTTAGCGTTACAAAAAAGGAAGTTAGCGTTACAAATGATACGCTAAAAAAAGTTAGCGTTACAGACCCACTTAAAAGAATAACCCGCCCGCCAGATAAGGTTTATGATGGTTATTACCAGTCCGAATATAAGAATTTAATTGAAGAGTTAATAGTTAAACCTATTTCTCAATTAAGAGATGAGGGGTATTACATACCCTCTTGGAAGGAAAATGGAGTTAAGTGTCCGCTGAAGGTGGTAGCATGATTGAGATATTATCTGATAAGATCAAAGTAAATGCCGAGTATGTAGATGGAACTGTTCCTGTTGTTATAGAAGTGTCTGAGTACCAGAGGGATAAGATAGGAGAGATATTCTCTCTACCCAGAAATGCATCATATAAGGTTACAATAGAAGTGGTAGATTAAAGGAGGCTGGTGGACAAGATTACGTTATCTGAGGATGACTTTGCTAGTCTTGGGAGGTGGGCTGATATACAGTCTAAGATTGGTGACCTCTACTCGTTTAATAAGAATATTTTAGGATACGATAAAATATCTGAGCAACCACATAGGTTAATGTGTGATTCTGTCCAGTTTGGTAACAACCGCCAATTACATTTGTGGCCACGTGGGCATTTTAAAACAACAAATATTACTGTCGGGTACTCTTTATATGAACTATGCAAGAATCCTAATCTGAGGATATTTATTGGTAATTCTGTTTTATCTAACGCTAAATCCTTTTTAAGAGAGATTAAGGGGCATCTTGCTAACAATGACAAATTAAAAGAGATAATGGGCGACACCATTAACAAGGATGATAAGTGGACTGAACAGGAGATTATCTTAAAGACTCGAACTATAAACAAAAAAGAGCCAACTATTCAGGTTGCTGGTGTTGGGCAATCGTTAGTATCACAGCACTACGATTTGATGATACTTGATGACCTTGTTGACCAGGATAACGTCAATACTAAGGAATTGATCCAGAAGACTATTGACTGGTATAGGATGGCGATTTCTCTACTTGAACCGGATGGGAAAATAATTGTTATTGGGACTCGTTATAACTATGGAGATTTGTATGGTTGGTTAATAGAAAATCACTCTGATAAGTTCAAACCGCAAGTTCACTCATGTTTTGATGAAAATGGCGACCCGATATTCCCATCAAGATTTACTAAGGAAAAACTTAAAGAGATTAGGGATGAACAGGGCAGCTTTATATTCTCAGGGCAGTATCTAAATGAGCCTGTTGATGCCGAATCAGCCAAGTTTAAGAAAACCGATTTTAGATATTACACTGATGGTGAAATTTCAGGTAAAGAACTCTACACTATTTACATGATTGATAGAGCTTATTCATTGGCTAAAACTGCTGATTTCACTGCTCACGTGATAGTTTCTATTGATTCAGACAATAATTGGTATGTCAGACTAGCAAAAAGAGTTAGGGAGGGCGAGAAAGATTTAATAAATCGTATCTTTGATAACAAACACGCTTTTAATGTTGATAAAATCGGCATAGAACAGAAAGCATTTGATGATACCATTAGGCCAGTTCTTTTGGAAGAGATGTCTAGGCGGGGTGATTACTTCCAAATCGAGGAATTAAAGGGTAGATTATCAAAAATTACTCGTATTGAAGCACTTTCACCAAGATTTGAGGTTAATAAAGTGTTCTTTTTACATGGTATGGATGACTTAGAGGATGAACTTATTAGGTTTCCATTGTCTAAACACGATGATCTGATGGATGCTTTGGCTTATGGTAATGATTTAGCCCAAAAACCAACAGGAAATCATAAAAAGAAACAACCAATATATCACCCGAAAACAGGTAGGGTGATAAAATATGCTTAAAAAAATGGAAAAACCAGCAAACAACTTGAGAATTGGGGAAAAATGTATAAATTGTGGGTTACAAATACCAATTACAAACACTTTTTGTTCTAAGGAGTGCTATCGTGACTTCCATTTCAAAATTAAAAACAAATCTAAGGCAATTTCTGTTGCCAGAAAAATGTATATGATTGAATATCAGATAAGATTTGAAGAAATATCAATTTCTGACAGATTTCTTTCCAATTAGGCTTGACATTACACCAATAAATACTTAATGCAGAGAATAGAACAAATAAGGACTAATTATGAAAGAAAAAGAGAAGAAAGACAAAAAAGATACTGTTGTACCAAAGTGGGCAGCTAGATATAGGAAATCTTTTGATAATCTGGAAACATGGTTTAAAAAGACATCTGACTGGTATGATTTGCTTTATGCCCACATAGACGATGACGATTTCATGTGGCACTCACGAGTATTTGAGCCTATTTTGACTTCGAAGACATGGAATATAATCGCTAAGACTATCGGTGGTGACCCGGGGTGGAACGCAACACCTATCGGCAAGAAAGATGAGTTATCTGATGCTAAAGCACTGGCTATTGAAAGCCTCTTAAAATACTTCTCCAAAGGGCCACACTCAAATCCATCATTAAAAGAAAAACTTTGTATTTCTCTTTTGGACTCAGTGGTGTCAGGAATAGGATATGGAAAAGTTCCTTGGATAACAAAAGAGATTTCGTTTAAACAAAGAGAATTTGATGAAACGGGAGTTGAGAAAGATAAAGTCAAGGACACTAAGAAATCTATTGGCTATCCTGACTTTGAAAACTTAGCAATCTATGATGTATTGCCATCGCCATCAACCAATTACTCTATTCATAACGCTCCGTGGGTTATTGTTCGCTCTTTTTCAAGACTTTCAGATATGAAGTTCAAGAATGAAAAAACACCAGGTTACTACCAAAACTTGTCTGGACTTAAAACCAAGCCAATTTCAGACACAGATGATTATTCTAAATCCAGGAATAGATTAGTCCAAGAAAACTCTGATGATGCCGATAATACAATAGATATTGTTGAGAACTGGGAGTGCTACGAGAAAGAAGATGACAAAATATTTGTGACAGTCATAAGCAACAGAAATACAGTCACCAGGCCAAGAAGACAGCTTGACTATTGGCATGGGAAATATCCGCTAGTTGATTTTAGAATCAAGCCAAAGGGTAAATCACTTATTGGAGAATCACTATTCGAAACTAATGAAAGATTAGTATGGGGGATGAACGACCTTACAAATCACTTTTTAGATGCTTGGAACTTAGCTAACAACCCAATGGTAATGCAGGAAGAAACAACAATAGTTGACTCCTATGAGGTAGCTCCAGGAAACCAAATCACCTATAGGGGTGACAGAGAGCCGAAGCCATTTACCTTCCCAATGCCACCAGTTCGTGCATATCAGGGTATTCGTGATACCTTGGCTGCTGATATTGAGCAAAATACCATATCTGGCTATCAAACAGGGAATCCAATAGACACATCAGATAAGACAGCAGGTACAAAGGGTGGGATAATTGCTATCCAGAGTGCAGGAAGCGATATATTAGACCTTTATCGTGGTTTCTTTATGAAGTCTGTGAAAGAGATTGGCTATCAATGGATGAGGCTAATACAGCAGTATTTGGATAGAGATATATTTATTAAAATATCTGGTTATGACAAAGATGTAATCGTTCCAATAGGGCCAGATATTATTCAGGGAGAGTTTGATTTAGAATTAGATGAGATTTCAATGCTTCCACGCTCAAAAGAAGCTGAAGCACAGACAAATGCAGTTTTCTTAGATAAAATGTTATCTATTTACGGGGCATCGCAACAATCACCAAACCCCATAAGTTTAAACTGGGAATCATTAGCCAAAGACTGCTCATCATCCTATGACAAGTCAGACGCTTCAAAATATATCGTGACAACACAGGAAGTATCCCAATTAGTTAAGGAAAAACAGCAAGAGCAAATTGAGATGGCACAATCAATGGAGCAACCAGAAGGGCAACCGATGGAACAGCCTATGGGTATGCCACCACTACCACCAGAAGAAGGAAGTCCAATTGGTATGCCGCCACTTCCACCTGAACCAATACCATTACCACCAGAATAAAAAGAAAGGCGAATATGAAAAAACTTGATGAAGCAAAAAAAGCGATTGAGATTGGTCGTGATTTCGAGTATATGGAATCTACTAAAGGATTTATCGAACTTAAAAAGATTCTGGAAAAAGAAATTAAATGGGCATTTGAAAAGTCTGTTTCTCCATCTTTTAAAACTGAAGTTAAAGATAGACCAGAGGTTTATTTCGAACACTATGGATATGTTAATGGGCTTAGACAGGTAGGTGAGATATTAAAAAAAGTTTATAGAAATAGCGAAAAGGCAGCAAAGGATATAGATAAATGGGAATCAAAGACGAGCCAACCAAAATAAATGGTGAAAAGAATCCACTATTTGGGGAAACACACTTAATTAAAGGCTCAGAGATGCCAGTTGAGCATGATTTTGCTCATAAACACTTCTGGGTAGTTGAAGGGCCATTTGGGGAGTTCACAAGTGTGAGATGTGATTGTGGGAAAGGCAAAATACTTGACAAAAACCTTAAAATTGTTAATGGAGAGATTGTAGAGGAATAGATTGTCCTCTGTATGTTGGATAGGTGGGTGTCGCCTTCACCTGTCCGACATATAGGTGGCAATCATCCGAAAGACGAGGGTTGATAATATCGTCTTGCCCCAACAGAGCGAGGGCTATATCGCTGGCAAAATAAGGAGACAAATGGAAGAACAGCTCGCTAAAGATGCGGGAGAGATAACTCCCAGCGTAGAGTCAGCTACTACCGAAACAAATGCTTCTGAGGAAACTCAAACGTCAGAGAAGACGGAAATCACAGAGCAACCAGTAGAAGAGAAGGAAGTTAAAACTGTTCCGCTCAAAGCGTTACAGGAGGAGAGAAGGAGAAGGAAAGAGGCAGAGGAATATGTCAAATCCCTCTCATCTCGTGAACCTGAATACGAAGAAGAGGCAGAACAAATACCACTACCCCCAGAGCGTGAAGTAAATCTCCCCCCAAACGTCATGACTCGTGATGAGTATGAGTTTAAAGAGAAAGAAAAACGTGCATGGGAAGAGGTTAAAAGTGAGATACCTGAAGCAGCAGAAAACCAAAAGATTCTTGACATGGCTGAAGCGTACAGACAGGCGTCCATAATCCAAGGGAGAGGTTATATGACTCCTAAGGAAGCAACAAAGGAAATAGTTTCCTTGTTGAAGGAAGCCCAAGCAAAAGGCAAGCAGTCTGCTCAAGAAACAGTCGAGTATGTTAAAAGGCAATCACTTGAAGAAGGTACAACTTCCAAAGTGGTAGATGATTCTGAAAACGTTAATGCTCTTAAATCAAAACTAAGCAGCAAAAACAAACGAGAATCAAATGCCGCATTGTTAGAATTATTAAAAACAAACAAAATCTGAAGACTAAACCTCTTGGCGGCCAGATAATAACCTAAGAGGTAACAATGGCTTATTCACCAGTTAATACCTATGATGAGCGGAAAGAGAAGGGTTCAGTCAAGGAAGATTTGTGGGACATTATCACAAATGTGGATCCGACTGAATTTCAACTCCAAAGCGGTCTAGGTACGGTTGCCGTTGGTTCGGTCTATCATGGAACATTAAAACATTCGTGACACTAGCAAGTAATTGTTAGTAGACAATCAAGCTATATGCGGGAACAACTTGTTAAAATATTAAGCTGCCGAAGGAGCAAAAATGCTTAATCTGAGTCAATCCGCAGGCAAGAATTCGCTGTTTTATTTAGTCGGGGTTTATCTAGGCGATGGGTGTGTTACGAGATACGGTAGGGGCAGTTATTTCAAGCTAAACACCATAGATTATGACTTCGCACTGGCGACACAAGACGCACTTTACAAAATTATAGGTAGAAGACCAAAGATATATACATATCCAGTCAAAAAGAGCAAAAAACCAAATAACCAGTTATCAGTTTGTTGCAAGGAGCTGTGTGATTATTTACAAAATATCACTAATAAGAAGAAAAGGATTCCACAGTTTATAATCAACGCTGGGAAAAGTAACAAACTGGAGTTTATTGCCGGTTTAATGGATTCAGAGGGATATGTAGCCCTTAGAAAGTGGAATAAAAAACAATGGAGTGGCAACCAGTTTATTATTGGATTCAAGTCAACCGATTATTGGGTTGGTGATTTCAAGGGAATTTTACAATCTGTCGGAGTGATAGTCACTGGTGACAGAAAAGAAAAACCACGAAAGAGTTGGTATAAAATACCAAGGGTACTAACATTATCTTTACCGTCATTTATTAAATCTGGATGTTATTTCAAAATATCAAGAAAACAGAATCGAATAAATACCTATATTGATGCAAAAAAGTGTAGAATTAGCCTCAGAGACTACATGCTTGACTCCCAGTAATGGGATGAAGATATAGTCCGAACTTTATGGAGACATAAAGATTAACAAAATTGGAATGGTTAGTGGATTCCCTAGCAGCAGGTGCAACAATATTCAAAAACCCTGAAGGGTTTACTCCTAATTATGCTGATGTGACCAACACCGCACGATGCAACAATTACTGCCAAAATATTTCGGCAGAAGTGAAAGTTACTGACACACTTCGAAAAACTGTAACAGCAGGACAGTATTCTGACGATATGGCCAGACAAAAAGCAAATGCTATCAAAGTCTTGAAAAATAGAATTGAAGCATCCTTAATGGCTGGTACAATCGCAACTGGTTCATCAACCGAAGCACGTGGAATGGCTGGTCTTAAAGACACAGGACACTGGGATGATGTAGCTGGTCATGCAATACTTACGACTTCTCCATCTGGAGTCTCACTATCAGAAACCATGCTTAATGATTATTTCTCAAATACATGGAACGGTTCCGGAACATCCATCAAAGAAGCCTACATGGGTTCAACTCTAAAGAGAAGAATCTCTGGCTTCACAGCTGGTTCAACCAAGAACATTGATAGCGAAGACAAGAGATTGACGAACGCTGTTGACGTGTACGAGTCTGACTTCGGTATTGTAAAACTGTTCCTACACAGATATGCAAACCAAGGTGCGACTGACAACGATTTGGTTATGTTAGACCCTGAAATGGCTAAAATTGGTTTCTTAGTCCGACCTGAGTATAAGGAAGCAGCTAAAACTGGTTCTTTCACTGGTGGTTGGTATGAGACTGAAGCAACACTTCAGATTAACGATCCAAGAGCTGTCCACGTTGTTAAGAGACTTAAATAGTAGTCGTCTTATATGGGGAGGAACGAAAGTTCCTTCTCTATAAGGAGATTATGGGCGACCAAATACCAAACGGACTTAGAATAAGAGGAGTGCTGGAACATGAGGTTTCAGGTCTTAGAGAAGAGTCCAAAACAAAAGAAGAGCTTTATAAGAACACTATAAATTTGTGGCTGTGGAAAGACCCCGAGCTGCATCTTTTTGAATTACAGAATGTTTTGGCTGAAAATAAGCGAAGAAGGATAACATCTAACCCAACTGGGATGAATAAAACAAAGACCTTCGGTGCTGGAATATCTATCCCGACTGGACTTTATATCGCATTGGAAAAAGTTGAACCAGAGCTTTTTAATAATAAGAAAATGCTTAATTTTTTTAAGAAGAAGTTTCCTCAATTTAAGGTTTACTAATGATTTACGAATATTTTTGTGACAAATGCAAAGATACACAGGAAGTGGATTACAAGGCTGGGGAACAACCAGATTCATTAGAGTGTGAGTGTGGAAAAAAAATGAGAAGAATTTACAAAATACAAAGAAATAGTCCGATGACTAAAATATAAGGAGACAAATGGAAAAGATTTCACTGTGTATGATTGTTCGAGACAACGAGAAGGATATGGAGAGGCTTTTACCAAAAATAAAAGACTCTTTTGATGAAATGGTTATAGTCGATACTGGTTCTAAGGATAAAACAAAAGAAATAGCCAAGAAATATGGTGCTAATGTTTACGATTTTAAATGGATAAATGATTTCTCTGCTGCCAGAAACTTCTCTTTCGACAAAGCCACTAATGAATGGGTATTTTGGTTGGATTCTGACGACGACATAACAGGACACGAGAAACTTAGAGGACTTACAGATATGGCAGATGATAAAACAGCTGGTTTTGCCTTTGTTTATAACTACGCTAGAGATGAATATGGGAACATAGTTGCGATACATTGGCGAGAAAGACTACTGAAAAAATCACAATTCAAATGGGTCGGTCAAATACACGAAACAGCAATACAAAATACCAAGAATGCTGTGATGAAAACTGAGGATGTTGTCGTTGACCATTTGGCGACACTGGAAGAGTTACAAGGGTCGTTACAAAGAAATTTAGATATTCTCTTAAAAGACCAATCTGATTCACGTACTCTTTACTACATCGGACAAACCTATCGTGGAATGAAGGAATTTAAGAAAGCAGCAGAATACTATGTTAAATATATTCAAGTTAGTGGATGGGAAGAAGAGAAGATGCACGCCTGGCACTATCTTGGTGAGTGTATGACAAAGACTGGCGACTTTCAAGAAGCGATAATAGCTAATATGGAAGCAATCAAACTCAGACCTAATTGGCCAGATGGCTATTTTGGTGTAGCTAACACTTATTTTCATATGGCAGACCAACTAGGAGGAGTCGATAACTGGAAATATTGCATTGAGTGGATTAAAAACGGCTTCACAAAGAAAATACCAGAAACAATAAGGGTAATAGAGCCTCATACATACACCTGGATACCTCTGCTTCAGATGGCGATATGCAAACTAAGTATCGGAGAGGTGGATGAGGCATACACCGACTATATTAGAGCGTACAAGATGTCTAATGGGGCTGAATTTGTTGCTAGATACATAGATGTATTTAAAGAAATGAAAGAAAAAGAAAACGACATCAATATATTAAGCGATTTCGCTGAGATGTTAGAGAAGAATGACAAATCAAAGCTAAAAGAGATTGGAAAAGTGATTCCTAAATCAATTTCTGATGATCCGAGAGTAATATCTATCAGACACGCTTATTCTGACCCAAAGGTGTGGGGTAACAAAGAAATTGTCATATTTTGTGCTTTCTCTTACGAGGAGTGGGCTGCCCCATCAGTTTTAAAGGGTATAGGTGGCTCTGAGGAAGCCGTTATAAACTTATCTAGAGAGTTTGTCAGGTTAGGGTATAAAGTCACCGTATACAACCACTGTGGGTCATTGGCAGGGATATATGACGGAGTTGAGTATAAAAATACCTGGGAGTTAAACATTAAAGATGATTTCAATATCTTTATATCATGGAGAAACCACCTGTCGTTCTTAAATGGTATAAATGCTAAACATAAATGGATTTGGCTGCACGATGTACCGGAGAGCAAAGATTATACTCAGGATGTAATAGACTCGTTTGACAAAATTGTTGTTCTATCTGACTTCCATCGGTCGCTACTTCCACAGATACCTGACGAGAAAGTCTTAATCTCAAATAATGGTATAAATCCTGAACATTTCAAAAACCTACCAGAGAAGAAAGATAATACAATATTTTGGGGGTCATCTTATGACAGAGGTTTATATTGCCTCTTGAAAGACATAATGCCGAAGGTGTGGAAAGAAGTTCCAGAAGCCAAGCTAAATATCTGTTACGGATGGAATACTTTTGATGAAATGAACAAAGGTAATAAAAATGCTATGGCTTGGAAAGATGCTGTGGTTAAAATGATGTCTGATAAGCGAATTACTCATCATGGGAGAGTTAGCCACAAAAAAGTTGCCGAACTTATGGGTGAGTCGACAGTATGGGCATACAGCACTGAGTTTGATGAGATAAATTGTATTACGCTACAAAAATGCCAATGTGCTGGGTGTGTTCCTGTAACCACTGATGTTGCTGCTCTCAAAGAGAGAAATATCTGGGGAACTCTGGTTAAGGGTGGAGATATTTATACCAACAAGAAACTTCAAAAGAAGTTTTCTGATGAGGTTGTAAAACAGCTCAAAGACCCAAATAAAATACCAACTGATGAGGCTATTAAGAAATTTTCATGGAGTGAAACAGCTAAACAATGGAGCAATCAATGGACTTCTCGTTCTTAGGGGGGGGAGGATAAACATATGCGGAATTATGATAAAAATTAGAAATACTTTTAAGAGTTATGATGAATACAAGAAGTTTTATCGAGATAGTTCTGGCTATGATTTGACTATTGATAAAATTACTCCATCTGATGATGTTGGCGTACCAAATATCAGTAGATGGGAGTGGGGGCTTTCTAAACTTAAAGAGATAAATGCCAAAAGAGTCTTAGATGTTGGTGCTTGGACTGGCAGATTTCCGTTGATATTACAAAGAAATGGCTTCTATGTTGAAGCAGTGGAGGCTAATAAAGCTGCATATAAGTTTATGGTTAAAAATGTTCCAGATATTGTTTCACATAATAAAATGTTTGAGGAGTTTGATGGCGATAAATTTGAAGCAATAACCGCCTTCGAGATTGTTGAACATTTGTACGATTTGGATAAGTTTATATCACAGGTGAAGAAACATCTTGTACCTAGTGGGTATTTGATATTCTCTACGCCTGCTAAGGGAGGAATATATGATGATGACAACAAAATTCACCTATGGATTGGGACACTCGAATCAATTATAGATTGGCTTGTAGACTTCGATGTTGTCGACTTTGAAGTCGGAGATTTAATCCTAATAATGGCTAAATTAAAATGAAAAATATAACTCAATTCATTAAGGGGTGGGTAATTGGTGATTTCGAGCCGAATGTTTTAAGAACAAAGGATTTTGAGTTCGGGGTAAAATATAACAAGGCTGGTGATACTGAAAAAGCTCACTATCATAAAGTAGGAACAGAGTATACTGTCATTGTTAGTGGGATACATATAATTAATGGGGTAACTTATCGCACAGGTGATATTTGTATAATTAAACCAAACGAAGTTTGTAAATATCAGTGTGGAAAGTCTGGTTCATTGGCAATAGTAAAAGTTCCATCAGTAAAAGGAGATAAGTATGAAATGTAATGTTTTAATCCCAATGGCAGGTGAAGGATCAAGATTTAAGGACGCTGGGTTCTCAACTCCAAAACCCTTCATTAAAGTTGATGGCGAACCAATGATTTATAGGGTTTATAAGAATCTCAAGCCAAAATGTAGCCATAGATTTATCTTCATTTGCCGTAGTGAACACGTTAGAGAAATGCGAAGAATATTCAAAAAAGAGAAAGTAACAATTATAACAGTAGACAAACCAACAAAGGGTGCTTTATGCACAACACTATTTGCCAGAGATTTTATAGATAATAAAACTCCATTAATAATAGGAGCTTGCGACCAGTTAGTAGATATAGATATAAATGACTTTCTATCTAATTGCGAAAATACCGATGGATGCTTGATGACCTACAACTCAGACAAAGACAATCACTCATTTTCTCGGGTAGAAGATGGTGTAGTAGTCGAAACAGCCGAAAAAAGGGTTATTTCAAATAATGCTAATGTCGGGATATATTACTTCGGGTCTGGTGAGGATTATTGCGAAGCAGCGGAGAAGATGCTTGACTACAAAGACACTTATAATAATGAGTACTACATCGCTCCAGCGTATAATCATTTGGTTGGCAGAAATATTATAATCTATGAAATCCATCCAACAGCAGCTCATAATATTGGGACTCCTTACGAACTAAGACAATACAGGAATAGAAGTGGGAAACTGCCAGATGATGAGTAAAGCTTAGTTTTTCATGTCGACATGAAATTTTCTTAAAAAATTAATAGAAGGAAAGAGGTATTGATGATCACGCAAAAGCAACTGGATAAGTTGGTGAAAAAATGGGGGAAACCATCGTATGTGCCACAATTTAGATTTGCTACCTGTGCCGATTGTGGTAGAAAGCTCTATTTTGGTATGTGGCATTGCTTTATTGGTGAATATGGATACAAAAGAGAAATTCATCTGTGTAAAAAGTGCGGCAGAAAGTATGGTATAAAATGAAAAAACATTTTAGAAACAATGATAGTAATACCCTGTTTTGAGGGTGAACAATACTTAGAGCCGCTTATTAAATCAATTCCACCAATGGAGGAGATTTTAATAGTTGATACAGGTTCAAAAGATATAAACTATTTGAGGAAATATCCCTACCTAACAGATTTTACCAAGAAACCAGGGTTTGCTATCGGTGCATATATTCTAGCTTATGAAAAATACCCCAGAGATGAGTATTTCTTTATACACGACTCAATGACAATAAAAGGTAGTTTAGATGATTTTAGAAAAAACGATGTTACAGGATGGTTAAGATTTCCATTTTCACATGGAGCAGATGAATACAGGCCATATATTGATGCTGAAACTAAAGACAGTGTTTCACTGCCCCAGTGGGGGATATTCGGCCCGATATTTTACGCCAAAAGGAAGGCACTCGATAAACTAAGGCAAAATAAAAACTTCTGCGATTACCCAGAAACAAAACAGCATTTATGTGCTATGGAGAGAGTGTTGCCGATACAATTTATGAAAGCAGGTGTAACGGTTAAATACATTGATGATTATGACCCAAACAGATTAGATAATTTAAGAGACTATGAACACTTCGACAAATTTAGACCAAATAGAGATTAGTATAATAATTCCAATTTATTTCAATAGGTTGGAACTTTATCAGGTAATTGATAGATGTATTAAGTCTGTCAAAGAACACTATCCAACAGCTGAGCTAATACTTGTAGATGATGCCTCGCCAATAGAGGTAGATTGGGATATATCAATCAGGAAGGATATCAATACTGGATATACCAACACAGTCAATCAGGGGCTAAGGGCAGCTACAAGAGATATTTTAGTTGTAATGAACGATGATATTACACTAAAAACAGGTGACTTAGATAGGTTCTATAAAATAAGTAGTGTTGGCATTTACTCACCGAAAACAACTGACGAGGGGGCAGGAGATTACTTCGGTTCACTTTGGGGCATGAATAAAGAAACATACAAAATAATGGGTGATTTAGATGAAAATTATCCTCATTATTTCTCTGACACCAAATATTATGAGAGAGCTAAAAAACTCGGAGTCCCAATTATTAAATGGGAAGATATTGTTGTCGAACATATTGGTAAGGCAACATATAAAACAATAGGAATGTAGTTGTGGGAGTAGCTAATTTATTACCTCGTCTATCGATGTATTTACATAACTTAAATTAAATTAGACAATGATATTGTCGCATTAAGCGATGGGATGACCACTGGCAGGTCTTGGATTGCCAGCCGACCGACCGATACAATTCTCCTCAGGTAGATTAAGTAGTATAAAGTAATGTATCAATAAGTATATATAAGATACTAGATATAAAACCCATACTACCTAGGAGTGGACACATTGGGAGGGAAGGGAACCCTGAGATGGATTGAGAAGGAAGTAAGCGTTAGCGTTAAATACCTCGATGGTCAAGGTATAATTAAGCACAAAATGATAGAAATATGGACAGAATCGCTACCACAAGATTACTGGTGGCTTCCAAATGATTATATTGGTGGAACACCGGAATATGTAGTTAATACTGCCAGAGAATTAAAGAGCCTCGGACACGATGT
>Ga0255342_1004706_pt1 | contig 13745 bp, 13 predicted proteins | sample wastewater_treat_3_FD_192416 | JGI IMG/M metagenome (GOLD analysis project Ga0255342, IMG submission 192416) | Wastewater microbial communities from Lulu Island WWTP, Vancouver, Canada - plant14 | ecosystem: Engineered > WWTP > Wastewater > Unclassified | place: Canada: Vancouver, British...
ACCAATGTGCTGTTTTATTGTATTCTTCCATCTCAGCGTCGGTTTTGTTGCCCCAGTAGATACCGGACCTGTCTATAGGTTTCCTGTTCTTCAGGAATTTGATCAGAGGGTTTTCATCAAAATCATGTGAGTGCATAAAAACTTCATCCACATCATTTTGAACGATAATGTTTATCTTATTTCCGTCTATCATGATATCGGTGACAGTGCAATTCCCAACGTCTTTTCTCATTTTTTTAAATAATTTTTGAAGGTCAGCTATTCTCATTTTTTTCTATCCTCCTTGTAATTTATTGAGAGCCCTATATGTAGTGTTTTATATTACTCTCTTTACTATATATGGTAGCACACTCTTGAAATCTGTCAAAATAATTTTTATACCAGCTTTATGTTGAAATTTTAATCTTTTATTTATATTACGCAAAATTAAATATTTATATTCCAAAAAAATATTTTTGTATAAAAAAAAGCAGTAGTTTTGTTTTCTACTGCTTTATTTGTGTAACTGTGTTAAATAATATGGTATGTTTTTTATCATCAAACGGGGTATCTTCATGAAAGTGCCCCGAGTACCAGTGCTTGTATACCAGTCTGTCTTCCAGTATGTCGAAAAACTTATTTAACATGCTCTCTTCTTTTATATGGGACAATTCTTTCATTCTTCTTGTTGACATAGTATGGGTTATCACGTAATCGACCTGCCAATTGTTTTTATCAAGATTCTCTATTGCTTCGTTATATTCTTTCTTTGATGGCTGTTCTTCCGGCCACCAAGATATGCCTTCTGTTCTGAACATTTTATCTATTGATGTCCCGCCGCCCATAGTAAAGAATTTTAAACCGTCAATAGTAAATACCTGCCCACGCATCAGGTGAATTACCGAATCGTTAATAAACTGGACCTTGCCGCCCTTCCACTCTTTTATTTCAAATTCCTTTAACATGTTGAAATTTTCATGGTTCCCGTCAACATAGAGAGTTGTAAAAGATTTATTATTAAGCCACTTTCTCCAGAACATTTCTTCTTTCGAGCCGTTCCATACGCCTCCGAAATCTCCGCAAATAATAACATAATCGTCTTTTGTCATTGATTTTTGTTCAGGAAAATATTTGGTACTTAATTTGTTTATGTCATAAGGAATATGCGTATCTCCCGTAACGTATATCATATTCAACCTCTCTTTACTTTGTTATCCAATAGCAGTACAGGCATTTATGCGGGCACTGTCTGCGTTCTTTCAGCATTTCATATTTATTTGACGGGCACAAACAGCCCTTCCTTTGATTTTTACTGCCCATAAGCTCAATGTTTAGTCCTAAAACATCAAGATCTTTTTGGGATATGCACCCCAACTGGTGGGAGTTGTTCTCCGCACAGCTTTCATATTCATAATTAAACTTTTTAAGTATTCTCATGAACTTTTTAATCATTTTTTCATCCGGCAAGTCATCATACGGAATTGGAAGACCTGCTTTTTTAAATCTTTCTTTTACATGATTGTACATATCAAGATAAGAATACCTTACTCTTTTAATTCCTGTACAGCAAAAAGTTTTTAAAACATTTTCGCAAACCTTTATGCCTTTTTCGGTAACAATTACCGGGTCCATGCGAAGTACTATATGATTTGGATTAAATCCTTTTTCTAAAAGCTTAAGGATTTGAAAATAACTCCACATATAATCTCTTACATTTGGCTCCAGAATTGTTCCTCCATATCCGGTTACCGTTGCATGGACTATAATTTTACCTGCATGTTTCATTACTTCCTCTATAAATTTATCATTAACGCTTTTTGTTATGACAATAGTAAATGCAATATTATCCATTTCATCACGCCATGATAAATCTATTCCTGCATCTCCTCTTTCGGTTATGCCTATTTTTTCTGGCATTTTCTTTCTCCCCTTCCTCCTTAAACGATATTTAAATAATTATTTGCTATTACAGTTATTGTTGCTATTACCATTATTACAGCTAAAACATTTTCTGACATGCTGCCTGTGTAAATATTAAGCAAGTTGACCTTTTTGCTTCCCGGTGAAAGAAGCGGAATTCCTAAAGGATTTAGAATATCCAATATTAAATGGGAAAAAATCCCGATTAATGTTGGATAAATATAAAACGAATACTGCCCGTAGAAATTTAAAGCCAAGGCACCTAATATTAGATAAAATATGGGCCAATGGAAGAGACCTCTGTGCCCGAATATTTTGCTTATCGGTATCGACACAAAAGGAATTGTTCTTCCGAATTTGCTGTTTGAGCTATCAATATCGGGAAGCAGAGAACCTGCTGCCGAGATAACTGTAACCGCAATGGTTTCATTAATTCCAAGATTCTTATTGAGAGAATATATCGCTCCTAATGCAATTCCTCCCAGAACATGTGTTTTTCCTGTCATAACAGACTCCTTTTTTATTTTTATATTCTATGTTACGCATTATGTGTTTTTATTATTCCAAAAAAAATAAAAAAATGCAGAGTTTTGCTCTGCATTTTAATTAGGCTGCCAAAGCCCAAACACCCTTTTCGACATTCTTAAATATCGAATTTAGCTGAAGCGTCTGTCTTATTTTGGCTTCCCAGTTATTATTTGTCTGGCATTTTTTATGACCGTCTACTTCATCGTAGATTTCCTTCAAGCTTGCCTTGTTGCCCAGCTTTTCCAAAACAGTAGCAACTAAGTCCTTCCAAGAAATCTGTTTACTGTCTCTTATATCTACCTCTTCCGTTTTAGTCCATTTAAAATCCATCAGGTAACCAAACGGTTTTTTAAGAATCAGCAAGTCTTCATGCACAATGGGAATAAAATTATAATTGGCATACGTCTTTGAGTCTGACATGCAGTTGTACTGCATTTTTACAACCTTCTGAACCACGATCCCGGGCTTGCAGATATCAAGAAGCATTGAGTATAAAACTCCTTTTCGCTTTATATCGCCCATCAGTATAGCAAGATGTCCGCCTTTATCAAGAGAATAATACTGCTTCATTATACACTTATTGTATTCCTTGATAAATACGTAGTAGTCTTCTATCTGGGATAAGTCTCCTTTGGTTGGCCCATCTCCCCACATATTACCGCTATACTTGATGATATTCCAATATGGCGGGTGGTTAAAAATAAACTCATTGCGTTCTTGAATTTCATCTTCAACTAAATTAAAGCCCATTGAAAGATCATAAACATGATACTTAATCCCCATCCTTTCTGCAACATCCTTGGTTGTTCCTCCTCCAACCATATAGTCGCTCATTTCGGTCACTTTAAATTGTTTGACCAAATCTTCTATTAATTTAGGAGAACAGTTGCCTCTGTAACTGTTCTTTCCTCCTGTACCCCTTTCGGGATAACTGACAACACTTTTCATTTTAACCTCCTGTGTTTATTATTGATAAATTTACCATTTTGTACCTAAAGTTCATTTCCCAGCAGCTAATATTTCGCTGGTTTTCCCCTTAACCGCAATATCGTTATAACTTATTCTATATAATTTCCTCTTCTCTTAGTGTGTATATACACTCCTTCAATTTTTTCTTATTATACGCAGTTTTATATTTTTATATTCCATAAAAACAAAAAAAAAGTTCCAATTAAGGAACTTTTAACTGTTTTATATACTTGTTCTTTTTTTTTAAATTAACGAGTTTTTCTTCATCTCTTCAATGCAAAGATCAACCACTTCATCGACTGAACCATTGCCGTTTATTTTTACAAACTCCGGAAACATGCGACAGTAGTTATAACCCTCTTCAACATATTTCATAAATGTTTCACTCTCTTTATCAAGTCTGTTTTCAATCCCTCTTATCTTTAATCTTTCTGCTCTTACTTTTTCGTTTATGTCTAAGTATATTGTCAAATCGGGATATGCCTTATCTATTACAAGGTTGTTTATTTCATATGTCTTTTCAAATCCTAACCCTCTGGCAACTCCTTGGTAGGCCAATGAGCTATAAAAATACCTGTCCATTATGATTGAAGTTCCGTTGTTTATCGCCGGAACAATTTTTTTACTGACATGCTCACTCCTTGCAGCTGCAAACAGATAAGCTTCAGTTTCCGGTTCAATTATGGTTCCGTCTTCTGCTTCTCCCATAATAATATCCCTTATTTTTTCAGAAGTTGGAACTCCTCCGGGCTCTCTTGTACAGATTACATTTTTACCTTCTTCAGTAAGTTTTTTGTGCAAAGCTTTTGCAACAGTACTTTTCCCTGAAGCCTCAGATCCTTCCAAAACTAAAATGAACGGGCTTTTAATATCTTTTATATCTAATACATACTTAAAGTCACCCTTGGGACTTGTATAAGAAAAAGTTTTTATGACAGCAAGGCTGTCTTGAATTAAATTTACAACCCTTTCTTTTTCCAAAACTGTTACGCTTACAACAACCCCGTTTAGAGAGGATATGAAATCAACTATAAACCTTACTCCGTTAGTAAAGTTAACAGCACGAGTTTTAATATATCCGTACAAACAAGTGTTAAAATTATTAACTTCCGTCCTTGAAATCCTTAAACTTTTCCTACAGGTTATCATTTTTATTCCTCCGTATTGTTAAAAATCAAACCGTAAGCCAATTTAGTCAAAATTGCGGGCAAGTTGGGATTCCCGGGACCTAAAAATTTCTGGACCTTTATGACTTCTTCTTCCGTGACTTGTTTTCCCAGAATTTCTTCAAGACTTACAACGCCTTGAACATCAAGCCTTATTGTGTCCGGAACCGGTTTACTTAAAATTCTGTTCAAAGTGCTTACCAGATCTTCAGCAAAATCATAATAATTTTCTCTGTCAGTATAAATGTCAAAATCAATATAGATTTTGAAATCATCTGTCATTCCTACCATTGTCTTATATTCCCCGTCTCCTATATATACGGTATAAGCACTAAAGGAAATACCATCTAAACAACCTGCTTCATCCAAATAACTTTGAATTCCACTTAAAACCAAGTCTGAAATTGATGGCCAAGCAATATTCTCTGTATCCATGTATTCGTCTGTTACCAGCTTATGAAGCATATCTTCCTCGATTTCCGCATGTTTTAAAAAGTCTTCTGCTGTCATCTCCAGCAATTTTTCCATCCATTTTTTCATTGTTAAACCCTCCTTAATAAAAGTTGTTTTAAATTTTTAACATTGTAATCTTCTATAACCTTGTTTATAACATAGTACCTTCTTAAATTTTCATCGTAAAATTCAATACCGTTAATATTAATATTGTAGTCTTCTTTATTTAAAAATTCAGAAAAGCCGTTTGTTTTTACAACGTTAATTTTAATCTCCTCAATACTATCCGCTTGAGACAGGAATTCTGCGGTAATATCTTCTCTCTTGAGCCCTAATTTCTTATATTCGTCGTCAAACCTATCCGAAATATCCCTCTTTATTTCGTATCCCCTCAGTCTGGCATCACTTTCCGAGTACCAATTGACATGAAGAATATTATAGTAAGTATGATCAATTGAATAAGAAAAATCTCTCATTTTGAAGGGTATTACTTTCCCGTCTTTTAAGAATTTGAACATTTCAATATAAATGTCGTATTTTTCGCTTTCTTTTAATCCCTCCTTAAAAATTAAATCGAAGTCCATTATCATTAAAACTTCTTTCTCCATAAAAGCCTCCTTTCGTGTTTATTAAACACTCCTTTTTTAATATGTTATATATTACGCAGATTTATTCTTATTTATTCCAAAAATCATAAAAAAAAGCAGCCATGAGCTGCTTCTTTTAAAAAATGTTAATCTTTGTAATTCTGTTACCTTTCTTATCAAACTTTATAATCGGAAGTTTCTCCATTTTTATAAGCTTGTTTTTATTGCCGTTTATCAGGACATCATCAATACCTTTCCCGTATTTTTTATCCCAGAGGACAAATAGGGTTTTTATATTGCTTGATTCCAAATCTTTTTGAAGATTTACGGCACTTTGATAAACTCCCTTATTGTTAAGAATATCCCCGTCATAGCAAATCCAGATACAGGTGTTTTCTTTGCTGTAGAAGTCGATATAATAGAAAACATTGTTTACTTCATTTTTTATCTCCTTCCAGTTTGATACTCCCTGCATACTTAGGGTTAAAATATCCAAATTTGATAATGCTATTGCCTTGAATTTTCCTTCTGTTACGGCAATTATATGATATCTGTGCCTATTTTGGGGCATCGTTATGTCAATCGGACTTCCGGCTCCTGTGCCTTTATCCAAATCACCGGTTTCATCCTTGAAAACAAACGAAGAAGAAAACCATATATATCTTTGACTGTTAGTAAGGTTCCTTTTTCTTATTTGCAGCCTAATAATGTTGCCTTTAACATCTTTAATAGCAAATCCGATTCCATCGACATACATATGCTGCCATTTTCTTAGTTTCTTATTATAGAAAAATCCCGGGATAGTTCCTAAAACGCTTGAATCTATTCTCTTTTCCTTAAGCTTTGCTATAAGCCTGTTCATAACACCGCCGCCTCTTTTCGGCATTGTAAAAAAGTCCTTCAACTGTGTTTCGGCAACATGTCTTTCTTTTATTAAATAATACCTGTCAATTTCCGAAAGTCCGCATACTTCTATAAATGTTCTGTAAACTATATCCAGAATGTAATTACTGGTATTTATAACAGGTTTATAACTTTTTGAATCATTTTTTGGTATGAATTTTATATCTTCCTTTTTATACTGCTTCCCAGTATAAAGCTCGTACTCTTCATTGTTTATAATGTTATACTCCAGTGCAATTTTGAATATTGCATTTATCATGCTGATATTATAATACTTTGCGACAAAACTGATTGCATCTCCTCCGGGAGAATCCGGACAAGAAAAGCACTTCCAGCGTGATGTACTTGGAGTTATAACAAAACTACCTTCTTTTGTGTCGTTATGGAACGGACACAACCCGTAATAATAAGAACCTTTTTTATGCAGCTCAATTATCTGGCCTATTACTTTTTCTACGGGTATGCACCTTACCTGTTCGATTATTCTTGCTACTTTATCGTCCATCTTCCCCTCCTTAATTAGTAGTAATTCTCTTCCGTGGGAAAAAGAGGGGAAATCCCCTACTTTTTCCTAAAACGGAATGTCCTCGTCATCATCCGGTTCTTCGAAATCAGCACTGTAGCCGCCGTCTGCTGCAACCGGAGCATCTGTTTTTGCTTCAGTTTTTTCGGAATTTTTGAAGATAGGAATGAAATTATCAACAGTAATGGATACGCTCTTCTTTTCGACTCCATTAGCTTTGTATGAATCCACTTCCGCATTTCCCCAAACTACCAGATGCAGTCCTTTGGTTCCTATCTTTGCAAGTCTTTCGGCTGTTTTACCGAAGAATTTTAGATTAAAGAACACGTTGTCATTATAATTTTTGTCTTTTTCATGTTTCCCTATGGCTCTTTCATATACTTCTTCGGCTCTTACATTCGTGCCTATTGAAGTAAATACGTAGTTAGCTTTTTTACCGCTTTTAAGCTCGATATCTCTTGTCAAGTTTCCTTCAATGATAATAAAGGGCATTGCTTTGTTCTTTCCTTCGCTATCCTTTACTACCCTTGTGATTGCGGTATAAGTTGTAAATCTCTTGTTTTCCGCCATTTCCTGTTTTCTGCCTTACTTTAAGGCAGTCCTCCTTTTTTATTTTTTATTTGTTTAAATATAAAAAACAATCCTTAATTATTGTTTAATATATAATACGATAATCTCATTTTTAATATTCCAATTTAGTAAATTTTTTTGGAATATTTTTTTTACATACTGCATATTATGTAAAAAGCACAAAAGGAGCGAATACGCACAAAAAAGGAGGGTAAAAAAGTGATAATAACAATCAACAAAAAAGGCACTGACACTTATGAAGTTTTGAAGCCGAATAAAATAAAAGCTATTAAAAACAAAGAAGATATGTATGAGATTTACTACGAAGAGGAACTCTTGAGCAAAATAGAGCTGAAATTAAAGAGAGATTCATATTTAGGGAGAATTATAGAGAAAAGTGATAACGAATTGAAAATTCAGATAATCACTTATGCTCCACTTCACACCCATACCGGAATGTCTCTTTTAGATGGTGCAATAAGGATAAGCGACTTAGCAAAAGAAGCTCCCTACTATTGTGCCATAACAGATCATGGAGCAATGTATGGATTTCTTGATTTTTACAAGAGCATGAATGCTCAGAAAAAATATCCGATAATAGGTTTTGAAGCCTATACCGAAGACTTTAGCGGCAACAAGGAAGGATACCACCTTCTGCTTCTTGCTAAAAACAATGTCGGGTTAAAAAATCTTATAAAATTAACTTCTAAAGCTTTTGATAATTTTTACAGAAAACCGCAAGTGTCAGCCGAAATGTTAAAGGAACACAGTGAAGGTGTAATTGCCACAACTGCTTGTCTGGGAGGATTGATTCCACATTTAATTCTTGAGAATAAGTTGGATGAAGCTGAAAAAGCATTGTTTGAGTACAAGAAGATTTTCGGAGAAGATTTTTACATCGAACTTCAAAGACATGGTATTGAAGGGGAAGAAATTATAGAACCGGCATTAATTAACCTTGCTAAAAAGCATAACCTAAAATTAATAGCTACGGCAGACTCCCATTACCTTAAAGAAGACGATGCTTATTCTCATGAAATACTTCTTTGTTTGCAGACCAAGAAGACAATAAGTGAAGATCACTTCAAATTTGACGGAACGGGATATCATTTTATGTCCTGTGAAGAAATGGAAGACTTATTTTCGGATATGCCTGAAATATTAGACAATACTTTGGAAATTGCCGAAAAATGTAAGGTTGAACTTGAATTAAACAACATTAACATGCCTAATTACGAAATACCTGAAAAATTTACAAGTAAAACCGAGTATTTCGAATATCTCTGTAAAAAAGGATTTAATGAGAGATTTGGCGGGACAGAAAAGTACACATCTCAGGAATATCTTGACAGATTTAACTATGAAATTGAAATGATTAAAAAGATGAATTTTGAAGAATACTTTTTGATTGTTTGGGATTTCATAGATTACGCAAAAAAGCATGACATAGCTGTCGGTCCCGGTCGTGGAAGTGTTGTTGGTTCTTTAGTAGCCTACTGCCTGCATATTACAGACATTGACCCTATTCCCTATGATTTATTATTTGAAAGATTCTTAAATCCAGAAAGAGTAAGCTGGCCCGATATTGATACGGATTTTGACTATAACAGAAGAGCCGAGGTTTTTTCATACCTGAAGAATAAATACGGCGAAGACAATGTATGCAAAATAATAACCTTCGGAACCGAAGGAGCCAAAATGGCAGTAAGAGACGTATCAAGGGTTTTAGGAAACCCCTCACTTGGTAACAAAATAGCGAAACTTATTCCCGAAGATCCTAAGATGACTTTAATAAAAGCGTTGAATAATCCGGAGCTTAAAGATATGTATACAACAGACTCTGAAGTCAAAAACATAATAGACATATCTATGAAGCTTGAGGGACTTCCGAGACAAACTTCTGTTCACGCCTGCGGTTTTGTTATCAGCAGCAGGGATGTTACAGAAAATCTTCCTACTGCAATTACTTTAAACAAAGACACAAAAATAAAAGAAAAAACATCTCAGGTGGTAATGAGTGAAGTTGAGGAGTTAGGGCTTTTAAAAATGGATTTGCTGGGTTTAAGAACTATGAGCGTTATAAGTAATTCATTTAAGCTGATTGAAAAGAATCACGGGAAGAAGTACACAATGTCGGATGTTCTGCTTGATGACAGAGATGTGTACAAATATTTAAAAGAAGGCAATACTTCAGGGGTATTCCAGTTTGAAAGTGCCGGAATGACGAGCTTACTGGGTGAAATGTATCAGGATATCGAGACTGTTGAAGAGAAGAATTTACCTCAGATGTTTGAACGTTTGATAGCAGCGGTTGCTTTATATCGTCCCGGTCCTATGGATTATATTCCTGACTACATAAAGAACATGAAGGATATAAACAATATTCGTTACGACTATCCTACATTGGAACCGATATTAAAAAACACCTACGGAGTTATTGTATATCAGGAACAGGTAATGAAAATGGTTCAGAAACTTGCCGGGTATACTTTAGGACGTGCCGATATTGTTCGTAAGGCAATGGGGAAGAAGAAAATAGACATAATGGAGAAGGAAGAAAAAGTGTTTATTTACGGTAACTTAGACAATGACTCTGACAAGGTAAAGGTAAAAGGGTGTATAGCAAACGGCATACCGGAGGAAACAGCGAAGTTCATTTGGGACAAAATGGCTAAATTTGCTGAATATGCTTTTAATAAACCGCACGCCGCTGCGTATGCTTATCTGGCTTATATCACAGCATGGCTTTCATATCACTATCCTTTGGAATTTAATGTATCATTATTAAATTCAGTGTTGGATAAAGCAGACAAATTGGCAGAATACTTATCAGCATGTTATAAGAGAAATATAGCGATTCTTCCTCCCGAAATTAATCATTCCGAGGAAGAATTCAAAATTGAAGACGACAAACTTCGTTTCGGCCTTCTTGGAATAAAATCAATAAACAAAAGCGGTGCCGATATCATTAATGAAAGAGAAAACGGACCTTTTAAAGATTTGCAGGACTTTACTCAAAGGTTAGGGAAGACCGGCTCCATAAACAAAAAGTTGTATGAGGCATTGGTGTTCTCGGGAGCCTTAGACTGTTTCAAAGGGACCAGAAGAGCGAAGATAGAATCAACTGAAATGTTGATGAAAAATGCTGCTATGTGGAATAAGGTTGCCAATTCAGATCAGATGTCTTTATTTGATCTGTCAAATGACTATGTTGAATCTATGGCAATTAATATTCCAGAACTTCCTGAATATGCAGACATTTTTATGCTGAAGAAGGAAAAGGAATTTGCCGGGTTCTACTTAAGCGGTCATCCGCTTGATAATTACACAGGCAGATTAAAAGCATTAAAGTCAATATACTCGGTTGAAAAGCTGTTAAGCATATCTTCAGTATCAATAAAAAGAGATGTAGAAACTGCCGGGCTTATTACAAATATAAGAACATTCTGGACAAAAAACGGAGACCAGATATATAACTTTGATTTGGAAGATAGATTCCATTCAATCAACTGCGTTGTTTTCTCCGATTATCTTCCTCTAAACAAAATTAACATCATAGAAGACAATGCTGTAGTTATCAAAGGAAGTCTTCAGGAATCACCTGACTGGGGAACCCAGATAATAGTAAAAGATATATTCAGTATAGATACATATCTTAAAACTAATGTCGTTCCTCAAGTTATAACCGTTTCCGTTAACAACAAGGAAGAACAGGATAAACTTTTTAGTATTATCAGAAACAACAAAGGTGATGACACTTCAATAGTGATTTTTGCGAAGAATAAAAACTATCCCCTGAAGGATAAGATAAAATATTCGCCGAAGGTTATTACTTTACTAAAAGATAATTTTGTGAAGGTTGTCGCATCTTAAACAAGAAAATCGCTCTAATAAAAAAAAGAGCGATTTTTTTATTTTTTGGAATATTTAAAAGTGAAAGTACGTAATATATATAAAAATTTCAAGGAGCATTATAAATGCACTAAAATTTAGGAGGAAAATATGGCAGATAACAACAAGAAAAAAGATACGGTTTATGGGTATTATATGTCTTCGCAACCTGACAATGCTGATATAAGTCTTATTTCCAACATAATTCAGGATGGAGTTAAGACATATCATGAGCTGACAAAGAAATTTGCAGCTTGCAAGAGGTTAAGCGAAGAAGAGGCGAAAAGAATTATAGAGAAAATGAAAAGCGAAGGGAAAGTAGGATATTATCATTCGGAATATTATTGCGGAGGATTGATATACTACTTTACCAGATGGGACCCGGAAATAAAAACTTTCCCCGAAAGCGGAGTGTATAAAAAAAATAAAACAAATTACTTCCGACCTTTTTTCAGGGAAAGCAGTAATTAAAAAAAGACCTATTTTTTAAGGGTCTTTTTTTAATATTACAAAAACAAAAACTTTTTTGATATTTTTTCATCCTGCCAAACTTTAGTTAATATTTTTAAAAGTCCAAGACGATTTCTTTAGGCTTAGGATCTTCTTTGCCCTGCCAAAAATTAATTAAAATTTTTCTGTTTTTAGTGTCTACTTCGACATCAACAACCGGCATACCTTTATCTTCCTCAAGCAAATCAATAGAGATACCAATATATTCGTCCTCAATTTTTTCCGGCTTTGCCGTAAGAGTAATATTACCCTCTTTCCTCTCGACCTTTCCGTTGTCCAGCATAAAAAAAGACCTCCTTTAATGTTTTATCTACCAAGGATAGTGCATATAAATGCTCCTCAGATCGATATTATATAATATGCACTAAGTCATTTTAATATTCCTAATTTTGAAAAAAATTTTAAAAATTTATAGGAATATATAAAATAGTTTTTGCGTATTATAAATTATAGAATAAATTAGGAGGTAAAATATGTGTAACAGAAGAATACTGATTGTTGTCTTGATCGTATTTATAGCTTTTCAGTGTCCAAAAGTTTTTGCATCTGATGAGCTGCCTCTGCCTTCCGTTTTTCAGACTCAGGATGATATATCGGATTTCAATAATTTTTATCTTCCGGGGGAAGATATTGACGATTCTGAAACATCCAATGATATAGATAATGAGGATTCTTCAGATTCTACTCAATATTATGAAGAAGATCTTGAATACTATTTTGGCAATCCGGATGTATCTTCGGTTGATAATGAAGGGCTTAATGATAAAGGCAATATACAAGAGTGGGAAATAATTAGCGATGTAGATAGTAAACCTTCTATTGATAATAATTATCATAAGGATGAAAATAATAATTTTGAAGATACAGAAAATGATACTAAAGAAGGTATAACTAAAGATTTAGCTTGTATTGATTTTGAAGATGGTACTGCAAAGCTTCTTGGAGTAAGCATAACAAATAAAACTGTGAACTTTGAAAAAGAGAAAACCATACTTGTAAAAGTTGATAAGAATTTAAAAGAAAAAAACATGCACAACATACTTAATTATATTATTGACACTTCAAGATTGATGGTTTCTGCTAATGGGAAGGTACTTGTTTCAGAAGCGGATAAAGACGGGAAAAGCATAGAGGAATTTACTTCCTTCTATAAGCCTATGGGATTGAATTTATATTTTAAATCATATTCTCAAAAATAACTATTAAGTACCAAAAAGAACTTCGTAATGGGAGTTCTTTTTTTTATGCCTTTACAAAAAACGTATAGAATAATTTTTTAAAATTTTTCGTATTATATAATAAGAGCATATAATTTGTCATAATAACTACAATATGTAGTATACAATTTATACTTTATAGGCTATGAATAGTATAAAAATTATTTTGACAGATTTTAAAAATATGCTACCATATTTAGTAGAAGGAGACGGATAATACTACTATATATAGGGTGTAAAAAATAAGAAAAGGAGAGAAAATATATGAAAAAAAGAATAACAGCGATTTTAATGGTAACAATGTTAATTTTAACCGCAATATTGTTCCCTTTTGCAAGTACTGCATTTAGTGATATGGAGAATCACTGGGCAAAGGAAAATGTGGAGAAATTAAGAAGCATGGGAATAATTGACGGCTATGAAGACGGAACTTTTAAACCTGAGAATACGGTTACTTACGGAGAATTTATTAAAATGCTTGTAGTTGCGGTAACCGGTGAAAACCCGGGTGTCAGCATAGACGGGAGTC
>Ga0255342_1004709_pt1 | contig 13742 bp, 12 predicted proteins | sample wastewater_treat_3_FD_192416 | JGI IMG/M metagenome (GOLD analysis project Ga0255342, IMG submission 192416) | Wastewater microbial communities from Lulu Island WWTP, Vancouver, Canada - plant14 | ecosystem: Engineered > WWTP > Wastewater > Unclassified | place: Canada: Vancouver, British...
CTGCAGCAGGAATTATCGCATTGGAAAAAATGACTGACAGACTTGTAGAAGACCATGAAAATGCTAAATATTTAGCGGAAGAACTTTCAAAACTGCCCGGAGTTAAAGTAAAACGGGATAGGCTTGATATTGACATGGTATTTTTCCAAATGGGAGAAGATGTTATAAAAGAAAGTTTTCTAATTGAAAAACTATACGAAAGAAATATTAAAATAAATGGAATTGAAGATGGTGAATACCGCTTTGTAACACATATAGGAGTATCAAAAGAAGATATTGATTATGTGATAAATTGTATAAAAGAACTTATTTAAAGAAAAGTGTAGAAACCCCATATTTAATTCATTAATTCTATAATCAACACTCTAATATAGTAAATGACTAGAAGTTTCATAAGTACAAAAAAGAGTTATTTGTCTATTTATATTGCAATGTTTTAAGACAACAGAAACAACTAATAGAATAATACGCTTAGAGATTTACGTTGTTCCTAATAATTATTTGTAACAATAGTGAGAAGTAAATTAAATACAAATTTTTTTATTCCAACCTTCTTGCTCTACAACGGTAAGTACTGTTTCTATAAATAAAGTCACTAATTTGGGCAAATTGGTATTTTTTGAATAACAAATATTAACATCTGCAACATAATCCTTGAAATCAGGTAATAAAAGTTTAATATTACTATTTGTGTGTTGATGAAAATTAATAATTGATTGATAAATAGGAGCTACAATATTAGTTTGAATTGATAACCTATAACATACATCAATATTTTGTGTTTCTACCGCTATGTGGGGAATAAAGCCATAATCATGAAATATTAATTCACAAATTCTTCGTATGTTTGAGCCTGCTGAAACTATTGCAAAGGGCTCTTTTTTTAATTCATTTAAATTAATTCGTGAAAAGTTGGGTGTTAATCTATATTTGTCAAACAAATGATTTTTTTGACTAATTGCAAAGACTATTCGATCAGAAAATAACTTAACATGATTTAGATTGCCTACAACAGTGTCTGTTAAAAATGCAACATCTAATTTACTAGACATTGCCATATCCAGCAAAGTGTCATTTGTAGCTTCTACTAAAATTAGCTGTACCTTTGGAAATTTTGCTGTAAAAGCATTGTAAATTGGAGGCATTATAGTAGAATTTCTAAATAAGGATATCCCGATAATAATTCGTCCCGCTTTATTATCTATGGTATCACCAATTTCCATAAGTGACTGGTGTTCAATGCTTAATATTCTTTGTGCCATTTGAATGTAAATGTCACCAGCATAGGTTGTCGATAACGGAACCGTAGAACGGTTGAAAATAGGTGTTCCTATTTCTTTCTCAAGATTACTAATGCTTTGACTTAGAGACGGTTGAGACAAAAAAAGTCTTTTTGCAGCTACAGAAAAACTTTTTTCTTCAGCAACAGTGATAACATATTTTAATAGTTTAGTATTCATTATTCTAACCCCTAGGTTACTTCAATATATACAAACCTATATTCCTTTGTTGAAATTGATGAGTATATTGTTCTTAGTTTTAATCTATGGTAATTTCATGTTTTTTTCATTTTATTGTATCATTTCATTTCCCGGAAACAAAACCGATCAAACCACCCTTCGTCCTGCTTTGAAAAAAGGTATAGATAGTATGAAGTTTGGAAAAGTAATTATCGTAGCGGATGGTGGATTAAATAACAGCAAGAATATTGCGCATATTTTAAAAAATGGTAATGGATACATATTATCTAAAAGCACAAAGAAAAGCCCAAAGAAGGTTAGAAAATGGATCCTTGAAGAGGAAGGATATGAATGATGAAAAAACCTTCAATGTAAAATCAATACTTCAAGATAGAACAGTTGAAGATGAGGATGGTAATAAAATAAAGTATAAAGAGAAGCTTATCTGCTATTGGAGTAAAAAACACTATGATATGGAAGTAAATGAGAACAAAAAGTTTATTGAGTATCTTGAATCAGTTATAGAAAGTCCTGATAAGCTTAAAGATAAACCAAAAAAAATTGAGAAATTTTTAAATAAAACTCAAATAGATAAAAACACAGGAGAAATATTAAACGTACATACGCATTTGTCACTGGACATTGAAAAAATACAAGAATACATGAACTTGATGGGGTATTATACAATTCTGACATCTGAAATAGAGAAAACGGACAGAGAAATTATTAATAAATATCATGGCCTTTCAAGGATTGAAGACTCTTTCAAAATTATTAAGAGCGATTTAGAAGGAAGACCTGTACACGTATATACTCCGGAACATATAAATGCACATTTCCTAATATGCTTTATAGCTTTAACCATGGTTAGGATAATCCAATATAGAATCTTGAAATATCAAGGAAAGGACACTTTGAAGATGGTTGGGAGGCTGGGCTCAGCGCAGAAAGAATAAAAGAAGCACTTATATTTTTTCAGGCTGACATTCTTCCGGGTGGATATTGTCGTACTACAAAACCTTCTGATGATCTGCAACTAATTCATGATTCCTTTGATATAAATACTGTATTAAATCTGCCTACTTTAACAGAGCTTAGACAATTTAAATACACCTTTGATAAATCCACTGTTATATGACTATATTTTTATACTTTTTATATACTAAAAATCTTCTGAAATTCCAATGGTATCAGAAGATTTTACACGTCTTTAAGTGTTTTACTCGGGAAGTGTTAAACTCGGGGTGATACCGGTGTGTTATTAATGTATATGGTTGTTTTTAATAGAATAATTAACTTTATTTGTGTTGAAATACATAAATTCATGGAAAGTTTCACCATATATGGTATAATATAAGGGATGTAAATTTGAATAAGTAAAATTATGTTTAATAGTAAAGAAATTACAGACTAACAATCATCATACCAATAAATAAGAATTTTGTGAGAGCAGACTTTACCCAATATATAAATGAAAATTTTCTAATGATAAAAATAGTAAGTAAAGGTTAAAAGGAGGACTTAAATAATGGATATACATATTGCATTAGCATGCTATGGAAGGATAAACGAACTTGTAAATAAAATTCGCCCAAATTACCCTCCCAATATTAGGTTTATTAGGATAACTTCTGCTATACCCGATGAAATAAAAAAGGAAGTAGAATCTCTAGAACGGGAAGGATTGGTAGATGTTTTTGTGGGTTCTGGTGGAGCAGGCGATAATTTTCATAGATATGCAAAAAAAACACCTGTCGTTAGAGTTAGGACATCTGGCTTTGATCTGATATCCGCTATAGATGAAGCAATACCATATTGTAATAAAGCTGCAATTCTTATGCATAAAGAACGCATACCTCAGATTTCTAAACTAAAAAATATACTTAGTATTAATATTTTTGATTATGTATACAAAAATTCCTATGAGTTAAGTCACATTATGGAGAAACTCTATAATGATGGTTATGAACACTTTATAGGTAGTACTTTAGTTATTGAGAAAGCAGAACTTATGGGAGCAACGGGGCATTATATATGGTCACTAAAAGGATTGCAGGAAGCTTTGGATGTTGCTATTCAAATTTCTAGTAGTAAAAAAGATTTACAACTTCGTAGTCAAAAAATGAATCTTATATTAAAAAGTATACAGGAAGGAATAATTGTAACCGATTCCACCGGAATTGTTGAACAATATAATGATAGAGCAGAGAGTATTTTGTCTGTAGATTTGAGTAGCACATTGGGCACAAATATTGAGAATATTATGCCTAAAATATCTCTAAATATTGCTAATTCAAAGCAAAACATAGACAAAATTATAACTGCTAATAAAACAAAAATATTTGCAAATATAAGTCCTATATATAATAATAATAATATAGATGGACATGTAATAACTTTTCAAAGTACTAAAGATATATCCTCCAAAGGGGAAAAAATACGCAATATGTATTCAAGAGGTTTTGTAGCAAATACTTGTTTCTCAGATATAATTGGAAAAAATTCGGGCTTTCTTAAAATGGTTAATATATGTAAAAAATATGCTGAAAAGGATTCAACTATACTGATTAGTGGAGAGACAGGTACTGGCAAAGAACTAATAGCTCAAAGCATCCATAATGCTAGCTCCAGAAAAAAAGAACAATTTGTTGCAATTAACTGTGCTACTATGTCCTCAGATTTATTAGAAAGCGAGTTGTTTGGTTATGAAGACGGTATGTTTACAGGAGCACGTAAAGGAGGGAAACAAGGGCTATTTGAACTCGCTGACGGAGGCACAATATTTCTTGATGAGATTGGAGAAATATCTCATAATTTCCAGACCAGACTATTACGTGTATTAGAGCAAAAAGAAGTTATGCGTATTGGTGGAGAAAGTATTTCCCATGTTGATATCCGTATTATAGCAGCCACGAATAGGGATTTGTATAAATTGACGAAAGAAAAGATTTTCCGAGAAGATCTTTTCTATCGCTTAAATGTGTTAGAGGTTGAAGTGCCACCATTACGCCATAGGAAAGATGATATTCCACTTTTAATACTTTATTTTTTAAGAAATTATGAGTCTATTTTTGATGAGACTTGCCAAAAAGAAATAGCACATCATTATTTGTTTCAATTGCACGATTGGCCAGGTAATATAAGAGAGCTTAGCAATGTTATTGAAAGACTTTGCGCTCTTTATACAAGAAATAATAATCTGGAAGAACTAATTAATTGTTGTATGTATCAAAAAAATGAGATTGAATTAGAAAATGAAGAAAAAAGAGCAATATTTAATGCACTTAAAACATGTTATGGGAATAGAGAGAAAACCGCACAATTGCTTGGTATAAGTCGTACTACTTTGTGGAGACTCATTAAAAAGCATAATATTGAGTTTCAATCTTCTGAAACAGTTTAAATAAAATGAAACATATTTAATAATAATAAGACAGATCTTTTAAATTTGTATTTTTCAAACAAAAAGATCTTTTTTTTTTGAAAGTTATAAGAAATAATACATGAGAAAACTTGACGTAGCTATACGAAGAAATTAATAATTAAAAAAAATTGAAATTAATAATTAAAAAAAATTCTGGCATGTTAATTGCAATATAATAAAAAGAATATTATTTTGTACAATTAATATTCAATATAATGAATATATTGAAAGGAGGGAAAAATGACAAACGGTGAAAAACTACGGGAATTACTTGATGGAGATAGACTTATTATGATCCCTGGTGCATACGACGCTTGGTCTGCAAAACTTATTGCTAAAGCTGGCTTCCCAGCAGTTTATATGTCTGGATATGGTGTGTCTGCAAGTGTCCTTGGCGCTCCTGATATTGGTCTAATCAGTTTCAAGGAAATGCTTGATTCAGCTAGAAATATATCCAAAAGCTCTAATATTATAACTTTATGTGATGCAGATACAGGGTTTGGAAGTCTCATGAATGTGATGCGCACTGTGGAGGCCTTCGAAAATGCAGGTGCAGCCGCAATTCAAATCGAAGACCAGGTAATACCTAAGCGTTGTGGTCATATGGAAGGTAAGAAACTCATTTCGAAAGAAGAAATGGTGGCAAAAATTAAAATAGCTGTTGCTACTAGAAAAGATTCTTCTATATGTATTATTGCACGTACAGACTCAAATGCAGTTTATGGCTTTGATGATGCATTAGAACGCTCTAAAGCATATGAAAAGGCAGGTGCAGATATAATATTTGTAGAAGCCCTTACAAGCTTAGAACAAATGCAAGAAGCTTGTTCGCACATTAAATTACCTATGATTGCAAATATGGTTGAGAACGGGAAGACCCCTATGCTAGATGCTAAGAGCTTGTTCGAGTTAGGTTATAGTCTAGCTATATATCCTACAGGTACTTTGTTTTCGGCAACAAAAGCAATTCAAGATTTCTTAATTCGCCTTAAGAAAGATCAAACTTTAGTTACTTCACTTCCTTATATGGTAGACTTCTTGACCTTTAATAACTTAATGGATTTGGAGAAGATCCGTGAGTATGAAAAATCTTTTGGTTAATGAGATCCTCAACACAGTATTGCTATTAAATTTTGGTTATGGATATTAAAGAAAGGAAGGAATTAAATTTTATGAAAAATCTGAACTTAGAATCTACAGACTATGATGTAAAGGAAATTACAAACTATGATCGCCGTTTTGAAGCAGGTAAAAAGGACGCTATATTTTTTCACGGTTTGGGTTTAATTGCAACTATTTTAGCAACGATATGTATGTATACTTTTGGTACAGGCGATCCTGCTAACATGCGTTATTTTCTTGGGATGCCTTTATGGTTTTCTGGTGCAGTTGTTATATATCTCGTTATGTTCATTATTGGCATAACATATCTAACAAAATGGGAAATGTTTTCACTCAAAGCTAAAGAATTAGAAAAGGAGGTTGAAAGCAAATGAGTTTTGATTTAGGAGGATTTTATTTATTATCCAGCACTAGGTCAATTATGATTATTATATTTGCAATATATAGTATACTTATAGTTGGTTTGGGTGCATATGTTAAGATTCAATCTAAGAAAATGAAAAGTGATAATCTAGTTTCTTTTCTGACTGGTGGTGGTGGTTTAGGTGCTTTTGCAATTGCAATGATAGCTGCTACTAATTCTATGGCAGGTGGAACCATGGTTGCGGCTCCTGGTCTAACTTATGCTATTGGCTATTCTGGTAGCCTTCTTTACTATGCAGGTTTTCTGACTGCGGCTTTCGGTTTAGGATCTATAGGTAGAAAGGTTGCCATAATAAAGGATAGGATTGGTGCAGTTTCTTTTCTTGATTTATTTCGTTTACGATTTCGGTCTAAATCAGTTGTTGGAGCATTGTCTATTACTTGTGTATTGGGTCTACTTTTCACCACCTCTGCACAAATTACCGCTGGTGCCAAGATGTTCTCAGCTGTTACTGGTAGCAATCAATACTATTTAGGCCTTATTTTAGTTATTGTTATAACTGTTATTTACACTATGACAGGTGGCATTAAATCTATGGCTAAAGTTGCTGTTATACAGGGTGTTGTTATGCTAGCTGCTACTTTTTCTATTATTGGAGTGTTAATTTATAAAAATATACAAACTTATGGTAGTTTTGCCACAGCTATTGAGTATATGGGTACTAATTATCCTGAACTGCTAAAGGCAGATACTACTTTTACATTCTTGGGAACATTAGGAACTGCAATTTTTTGCGGGATTGGTCTTGGAACAATGCCTTTTGCTGTTACCGTATCTCTAACATATGATAATCATAAGGCGTTAGTGAGAGGCGTTATTATATCTTGCTTGATATTTACTATTTGCCAGGGTTTTATGTGTGCAACTGGTCCGTTTGCTCACAATTTAAATCCAAATTTATTAACACGTGATTATACAACTATCTATGTTGCTACTAACCTTTTGCCATCTCCTATAGCTGGTATAATTTTCTGTGGGGTATTTGCGGCTATTCAATCTTCTTTGGCAGGATATTGCATGAGCGCTGCAGGGTTTTTTGCAAAAGACTTTTATGTAGATGTTTTCAAGCCCGACATGGATAAAGAAAAACAAAAAAAATTCACTATCATCACAGTTCTTGTTTTCGCTGCGATTGCAACCGCTATTGCACTTAAACCTGGCGATCTGACGCAGTATATGATCAACTTTTCTTTAGGATCTCTTGCCTCTGCATGGTACTGGCCTATTTTATTAGGTCTATATTGGAAACAAGCCACCAAAGCGGGTACTTTCTGGTCTTGTATTAGTGGTTTTGTTTCATATATGGTCTTTTACTTCATTTCAAGCGTTATACCTACAACTAAAGCTTGGTGGATTGCAAATATGGGAAATATGCACGCATTCATCCCTGCGTGGATCATTAGCTTAGCAGTGATATATTTCGTGAGCCTTGCAACAAAGAATGACCGTGTACCGCTTGGCTATTTCCAAGTTTTCTTCTGTGATGATTATGATGAAAAATATGCAAAAGATTTTAGACTGAATTAATAGAATTAGTCAATCTATGAAATGGAGGTTAAGTAGTTATGAGTTGTATTAAATTGGTGAGTAAAGGAAGTTATTTTGTTGGTGGTAATAAGATTACCCTTTCTGGTGGAGAGCCAATTAGAATGAGATATTGGGCCGGTGGACCAGAGCTGACGTATGATCCTAACGGTGATTTTCAAGCTGGACAAATGTATATTCAATATAATAGATTGGAAGACCCTGTATTACCTTATCCTGTTTGTATGATTCATGGTGGTGGAGGAACGGGAGCAATCTGGGAATCTACTCAGAAAGGGAGTCCGGGTTGGGAGTTCATGTTTCTACGAAACGGCTTTAATGTCAATTTATCAGATGGCACAGAAAGGGGTAGAGCTTCTTGGGCACAATTCCCAGAGATAAATACTGGTCCTCCTGTGTTTAATAGTTATGCTGAACGCTGGACTACCTATCGTTTAGGTGAAAAGTTGTGGGAACCATATAAAGGTATTCGTTTTGATATTGATAAATATGATGACTTTATCAAACAACAAGTGCCGCGTTGGACTACCTCTATTCCAATAGCACAAAATGCATATGATCAGTATGTGAATAGTATGAATGAAGGTTGTATTTTATTAGCTCACAGCCAAGGGGGCCTGTTTGCTTTGAACGCTGCCCATGCAAATTATAAAAATGTAAAGGCAATTATTCTTATAGAGAGTTCTTCCACTATGGATGTAAGTAAGACTGATGTTTCAGTTTTCAAGGATATTCCCTTTCTGTTTGTTTGGGGTGACTTTTTAGGGGATGAATATTGCAATGAGAATTATCGTTGGATTGGAGACTTTGCCTTTCGTGGGACTATGGCAAATTTGCATAACCGTCTATTAGAAATTGGTGCCAATAGCACATGGTTGCATCTACCAAAAGTAGGTATTAACGGTAACACTCATGCTATGATGATTGAAGATAATAGCCAACAGATTGCTGATATTATTTGCAAATGGATCAAGGATAATGTTTGTTAGTTATTTGGCTCTATGTTAATTAGTAAGTGATAGAAATATAGCATTAAATAAAGATTTTAAGATGGGCAGTTAGATTAACCACCCATCTTATGTTTCAGACGACATTTTTTGGAGTTTGGGTCAGTCTCAAACTAATTACATTCAATGTCCTTTGCATTTTTATTAATGTAGGGTCGAATTTACTTGATAAAACAAAATGAAACAAAATAAACAAAATGAAACAGAATTGTGTTTGACTATTATTATTACGGAATAATAAATCAAAAAAAATTAGTTATTTCATACATTCATATTTGGCATGAAGTTTGCATGAATAATAGTAAAAAAATGAATAGGAGTGTAAAATGGAAAAAGGAATTTTAGATGGAATAGTTGTTCTTGACCTTACAAGAGTTTTAGCTGGTCCTTATGCCGGAATGCTTTTAGCAGATATGGGAGCTACAGTGTACAAAATTGAGCAGCCTGTCAAAGGTGATGACTCAAGAGCATTCGGACCTTTTATTAACGGAGAAAGCTATTATTATATGAATTTAAACAGAAGCAAATACGGCGTAACATTGAATCTTAAAACACGGTCAGGCGTAGAAGTTTTTAAAGAAATGGTGAAAAAGTCAGATGTTGTTCTAGAAAATTTCAGACCTGGAACAATGGAAAAGTTTGGATTAGGATATGAGGAATTAATAAAAATTAATTCGGGAATTGTTTATGGATGTGTTTCCGGCTTTGGTCATTACGGTCCATATAGTCAAAGAGCAGGTTATGATATAATAGCACAAGCAATGGGTGGTTTAATGAGCACAACTGGATGGCCAGAAGGAAGCCCAACCAGAACAGGTACCGCGATGGGAGATGTATTGGGCGGTTTAGGATGTACAATAGGTGTATTGGCAGCTCTAATCAATAAAATGAAAACAGGCGAAGGTCAAAAGGTTGATGTTTCATTAGTTGATTCAGTTGTATCCTCCTTAGAAATAATAAATCAAATATATATAGCAACAGGAAGGATACCGGAAAGAATAGGTAACAGATACGAATCAGCATACCCTTATGATTCTTTCAAAGCAAAGGATGGAGATGTGATTATTGCATGCGGCAACCAAAAATTATTTGCAGCTCTAACAGAATATATGAATCTTAAAGTATTGCAAACGGATGAAAGATTTATGACTAATGACTTAAGAGTTAAAAATCATGCTGCATTAAAATCCATTATAGAAGAATGGACTATGGAACACTTCATAGATGATATAGTGAATAATTTATTGGAATTGGGCGTTCCTGCGAGTCCTATTAATACGATCGATAGAGTTGTCAATGACCCTCACATATCAAAGGCAAGAGAAATGTTTGTGGAAGTGGAACACCCAATAGCAGGAAAAACAATTTTAACAGGTGATCACATTAAATTTAATGTCAAAAAATCTTATGTGAGAAACCCGGCACCAATACTTGGACAGGATAACTATAAAGTATATAGCGACTTTGTAGGACTCAGCAAAAATACGATAAAAGAATATATAGAAAAAGGTGTATTCTAATATAAGGGGGTTAATATGAAAAAAATTCAAATAGTTGAAGTGGGACCAAGAGACGGGTTTCAAAATCTAAAAGATTATATACCTTTAGATCAAAAGTTAAAAATCATAAACGGTATTATTGAAGCTGGAGTCAAAAGTATCCAGCATACTGCCTTTGTAAGCCCTAAGGCAATACCACAATTAAAGGATGCCAAAGAAATTACAACAATATTGTTAAAAAGATATCCGGATTATGAATTCTTTGCTTTAGTTCCAAATCTTTATGGTGCAATAAGTGCATATGAAGCAGGCCTGAGAAAAATATCCTATGTTATTTCCTTAAGTACAAGCCACAACAAAGCAAACATAAATAGAACGCATGATGAATCATTTCAAGAGCTAAAAACATTGAGAGAAAACTACAAGGATTTAAACATATGTCTTGATGTTGCAACGATTTTTGGGTGCCCCTTTGAAGGGAAATATTCAACTAATACAGTTATAAAATTTTTAGATAGAGTCGTTAACATGGGAGTTAAAGAAATATGCTTAGCTGATACAATAGGTGCTGCGAATCCAAAACAAATAAGAGAAATTGTATCTGCATCAACAAAAAAATATCCTGAGGTAGATTTTCATATTCATATTCATGATACAAGGAACATGGGCATGGTTAACTCATTGGCAGCTGTAGAATCAGGAATAACAAAGATACAGACTACCTTGGGTGGATTAGGAGGTTGTCCTTTTGCACCAGGCGCATCAGGAAACACAGCAACTGAAGATTTAGTATATATGTTAAATGAGATGGGTTATGAAACAGGCATCGATACCGACAAGCTTATAAAAGCTGCAAAATATGAAAGAAGTATCATAAACGGAAACTTCAGTGGACACCTTATAAATATTCAATAATTCAATGTATATTATAACACAAACGAATTCTTATTTTTTCTATTTTACTACGTGTGCGAAACAGAGTAGATAGATAATAGGATAATGAGTCTATCAAAAATGGGGAGTATTGTTTTTTAATTAAAAAAAACTATTTATCCTTTAATATATAAAGCTTTAACCAAAGAACAGCAAGTGTATACTAGACAATTTAAATACACCTTTGATAAATCCACTGTTATATGACTATATTTTTATACTTTTTATATACTAAAGATCTTCTGAAATTCCAATGGTATCAGAAGATCTTACACGTCTTTAAGTGTTTTACTCGGGTTCAAGAAACTGGTTATGAGACAGAGCCAGTGCACGGAGCTCTGATACCTCTTCTTCTATTGAACAAGTATCCTTTAATTTATCAGATTTATTTTTGTTCATTAAATGTACACGCCCTTCTTTAAGAATCTGACGTTTCCAGTTATTGAGAGTTTCTCTTGTTGTTCCATGCTCAACTGCAACCTCTTTGGCAGGCTTGCTACGGGAACATAGGGAAATGACAGCTTGTTCTTCCTGTTCACGTGTATATTTTACAATAGTTCCATCAGAACTACAATGCCTCTTTTTCTCTGTCGCTAGCTCTAATATCCATTTATCCAATACTGGTCGACTGGGATAACCAAGTTTCTTAACGGTTCGTGAAACACTTCTGCCATGCTCAAGATAATAATTGACGGCCCTTTGTTTTTCCTCTTCTGAAAATTTAGGCTTGTACCAGTTCCAAAGAGTTTCTTTAGAAGGATATCCTAACTCGCGGATTACAGTAGAATAACTCATATCATACTGTAGTAATAGTTTTACTGCTTTTATTCGTTCTTCATATGGGAACATGCGGCACCTCCTAGCCTAAACTAAGTCCAGGATTTTGGCCGCACCCCCTTTTTGCAACCATGGTCAGAAATCATGGACTGAGAAGATGCCGCTACTTGAAACTTAAGGGGGCTAAGACACACATTACAATGGCCAATATAGTATGCAACATTGTCAGTATGGTAAACATACTGTTACATCAGCCTGATATTGTTGTCCCCTAAAATTAAATATTGCTCCAAATTGGAGCAATATTTAATAAAAATCAAGCTATTTGTGGGCAGTTTTCTACATTTAGTATCAAATTAATGTTATTGTTTGAAATTTATAAATATTTCACTATATTGTACATTTTAATAATGTAAGTTTATAAATTTCTAATTTTTTACCCCCATATTTTCGGAGGTTTCCCAGGCACCGTTACACCGTTACCTGCGGGAAGACAGATATAACTACTAAAAAAGCCCATACAACTGTTCCATTTGCTCATAAGTGAGCATGCCTATATAACCGCTGACCACTTCACCTTTTTTGTTTATTGCAATAGTTGTGGGAAAGGAACGAATGCCGTAATCGTACGCTACATGCATATCCTCGTCTAATAAAACTGTAAAATTCAGGTTATTTTCATCCATAAAATCTTCAATTACTTCCTTGCTCTCACCTACGTTGATTGCCAGTAATAAAAGGTCATCCGGATAGGTCTCCTGTAGTTTTTGTAAATCAGGCATTTCTATTACACAAAAGCTACATCCTGTATACCAGAAGTTTATAAGTACATTCTTATCTGTGATTTCACTTAGTTTAATTACTGAGCCGTCCAATGAGCTCAGTTCAAAGTCCGGTGCTATTACAGGTTCTTTTATATCTTGAGTTTCATTATTAGTATCTTGAGTTTCATCTATAGCTTCCTGTATCTCATTTTCCGGAATATCAGCTGAGTTATTTGTACATCCGGTTATCAATACTGTAGATAAGATAATGATTAGTATTTTTTTCATAGTAATCTCCTTATGATTAGTTGATACCCAATTACAAGTTTATTAATCTATAAATTTAACCCCATACTTACATGTCTTCAACCTAAACGTAGAAGGATAGATTTCTTTAGCAATTTGGTATGTTTTATTTAGCGAATCATTGTCTTTAAAAAGAGCAAATACAGCAGAGCCTGACCCTGTCATTATTGAAGAAATTGCACCATTGTCAATCATTAATTTCTTAATGTCTTTAATTTCCGGATAAAATTTTTCCACAACTCTTTCCAATGTATTTGAAACACACCTTGCAGCTTGTATGTGATTATTTAATGATATATGTTTAAGTATGTCGTTTGAATCATAGGAATTATAGTAATCGGCATCAAAGTTTTGATAAACAAATGCAGTCGAAATTGAAAATTCCGGCTTCACCAATAAAATATTATCCCATTGGAAATCATTTAAATCAGTAACTTTGTCACCAATCCCTTCTGCCAGACAAGTACCTCCTACTAAGCAA
>Ga0255342_1004719_pt1 | contig 13727 bp, 12 predicted proteins | sample wastewater_treat_3_FD_192416 | JGI IMG/M metagenome (GOLD analysis project Ga0255342, IMG submission 192416) | Wastewater microbial communities from Lulu Island WWTP, Vancouver, Canada - plant14 | ecosystem: Engineered > WWTP > Wastewater > Unclassified | place: Canada: Vancouver, British...
GTTCACCACGCTTCCAGCGTGGTTCTTCGCGGCGATCAGCCGCGCTCTTGTTCTCCCGACCACGAAGCGTGTCGGGAGGCTTCGGGTGGGGGCGCGCGCAAAATGAAATAATCTTAAGGCTGCAATGGTTCGAAACACCACTCCCCCCGTCATACGACAATGAAAACAGTTTGCTCAACATCCATCTATGGCGGCGATTAAAGCAACTATCCCGATGAAGCTTAGTATGCCGACAATTACCTTTAATGCAGGCGGCATATTTGACTCTGATATTTTTTCAGCCCCGCCGACCATTGCAAAACACATTACAATTACAGCTCCGGTCGCCAGCATTCCGAGAATCCAACTCATTATTCTAACTCCTTGAGGGTATTTCGACCTCTCAATCATGAATCTCCATTAATTTTTCTCGTTCAAAACGATCCAGCTCATCTGGGAGGACACTCCTGACATAGGCCTTAGCTCCCTCGAGATGATCAGTATCCCCATTCTGTTGATAGGCATGCAGCAGGTGCCGCCAGGCATCAGGGTAGTTCGGCTCCAACTCAACCGCCTTCAGCAAGGCCGGAATTGCATCCCCATATTGACCCGCCTTCAAGTACGCAAATCCTAATGAATCCCAGGCAAATCGAAAAGCGGGATCAAGTTCCAAGGCTCGGCGACAATACTTAACCGCCTCCGGATACTGACCTATGCTGGCCAATGTCATGCCAATATTATTGAATACAAGAGGATGGGGGTCACAACTGGAGGCCAATCTTCTGAAAACGTCCAAAGACTCCTCCAGCCTTTTCGCATGAAACAATGCCAGCCCATAATCCGCCATATCACAAAACGATAGATGCCCGTGCTCCATGCAATCTCCATAAAGTGCAGCCGCGAGCAGAAAGTCGCTTTTCTTGATAGCCACTCGCGCATAGGCCAGCATGATAAAAGCGTCCCATTGATTCACCTCCCAATACCGCTTCAAATGCCGTTCTGCCCGATTCCAGTCACCCCGTTCTAGGCAGCACAAGGCACCGAGCCTGTCGATCATCCGGCACTCCGGATATAGGCGCTGGGCCATCTCGATCACATCGTAGGCCAAATCCGGCATTTCCTGCTGACGCAGTAGATACATCACGTAAGACTCCCAAAACTCCCAGAGCCCGGGTGTTTGGGCGAGCACGATTTCAAAAGCTGCTTGTACGGATTCAAACGGCCCGTTTTCCTGCTTGCGCTCAAATGCCGCCAAACAAGCAATCGCCTCCTTGGATGACATTGCGGTTTCCATTCCGACAATGGCCGCGCCCAATCCATCCCGGAAGGCAGTATACAACCGTTGTTCGTCCGGCTGGATCGAAGCCATCCAGTCCAGATCAGGCGCATCGGCCAGATATATGCCTTGCGTATCCGGATCAACATCCTTCAAATCCTCCCAGATCGGCACGAAAAAGGGCGACTCCTCCGCCAACTTGCGCAGAACGTATTTATTGCGAATCGACACATATCCCGCCCCGCAATAGTTATGATACTCGGCGCGGGGCGTGCGTTCCCGGCTATGGCGATAGTTGAAGACTGACACATTATCCCGCAGTTTTCGGATGTAAAACAAATGCCCGGAAATCGGATAATCATCCGGAAGGAAAACATGGATATTATAGGTGACAACCGCAAACCGTGTGCCCCAGTTCATACGGCTGAACTCATCTGTCGGCAGCCCCATCCGCCCTCGCAGTCGTTCATTCCACATTCGCGCCGTCGCCTCCGGCCACTGAGATCCTGGATTCTCGGCAGAACCGAAATCCAATTCATACCACTTTTTGCTTGTTGCGCTTGCTGTATTCACTGTTTCCTCTTGATGATGACACTGTCGCCATCCATCCCTTACTACACGGGAAACAATAAAACCCTGCGCCATGTCCCAAAAATAATTGCCCCCAGAATTGGGTGACTACGGCGTTCCGGTCAGAAACAAAATCCGCCCGGACACGACCTCTCGCTGCGCCTTATCCCGAATAATGCCAACACGCCAAGTATTTATCTTGGTTCATCCTCGGCGTTACCGTCGTTGGGACAAGACCGGACATCCACCACGACCGCCGTAAGGTTGTCCTCGCCACCCTCCGCCCGGCCCGCGTCGATCAAAACCCGGCAAGCCGCATCGCAACCAACCGGTCGCGACAGAATGCGCCCCATTTCCACATCGCCGACCGCCCCCCAAAGCCCATCCGTACAAAGCACAAGCCGGTCGCCAGCCTCCAACGCCACGGAACGCATGGAGGGCTCCGCCGTGGGCTCCATTCCGGCAAACCGGGTCAAGCGTCCCCGGGCGGGATGGTCCACCGCTTCTTCGGGAGAGATTTCTCCATGCCGCAACAATGCCCCGACGATCGTATGATCGTCGGTAAGCCGCCGCAGCTCATCCTCACGCAACAAATAGGCCCGGCTGTCCCCCATGTGTGCAATATGAACATGGCCACCAGCTACCAGCGCTGCCACGATTGCCGCCCCCATGCCGAGATATTCCATCTTCGCCAACCCCTCGACCTGGATCGCCTTGCTCGCCGCCATCGCGGCCCCTTCCAGCAAACCCGATAGGTCGTCTAGGTCCTCCGGTCGCGGCGCGATCCCCGATGCCAGACGCTCGCGGATAATGGCCTGCACCGATTTTACAGCTAAATGTGCCGCCACGTCGCCGCCCCGCCGCCCGCCCATCCCATCCGCCACGATGAAAAGTCCCCTCTCCACATCGGCAAGAAAAGCATCTTCATTACGCTCCCGGACGCACCCCGTGTCTGTCAATACAGCGGCCTGGAGCAGGAACGGCATGGACTGCGCCGCCTTCATCACGCACGCACCTTCTGCATGGCTTCCAGCATCTCCCCCGCATCCGCATAGCGGTCCTTGGCCGACGCGGCTGCCGCCCGATCCAGCACCTCAGCCAACCCGGCCGGAATGCTCGAATCGCGCCGCCGAATCGGAATGATCTCGCCCTTGAGAATAATATCCAGCGGATCACACCCCCTCGGAAAATCCCGCGGCGTCGCCCCTGTCAGCATGTTGTAGAAAGTCGCCCCCAGGCTCCACACGTCCGAAACCGGTTTCACATACTTGTAACCCGTCAACTGCTCCTTCGGCATATAGATCGGCGTACCGGCATAAGCCCCCGTCATCGTGTGCCCGCTCAGTCCCGCCCGCTCGAAATTCTTCGCCAGTCCCAAATCGGCAATCTTCGCAATCGGGGCCGTCGGCGTCCCCGCCAGCAGGATGTTGTGGGGCTTCAAGTCCCGATGCACCACGCTCTTTTGATGCACGAACGCCAGTCCCTGCAGCGCCTGCCGCATGATCGGCAAGGCCACCGCAGGGGTTAATTTCCCGCCCTGGGACTCCATGTAGTCCGCCACGCTCCCGCCCGGACAATGCTCCATCACGAAATAGAACGCGCTCCCCGCCGACCCGGAATCATAGACCGCCACCACGTTCTCATGCCGCAATCCGGTCAGCAGCTCGATCTCCCGGGAAAACTTCGTCCGCGCCTGCTCGTCCACCGCCACCCGCGCCAGCATCACCTTGATCGCCACCCGCCGCTCATCCGCCTCGCTCTCCGCCAGATAAACGGCCCCATACCCCCCGATGCCAATCCGGCGCTTGATCTGGTATCCCGCAATGACCGGTAGCCCCTCCTTTTGCGCCGGCTTGCCCGCCTCCTTGGCCAGCATATCCCGAAGGATCTGCGCCGGGTCCAACTCCATGCTCTGCCGGCATGCTTGGCAGATGTAGGACCCTACTTGCCGCCCTCCAATTTCCCCCGCCACGTCCTTCCCGCATTGGGCGCAAACAACCGGCCCCGTCGCCTCATCGCGCTCGATCTTGACCAAAAACACCGTGTCCCCCGCTCGAATGGTGTCCCCATCCTTCAGGTCCACCTCAGGATACTTCCGTTTCTGCCCCTGCTCCGCGGTCTCCCCCTTTTCCCGGCTCCCGATCTTCTTCTCGTTCACGTAGGTGCCGTTCAGGCTCCCGAAATCTCGTATCCGCGCATCCGGCGGATTTACCTCGACCAGAAAATGTCGCCGCGACACCTGCTGATCGTCCGGCAAGCAGCAATGACACTCGTCCAGCCGCCCAAACAGGAATGTGTCGTGCTCATCGAACGAAAATGCCCTTCCCTTCAATGGGCCAGCGGTGGCGGTGAACTGGATCTGGCTCACTGACAACCTCGATTTTAATCCCTATTAGCAAGGGCTGCCAAACAAGTAGGACACTTGAAGACCTCTTCCAACATCTTTTCTGGATAGTATTCCCCACACAATGAACATGGCGTCATTGGCACTGCACGGCGACAAAAGAAACAATAGTCAACGCCATCTTTTCCCCCGATCACCAGGGTCTCGTTCCCGCAATGCGGGCACTCTGATACCGTTGGCACCTCATCCCCCGGAGGGCATGTAGTTAACTCGTCTACTTTCTTTTCGGCGTCTTCGAGCAATGTTTCATAGTCTAGGATGTACTCCTTAAGTTCCGCCCAGAGTTCATCATCCATGTATTCTGAAAGATCACCCGGCTTAATATACTGAGTGACAAACCCGTACAGGATATTGATGGCCCCCGCCATGCATTGCTTATCATCATCAGCGGGAATATATTCGCGATGTTCGATGTCGTTTCTCCGTTTCCGGAGCAGTTCGATACCACGCCTCGCATTCTCTTCAAGAACAAACCCGAGGTTTTCCAGTCGCCCCGCTGCAACCTTAAATCCAACAGTATGAGAGTCCGCTTGTACTTTCTTGTCGATATCGGAATAGATAAGCACCGGATTAATGCGATACAGTGCGTCCTTCAGAAATAGTTCGACCGCCTGATATACAGCAAGTATTGCGTACTTGTGGGCATTAGGATATTTCTCGTCGCGATACATTCGGATGCCGTGTTCCAAAGAGTCCACGCCATTGTTGAATATGGGATACTCTGTCCGTTTTTTCACAGAAAACCCCTCGTGATCCACTGCGTTAGTATGCCATCCATCGTCTTTGCCCTAATTCCGAAGATGATTCGTTCTCCCGTTGGTCTTGGCCTTGGTGACTGACACTGGACAACCATGCCCGCATAACCTATGACTTGATGGCTATCAGTCCTCCAAATGGCTCCTCCGCTACAACCATGAAGCGACTTGATTTTGGGCCTCTTTTCTTGCGGGTTTAGCAGCCGCGGATCATAACGCAACCCGACAAACCGAGCCGGGTTCTCCCTAACTTCCGGCCAAGGTGCATGCTTGACCACTCGCCGATCCTCTATGAAATCAATCCGAGAGCAAATAATGGGCAGTGTCTTTTGGGAGTAATTTGGAATAGCATCGATCTCTGAATATCCCAATAGCCTGTGGGGACAAATGAAAAGAGGCATGTCCATGAGCGCCTCATTCCCCCACTCGATAAATCTACATCTAGTCCGTAACGCCGCCGCCTCTTTCGAGGTCAGGCGTATCACGCATAAGTCCATAGGATCGCTCTCTCGCGTTAAGCCATTATGGACCGGAGTAACAAGAGCCGAACGATTTAGAAGAAGTGGTGTTTCCGGCCCCGCAACCATAAGAATATATTTGGAGCCATTTTGTATAACATGGGCAGCTGTCACCAACAAATCAAGCCCTCGTATCCTTACTAGCGTTCCTGTGCCGAAAAAATCCACATCACCAGTTTTCGGATCCTTGATCGCGTACAAGGGCACGCATTCCAAAAGAGCTTGCGCAGGGGGTGCAGTTCTCACAACACCCCTCGCAACGCTTCTTGCGCCCACAACATTGCATCCCTCAAATCTGACCGGCGCGTCCGCCGCACCTCAATCGACAAGGTACGATACACCTTGCGTGCTTGCCGGCAATCATCCTCGGTGATTGACCCTGTCTTTAACTTTTCATGAAGGCAGCCTAACTGCGCAATATACAAATCGCCTAAAAGATCTCTTCGCCCCTCATCCTCAACCAACCTCCGAAAAGTTGCAACGCTCTCGTCCCTAGCCTTACCCGCATCCGCCAAATTGCCGATGCGTCTAAGTGAGCCAGCCTTATTTCGGATCGCTTTGGCCAAATATTCGGCCAGATCCCTTCGCCCATCCTGCTCAACCAGTTGCCGATAAATCGCAATACTCTCGTCATTAACCTCCTCCGCACCCGCTAAATCGCCCATGCGCCTAAGGACAACAGCCTTGTCAAGGAGTGCCACAGCCAAATCATTGGCCAACTCCCGTCGTCCCTCCTGCTCAACCAGCCGCCGTCGGATCGCGATACTCTCGTCGAACAACTTCACCGAATCAGCCAAATTTCCAAAACGTTCCAGTGCATTGGCCTGGCTAAACTGCGCGGCAGCCAAATCATTGGCCAACTCCTGTCGCCCCTCCTGCTCAACCAGCTGCCTATAAATTGTGATGCTCTCACTCAATTCCTGCGGCATAAACAAATCGCAAGGGTCAGGTGCATTACCCTTGTCCAGAAGGGCCTTGGCCAAATATTCTGCTAACTCCCTCCTCCCATCCTGCTCAACCAGCCGCCGATAAATCGCGATGCTTTCGTCGTTAGCCCATTTTGCACCCACCGGGTCGCCCATGCGCCTAAGCGCAACCGCTTTGTTCATAAGCGCCAGAGCCAAATATGCGGCCGAAAACCACGGCCCCTCTTGCCCCACAAGCTGTCGCCATATTGCTATGCTTAGATCTACCGCAGCTAAACCTCCGGCCACATCATCTAAACCCCACAAAACCCTAGCTTTCTGATCATATAGTGTTGCAAGCTCATCAGCTATCCGTGCATTCCAACATGCTAGGGCCGACCTGTATTGTCGCTCAGCCTCTTCAAAAATTGCCAAGTCGGCGACGGCAGCACCCTTTCGGCTGTATGTTGCCGGCACTTGATAGTTGTCTGCTTCCGAGGGGTCGCGCCCATTTGCCACATAGGCTTTCCGCAACAAGTCCAGAGGATTGCTCCACTTTGCACCCCGTAGCTCTTGATAATCATGCCGGACTATTATAGCCGGGGTGGCGCGGTCTTGTTGAACCTGTTTAAGATAGGCCCGCCCGGTGGCTTTTTGGAATACATTTTTAGTTGCGGTAACGGCGGCATTGAGATTCTCCAATCGCGCTGCTGGATCGCGAGCAAAACATTTGCTCAGGATCTCTGCCAACTGTTCCGGCATCTTTGGCAGCCCTGCCACCTGTCCTCCATTATATAAAAACGCAGCCAGCACCTCCGCAGCGATATGCCCTCCATGTGGACAGGAAACGCCACCCATGAAGATGTCCAGTAAGCTGACACCCCAGGACCAGATGTCCGTCTTGCGTGAGAGAGGTTGGCCAGCCTTCTGCTCGGGCGAAGCATATTGCTTGGTCATAACCCCAGCGCCTGGCACTAGAATACTATGGCTTCCGAACAACTGTGTGGGTGAAACATACTCGCCATCAGGCGCGACCTGCCGTGCACGCGTCAGCCCGAAGTCGGCCACCAACGGCCTCCCGTCAGCCAACATCAGCACATTTTCCGGCTTCACGTCCTGATGGATCATGCCGCGCTCGTGAATGGCATGCAGTCCCCAGGCAAACTGAATCGCAACATCCAAGATTTGTTCCAGCGCCGTCAGTTTGCCTTGGGCGATCCAGTCCTTCAGCGATCCACCCTCGATATAATCTGTAAAGATGACGATCTCGTCCCCAACTGTCCTAAAAAATCTGCAGGGCACGATGTTCGGGTGCTCCGGCAAGTCGATCCAGGTCTGCAACTCCGCCAGAAACGCTTTCCTGCTTTTTTCACCCTTCAGGCGCGTCTGCTTTACGGCGTATCTGCGCCCCGTTGAGTTGCTCTTGGCCAGCCAGACCCTTCCCATGCCGCCATGGCCGATTTCCTTCTCGACAACATATTCACCTAAAAGAACGCGGCTTTCAGTCCAATTATCAGCTTCCTTGTGATCCAGATGGGGGATTGATTTCATTCAATGCCACGAGCATTGGCGGAGGAAGACAATTCATAATCCAGCCGAGTATCACTGGAAAGATAATGGTCTGCGGCAGATTCAACGGATGTAAACGAGTCGGTGCAATTCCTATCTGCAAAAAGCAATGCACATATCAGGAATACATACTCTTTATCGGTATCCCTCAAGTCGGAGGCTCTCGGTTTACCAAGCAAGTTGTATTCTAGATTCCGCATTAGCTCTTGAGGGATCGAATGCTTCACCATAATGAAGTCATTCAGCGCAACCACAGCATGACCAATGTAGAAGGCGAAGTTTTTTGAATCAAATAGCAAATCACCCATAAACAGGTTTTTTTCGCATTTGTTCAGAACCATATCTGCAGATATCTGAATGTTGCTTAACTTGATTGCTTTTGACTGTAGGCTTTCCTTAACATGCTCTGTTACTAACTGATAAGCTGGGTTCTGATCATAGTTCCCATAAAGCCGATCATATACACAACCAACTAAAAAATATCTCAACGCTCGCTCGTATTTCCTCATTCCTAGAAACATTCGAGCAGAGTTGACATATGCCCGGCGATCTTCCTTATCCATGGCAATAGCCTTCGAGTAGCATTCGAGTGCGTCGTCATAACGACCCTCTCTTTTCAGTTGTATACCGCGGTTTAGAAGATCGATTAGTTCGCTCATTACAGGCTCCTATCTCCTTGCACTGTTTTCATTATCAACTGCCAATTATGCACCGACCAGTCCTTGGGCAATCGCCTTGCCGACGCCGGGATGGCCGCCTCTGGCCTCTTATGACGCATACTCGGCCCCTTATGTGGCCAGCGACCGCTCCAACTCGCCCCCCCGTCCATCTAGACCCAATGCCAATCGCAGTAGTCGAGTTCAATCCTATCTTGATCGACCCGTTTCTGCATCGGTGTCCCGCAGATGGGACAATCAATCTGTTGCCGGGGCATGGTGCACCTCCTTTCGACCGATTATTCTACTCGCCAACGCGATTGCAGACAATCACTTTGACGGGAGATGGCCTGATACATTCCTCCGTTCCTACCACGCCCGCTCTTGGGCAGTTTTGGCCCGGTGAACCGAGGTCGGCAGGATTTGCATGTTGTAGGTGGCGTCATGCCCCCCATGCGACAGGGGCACGACATGATCCACCTCGTATCCCGCCGGTGCCTTGGAAAAGCCCCTTTGGCTCAGAAATTCACTCCGAACCGCGCTGCTGCGCTGCACCTTGGGGTATCCCGACTGATAATATTGGCCGCTCACATAGGTGGTAGATCCCACCTTGTAGGTCGAGGGCGGACTGTGTAGCATCGCCCCGCTGCAACCGCTACTGCTCGAACCGAACCATCCCGCCGACTGCTTCTGCGCCTGGGCATCCACCGCACCACAGAGCATCACCCCAGCTACCATCATCAAACCAATCCACATCAACTTCATCGTCGTCTCCCGTGTTTTCCGGTGGCCACTATGGCCGCCTACCCCTTACTACACGGGCCGAGAAAGAATCCTGCGCGGTTATTTGTTCAGTATGGCAAAAAGATCCCTAACCTCCTCCGAGACTTCCGAATCCGATGCGGCATAGAGACGGATTTCCTCCTCCAGCAACCTGCGATAGGCCCTTTTGGCGGTTTCCAGCAGGTTCCCCGCCTGTCTTTCAGTCAGTCCATGCACTTTACCCAAATCGGTCATGGATGGAGCCACCACGCCGTACAGGATTGGCTGGATAAGCCGCTTGGCAAAGATATCGAAATGAGCCTCATGGCCCTTGTTCCGGCATTCCGCTTCCAGATGCTTCAATACCCGGTTGACCACCTCACAAGCCCATGCCCGGTCAAAAGCCTTGTCAGGGGTCTGTGCATCAATCGGCTCAAACCGGATTTCCTCGTCATCCATCAACGCATCAAGAGAGAGCAGGCCGGCGCCTGGCCTTCTCTTCTGGGCATGGTCCGCCCGGTGCTCGTTCGCGGCAAAGCGTTTGAGACTGGCCAGCATGAATGATCGGAACTTGCCCCGCTGTGCATCCGCCTTCGCAAAGGAATTGTGCTCGATCCACTCCGCAAAAAACGCCTGGGTCAGGTCCTTGGCCGATTCCTCGTCCTTGCCAGAGAATTGAAGAAACCGGAACACCGGCTTCCAGTACCGCCGCGCGAGGATATCCAATGCCGCCCGTTTTTTCGCAGGACTCCCGCTCCGGATGTCCACAAAAAGCCCCCAGTCCGTCGTCGGAAACGCTCCGCCTCCGCTGTGTGTGGCCTTCATCATCGCCAAAAGTATCCCATATGCACCCCTTGCAACCAGCCAAAACCACCCACCCCCGACACCTATCACATACCCTCCATCACCCACCCCTCAAACGCACGGCAGAATCATGACGTAAGTATATCTTACGATATATCATATGCCTCACGTCTTACAAAACCCGCCAGGGCGAGAACAGTTTTCCACAGTATGGAAACTTTTTGCGCGATTTTTCCATGCTATGGAAGATTTTTTGCCGATTTTTCCACGGTATGGAAAAATATTTCACGATTTTTCCATGCTATGGAAAAACTTTCATTTTGGGCTGTTTCTGGTTGTTTTTAGGCTGTTTTCTTGGGCTGTTGAGCGGAGCACGCGGCGCCCTTTGAGCACCGTAGAGCGCGCCGACCGAAGGGGCCGAGAAAAACGGGGCCCGACGCAGTCGGGCAGCGCCCTTAGCCGTGCCCGCTGCGGGTGCGGCGTAGTGGCGCGACCGTTTTTCTGGCCCCGAGGTCGGGGATCGTCGCGCTCTCAGGTGCGAAGGGGGCGTTGCGTGTGGAGCGGATTTTATCCGGGGGCTGTTAAAAATATCTCCGAGGATTGAGAGATCTTACCGCGGAGCGCCAACGGCGCGACCCCAGGACCGAACGCGCTTGCGCGGACGGACAAGCGGCGTTGGAAAACCGCCGTCCTCGGCGGATTTGAACGACGCGCGTAAGCGAGTCCCGACCACGATAAGTGTCGGGATGAGCGCGGATCGGAGGCGGGGTTGGGCTCGCGGCGGGCTGCCGCGTACCGCATCTCCGCGCGCGCCCCCACCCGAAGCCTCCCGACACGCTTCGTGGTCGGGAGAACAAGAGCGCGGCTGATCGCCGCGAAGAACCACGCTGGAAGCGTGGTGAACCCCGCCGATCTGTTGCCGAGGCCCTTGGCCGAGGCAGAGGCGAGCGAACGAAGGTGAGCGAGTTCCACCCGAGCCCAGCCGTGGATCCCGACCACGAAGTGTGTCGGGATGACGGCGGGCGAGGTTGCCCAGCCCCGTGCGCAGGCCGCGCCCAGCCGCGTCAGCGGCGGGGCCGTGGCCGGAGCCGGGGCGGTGTCCCGAGTGGCGCAACGCGCCGCGAGGGGGCGGAAGCGATGGCGCGTGGAAGGAGCGCGGGCATCGCGTATCCCGAGCGACGCGAAGCGGAGCGAGGATCTAGCGTAGCGGCGCGGCAGCGCCGCGCCTATGGGGGCCTGATAGGTTCGGCGCAAAGGGGGCAAAGCGAAGCGGCCTATGGGGGGCTTTAGACGGTCGCGGCAGAGGGGGGCAAAGGAAGGTCGGGCGCAAAGGGGGCAAGCGGCGCACAAGGGAAAGGAAGGCCGCGCAAAGGGGGCTTGAATCGTTTGGGGCGGCTATGATCTACTACGAGGCCAAGGCGGCGGTTCTGATGAGTGTCCACACACACCGCCATTTTTTTATGCCCCGATTACGGGCGACGATTCCCCACAGGCGCGTGAACTGAATGTGCAGGATGGGGTCGGTTTTCGTGCCGAGCGAATGAAAGATTTCGGCGGCGGGAAAGTATGCGGCCACATCTTCGGGCAGGATCGGGAGGAATGGGGCCTCGGGATCGACGACGAACGAAATCGATCCGTTTTGCAGGGGATTATCGGTATTCGGGCAGGCCGAGCGTGCGGCAGAGCCGCCGCGAGGCGCGGGGATCGGTGGGGGGAAATCTTCCGAACCGTCTTCCGAATCCGGCAGGGCTTGCCAAGCCGAAGGCAAGGCCGCCTGCGTCGATCCGCTTTCGTCCGCCAGATTCAAACCCAAGGTTCCAACCGACTTTTTTGTAGAAATTCCGCAAATCTTCAGGATTCTCTGTTTGCGCGTCGTACTTCGCTTGACGCGATGCCCTTATGAAGTCCATCAAAGGTTCTAACCGACTGGCACCCTTCGTCTCGAATTTGGCGATGACATCAGCCAGCGCCACTTTCTCCTGAATATATCTTTCCTTGCGGGCAGTGAACTCCTCCCGCTCGATGTCGCCCGCGAGGAATACATCCAAAAGGCGTTCTTGCAGGGTGCCAAGCTCGGCCAGTCGCGCTTTCTGCTGCTCTATCACCGTCGCTTGCTTCGCGCGGTCGGCCACGGTCAACTTTTGCGCCTCCACCAGCATCTTTTGCGCCCAGGCATCGGGTAGCGAGGCCATGCGCATACCCGTGCGGAGTAATTGACCCACTTTTTCAGCCCGGACGGTCTTGGAATCGCAGGGGCCGCGCCGCTTGCTGCAGCGGTAGTAGTCGTGCCCCTTTTTCAACTCGGCGGTGTACTGGCATCCGCAGTGAGCGCAAAGCGCCATCGCGCGGAAGGGGAATTTGTTGTGCTTCACATAGCGTCCCCGGCCCGTTTTCTTGCGGATTTGTTGGACGCGCTCGTATAGGTCGCGCGAAATCAACGGCGGGTGCTTGCCTTCGTATATCTCGCCTTTGAAGCGGAAAAGGCCCGTGTAGAAAATATGATCCAGTGTCCAGAGGATCTTGCTAAGCGGCAGAGTCAGACCGTTGAAGGACCGTAACCCCCAGGCCGTCACCAGTTCAAGGAGCGCCGCCGCCGTATAACGGCCCGTCGCGTACTCCTCGAACATCCTGCGGACCAGAGGCCCGCGCTCGGGGTCGATAATGACCGCCCGCGTCTTGGGGTCGTTCAAATACCCGATGGGCGGTTTGTTCGGGTAAATACCCTCGCGGAGTTTCTTGCGAAGGCCGCGTTTGATGTTCTCCGAGAGGCTGTCCACATAGTATTTCGACTGGCCGAACGCGATAGAGAGCATGAACTTGCCTTGCGGCGTGTTCTCAAACCATGTCGTGGGGAACTTCAAGGTGGCGAGCTGCCCCGTGTCGAGGTCGTAGATCAAGCGCCCGCCATCCACCGAATTCCTCGCCAATCGGTCGGGGTGCCAAGCCAGAATCGCTTGCGCCTCGCCCTTTTTGATCGCCTTGAGCATTTCATTGAAGACAGGCCGCCCCGGCTTCTTCGCCGTCTTCGATTCGAGATACTCGCGGACGACTTCCAGTTTCTCTTTCGCAGCCAGCATTCGCAGTTCGTCCAACTGCGCATCAATCGACAGGATTTGGCGCTCCTCGTCGTCCGTGCTCTTTCGCGCATAGATGAAATATTTCATTTCTTGGCCCCCTTCTTCGCCTTCTTCGTTGCTGCCTCGTCTGCCCGAATCAACCGTTGAAAGCCATTAACCTCGGAGGGACGCAGCAGGCGCAACAAGATTCGTTTGCCATCCGTGAGGATTTCGAATTTGCTACCCGAAACCAGACCAAGCATTTTGCGGAGGTCGCGTGGAATGACGATCTGCCCCTTGGTTGACATGCTCGTGATTTCCATTTTCATAGCTGTCCCCTTTCTTGTAGGTTCAACCTACGCAATAAATATACGGGCAGTAGGGCGGATTCGCAAGTTCATTTTGGCTGTTTTCCGCCCGCAAGTGCTGGCGTGGCGAGATCACGAGCCGCCAGAAGCACTTGCGGGCTCCGA
>Ga0255342_1004729_pt1 | contig 13705 bp, 13 predicted proteins | sample wastewater_treat_3_FD_192416 | JGI IMG/M metagenome (GOLD analysis project Ga0255342, IMG submission 192416) | Wastewater microbial communities from Lulu Island WWTP, Vancouver, Canada - plant14 | ecosystem: Engineered > WWTP > Wastewater > Unclassified | place: Canada: Vancouver, British...
CTCCAAAAGGTGCTTGCCAATTGCTGCCAACGACAAAGCAGCCTGCACAAATTGCACAGACTGCTTTTGGTTACTACATAGATTATTTTTGTTTTTTTGCGCTGTCTACTTGACAGGGGGCGGGTCAATGAAAACTCAGGGGCACTATTTCTGTTTTTGGCGTTATGCTGTGGGGAAAATCAATATGCCTTGCCCCAGTATACCATGCACTTTGCAGGCTTGCCGCAGCAGACGCACTTGTCGCTGAGGTTCTCCTGCTCGAAGGGGATACATCTTGAGCCAACGCCTGTCTTTTCCTTTATCTCATCCTCACAAGCCTCGTCGCCGCACCACATTGCCTTTACAAAGCCGTCGCCGTTCTCCAGTGACTTTGTGATCTCGTCAAGAGTCGTGCAGGCATATGTTCTTCTGTTGCGGTTGTCCAGAGCCTTCTGATACATACCGTCGTGAGCCTCCTTGAGCTTATCAGCAACAGCGCTCTCCAGCTCGTCAAGTGAAGCCGTAGCCTTTTCGCCGTTCCAGCGTGAAACGATAACGCACTGGTTGTCCTCGATATCTCTGGGACCTATCTCCACTCTCAGCGGAACGCCCTTCATCTCGTACTCTGCAAACTTCCAGCCGGGTGAATTCTCACTGTCGTCAAGCTTTACGCGGAGCCCCGAAGCAGCAAGACGCTCCTTCAGCTCGGAAGCCTTCTCGAGAACGCCCTCCTTGTGCTGAGCGATGGGAACGATAACTACCTGAATGGGAGCTACTGCGGGAGGAAGAACAAGACCGTTGTCGTCGCCGTGAGTCATGATAACGCCGCCGATAAGACGGGTGGAAACGCCCCAGCTTGTCTGGTGGGGATTTACTCTCTTGTTTTCCTTGTCTGTATACTCAATGCCGAAAGCCTTTGCGAAGCCGTCGCCAAAGTAGTGTGAGGTACCTGCCTGAAGTGCCTTGCCGTCGTGCATAAGAGCCTCGATAGCATATGTGGAAACAGCTCCTGCGAACTTGTCGCTCTCTGTCTTCTTGCCCTTTACAACAGGCATAGCAAGAGCTTCCTCGCAGAACTGAGCATATAAATTCAGCATACGCTCTGTCTCCTCGATAGCCTCCTCAGCTGTGGCGTGGATGGTGTGACCCTCCTGCCAGAGGAACTCTCTTGAACGGAGGAAGGGACGTGTGGTCTTCTCCCAGCGAACAACGCTTACCCACTGGTTGTACAGCTTTGGCAGGTCGCGGTAGGAGTGAACTATATTAGCGTAGTGCTCGCAGAAAAGGGTCTCGGAAGTGGGGCGGACGCAGAGTCTGTCCTCAAGCTTTTCGTTTCCGCCGTAAGTTACCCATGCAACTTCGGGAGCGAAGCCCTCAACGTGATCCTTTTCCTTCTGGAGAAGGCTCTCGGGAATGAACATAGGCATACATACATTCTCGTGTCCTGTTGCCTTGAACATACCGTCAAGGATATGCTGGATATTCTCCCAGATAGCGTAGCCGTAGGGTCTGATAACGAGACAGCCCTTGACGCTTGTGTACTCTACCAGCTCTGCCTTCTTGCAGATATCTGTATACCACTGTGCAAAATCCTCGTCCATTGAGGTAATGGCAGTGACCATTTTTTTATCCTTAGCCATAGAAATTGACCTCTTTCTGTTATGATTTCATAGATATAATCATTATATCATTTATTATGCCTGTTGTCAATGCAAAAAAGGCTTATCCGCTCAGTTCAGAAGGATATTGTAGATGAGCAGATATCCTGCCGCAAGCATTCCCGCGATGGAGACAAGTCCCGTAACAGCACCGACAAGTCCGCGCGGTCTGCCGTTTCTGCCGAATACCGCGTTATTAACTATGAGGACTATTATCAGCAGCAGATTTATTGCGGCAATGATGAACCACTTTATGCTCCTGCTCACATATGTGGTGTCGATGTATTTCAGCTCAGGCTCGTCAAGCTGGGTGAGCTCCGAGAACTTTGCGGTAACGTCCTTTGAAGTCATTCTTACCTTGCCCTTTATGGAGGTGCCGTTTATGTTCTTGTAGCTTTCGCTGTCGAAGTTCTCGCCGAAGTGCTTGTCTGCACGGACCAGAAGTATAGTCTGCTGATCCTCCGAAAGTATCATGTAGTAATACTCATGACCTATGGGTATAGAGTCAACACCGTGCTCGTAGTCAAGGTTTGCCTGTGGAGCGCCATATGGCGGCACGCCGCTGACGATGCTGCCCTTGTCCATACCTGACTCAAAAGCACTGTCAAGGGACACCTTTCCCCCTCCTATAAGACCGCTTATGCCGAAATACAGTGCTATGATAATGATGATACCAAAGACGACGGCGGCTGTGACAGGTGATGCCTGTCTGTTTTCATAAGATGATGAACTGCGGAAAAGACTCATGGGCAAACAACTCCTTAATAGTAATTCGTAAGCATAGCGCCCGATAGCGGGGCAATATCACAGGAATATCATATCATAAAACGGGAAATAAGTCAATATAGCGCAAAAAACTGCACCGCTCACCTGTCAGGGAGTTTTTGCCATATATTGCCTTATAAAATGAAGCGGCTCCGCCGAATTATCCCGACGGAGCCATATACAATATAAGGATTCAAGCGTGTTTATCAGAGCTTTACCCAGCCTGCGCCGCTCTTGAGTCTGCCGTACTTTACGCTGTTTACGGTCTTTTCGCCTACGATGGTGAATGATCCTGCTGCGGAGAGATACTGATTGACTACAGATGAGCCTGCGTCCTTGTAAATAGGTGTTCCCTTTGCAAGCTGCTTAATGTAATTTACAGCGACCTCATCTGTATTGACATTGCCCGAACCTGAGCCCGAGCCTGTTCCCGAGCCTGAGCCTGTTCCGAGCTTCACCCAGCCTGCACCGCTCTTGAGCTTTCCGTATTTGATATTGTTAACTGTCTTCTCTTCAACTATTGTGTAAAGAGTGGTTACTGTGATCTGACCGTTTGTAGCTGTTGACCCCGGAGTTTTATAGATAGGTGTTCCGCTTGTCAGATTAACTGTGTAAGGAAGCTCGGTATTTGAACCGCCGCCTCCATTATTTCCGCTTGCGTATTTGTTGTATAAAAATACTGCGATCTCACGTCTTGAATTGCATTCGTCCTTCATATTCTGCGGAGCAGAAGCTTCACTGTATTTGCCCCAGCCAAAGTTCAGTCTGAACTTGTATACTACATCTCCTGCACCGGAAGCGCTGTTTACCGCGTTTATAATAGCATTTCTTGACATTGCAAAATCATCTGATTTGCAGGAATCACGGTTATATATCTCATCAACAAGGAAACCGAGCTGAGTAGCTATAGTCCAGTAATTCTGTCTGGTCCTGAGTTCAGCCTTTCTGCCATCGCGCCACTGTGCAAGACCGTAAGCCTGCATATATGGGTCAGAGTAAGCTCTGTCGTTCAGTGCATTAGGGTCAAAGCGGCTTTCTGTATAAAGATCAGCCATTACACCGCAGATAGCTGCATCGTTCCATGTTGTAGTGCTCTTCAGACGATCATATATCTGCTGTCCTCTCGAAGCTTCCGCCTGAGTCAGCGAAATACTTGCTGCGCTTGCAGAAATAGCTGTGGGGGCTATGGGGGAAACGTTGAGTGCTGTGGGAGCGACAGCTGTGAAAGCCATTGCTGCTGCGGCTGCGATGCCTGTGATAGTTCTTCTGAGATTTACCTTTTTCATTTTTTGTTCCTCTTTTCTTAAATATCGTTATAATTTTCTTAATGCAGATCAGGCTCTTGTTTTATTCGAACCGATCACATTTAAATACATTGGTGTTTCCGCTTCCTGCGGAGTGAAGTTTTTTGTTTCTCACTCTCCTTTGCTTTAGTGTGACTTTATTATATCTCCGCAAGAGGAACTTCGCTATAAAAATGGAGTGAAAGGTATTTTTTCGGGAGTGAACGGATCAGGCTATATCTTTGTGAAATATAAAAAAACGCACAGGATAAGAGCGACACTCTTATCCTGCACGGCGCTTTTTCTTATGAAAACTTATTTTTCATTTAAGTCATATTCGATCCAGTTCAGTTCCCTTTCTCCGTAGGATCTGTACATATCAAGGAACTCGCCGAATTTGCCCAGATCACCATCATAGGTATATTCTTCCGACAGCCTGCCGTCCTTATATGATCTGTATAAGGTATATTCATAAAGCGGAGTAATAGTGTTATCGTCTCCCATGTAAAGGATAAAGGACTGACTTCCACCCTGATGTCCCATCATACCTATGGTATTGTCTGCGCTGAATGCTTCAACAACGGACAGAACAGTCTCTTGTACTGTTTCATTTCCGTTCATGTCATGACCGTTGAAGCGAGCTGTAACATAGTCATTTCCGTCATATACATACATATAGGCGTTTCCGAGCTCATAATTATGACGTATAAACAGTTCGGGAACGGAGTCACCGTTAACATCATAGAATGCATATCGCAGCATCACACCGAGTGTTGGATCAGGCTGAGCAACATTGGGAAAGCCATCGTAGTAATTGATAAGCTGCTTTACAGCTCTGACAGCAGCCGCATCGAGCTCCTCCTGAGTGATATCGGTGCGGTCTGTGTGGGGATTTGTGTATGCTGCTGATACAGTTGTGTCTGAGGGAGTGTTTCCGTCGGCAGTTTCTGTATCGCCGCCTGTTTTATCGGAACTATCAGCTGCTGTTGTGGTGGCTGCAGTTGTATCTTTTGCCGAAGCAGCTGATGTTTCGGTCGCTGCTGTTACAGTTACCGCTTCTTTTGATGAAGCTGTGGTGGTGGAGATGCCTGTGGAAGTAGTTGCGGCAGTAGAAGTTACCTCTGCAACGGGAGTCTGTATTTCGGGAGCATCAGGCTTGCGGCGGTTGAGCATGGTTATGCTGCCGATGGTCAGAGCGATGGCGGCTGCCGAGCACAGACCAATGTAGATAAAATGTGGAAGCCTTCTGCGCTCATAGACCTCTACGCCTGTTACCGAATCGGCGTTCTCATTGTTTTCAGATGTCGTATCCTGTGCTATCCCGAGTCTTTTCTTCTCTGCTTCGTATTTATTCATAGTGTTCTTCAGCATCCTTTCGCGGGCGTTCTTATCAATATTCATTTTACCTGTACCTATCTCTTCGATCGTGTTTATATCCGAGTTTTCGAGGATATCAAATCCTATCTTTTTCTTGTCGTTCATATATTTCCCTCCTTCATTTCGTAGCCTTCATTTGCCAGCAGCTCTTTCAGCTTTTTCAGTGCTCTGCTGCACCTCATCCTCACCGATGCAGGCGACATCGAGTGCTTGTCTGCGATCTCCTTTGAGTTCATATTATAATAGAACTTCTGGATAATTATATCCGAGTCCGGCTGACCGAGACTGTTTATGAGTTTTAGGAGCGTGTTTTTCAGAACACTTCGTTCTGCATTCTCCTCTACGTTTTCCGTATCGGCAAGCTCGGTCGTTTCATTTTCGATATAGACTGTATCGCTGTGACGTACCAGCTTTCTGTACATCTGTATAGCTGTGCGATTGGCGATCGTGCCGATGAGACCTTTAAGGTCACCGTCGAAGCTTCCGCTGCGGTCATAGCTTATAAAAACGGCGGAAAAAACATCTCCCACACATTCCTCTATGTCCTCACTGCTTCCGCAGCTTCTCAGCTTGTTGTACACGATGGCGTATACATAGCCTAGGTATTCGTCAAACAGCGCGGTCTGCGCCTTGCGAGGATCTTTATCATACATTTTGCGGTATTCATTATCTGTCATAGGACCACCCCTTTTGTTGGTTTTTAATGTATTTGTTGTAAGCGCTTTCATAACATATACTTGCTGCGGCTGTCCGAAGTGTAACAAACTTTTTGAAAAATTTTCCGAAAAATTTCGGACTCGGTCACAGCGGCGGTTTTCCGATAGATTTATCCTGCTATTTATTTTATCATATCCACTTGGAAAGCACAACTGTAAGGAGAGCTTCATGTTTTTGGGGTATCATAAAAAACAAAGCCTCACAGGATAGTCTGTGAGGCTTTGTTGTAAAGCATATATAATTATTTCTTTGGGATTATTCGTATATATATAGCCTCTGAACGGCGGCCTTCTCCTACTGTTCCTGCGACCTGACCGTTTTTACGGGGATGTCCCCAGCCAATACCTGCGGAATGTACTGAATACTCTACATCGTATAATTTGTCTATCTTTCCGTAAAGTTTTATCTTGAATGCTTCGATAGCAAGACCGCGGCCCGTAGTTCCTACTGTTACACTGCTGCCGCAAGGAGCAGTCTTATACCCCTGCCAGCCGATATGTGAGACATGAGCGTCTACCATGATACCGCCATATTCTTTCGAAATACTGCCGATACCTACTGTTAAGCTTTCTAATCTCAGAGATCTTCCTGTTGTTCCGACTCTGACATTTCTGTATTGATCACCGGTAGTCTTACCTGTTCTGAGGTCAATATCCAACGGCAAGCTGATATCTTCTTCCATCCAGCCTATATTCTGAACGTGAGCCTGTGCGCTTAAAGTATGTCCTAGATCTATTGACATAGCGTTTACATCAGGCACAGCTCCTGTTAGCATTACGGCAGCTGTCAGAGCGGCTGTAATTGATGAGACCAGTTTCTTGAACGGGGACCTTTTCTTTACAGTAGTATTCCTCATAACGATAATTCCTTTCACTTCAGATAAATTTGCGGTTTGCCACCGCCTATATACACATTCTAACATAGTATCGTTCATATTGCAATAGTGATCGAAAAAATCCCTGCGAGGACTCCTCAGCCGGAAAAACAAAAAGTACCTCTGCATGAGCAAAGGCACTTTGAAAGACGATGATGTACTTGTCTCTTTGAGAACTGTCAGCGCGTTAAGAAAACAGTCCTGTGGACTGTTTTCAGCGATAACCGCAGCAGCTGAGCTGCGAGGACTCCTCAGTCGGAAAAAATAAAAAGTACCCCTGCATGAGCAAAGGTACTTTGAAAGACGATAATGAACTTATCTCTTTGAGAACTGAGGAGCACGACGTGCAGCCTTGAGACCGTACTTCTTTCTCTCCTTCATTCTGGGGTCACGAGTGAGGAATCCAGCCTTCTTGAGAGTGGGGCGGAGCTCAGCATCGAACTCAAGGAGAGCTCTTGAGATACCGTGTCTGATAGCACCGGCCTGACCTGTAACGCCGCCGCCTGCAACTGTGCAGATAACGTCGAACTTCTCTACATTGTCAGTGAGTGCGAGGGGCTGACGAACGATGAGCTTGAGAGTCTCAAGACCGAAGTAATCGTCGATGCCTCTGCCGTTGATGGTTACATTACCTGAACCGGGGTAAATTCTAACTCTTGCTACGGAGTGCTTTCTTCTGCCTGTGCCGTAGTAGTATTTAACTTTTGATTCGTACATTTAAAAGCACCTCCTATTAAAGCTCGTAAGCAACAGGCTTCTGAGCCTCCTGCTTGTGATTAGCGTCCTTGTAGGTTCTGAGTCTCTTGAGCTGAGCTCTGCCGAGGCTGTTGTTGGGAAGCATTCCGTTAACAGCGATCATCATAGCTCTGTCAGCCTGCTCAGCCATCATGTCCTTGTAAGAAATGGACTTGAGTCCGCCGATCCAGCCTGTGTGCCAGTAGTACTTCTTCTGCTCGAGCTTTCTGCCTGTGAGAACAGCCTTTGCGCAGTTGATAACGATAACGTGATCTCCGCAGTCTACGTTGGGAGTGTAAGTGGGCTTGTGCTTGCCTCTGAGGATGTGAGCAGCCTTAGCAGCAACTCTACCAAGCGGCTTACCCTCGGCGTCGAGGATATACCATGTACGGCTTACTTCAGCCGGTTTTGTCAGTGTAGTTGACATATAATTTTCCTCCTGTAAAATATTTTCAGAACGGAAAGCGAGTACGGAAACAAGAGGCAGAACCTCTGACAACGGTCGGAAGCCGCTGCCTCTTGCTTCCCGAAAAAACGCCATTACCGTTTGCAGTGCAAGAATTATTATACACGATATAAAGGTGAATGTCAAGAGGTTTTTGAGGATTTTTTTAATATATACCCTGTTTTCTCTCACAATCGCTCTGTTTTTCTCTCAATCTCTCCGTTTCTCGCGTTTCATTTCAGTTTTTGAAGATAGAAAATAAAGCTTATATTCATGCGAATTGTGTGCAAAATATGCATAAAAGGCGGACTTTTGTCCGCCTTTTCAAGTTATTATTTGTACAGGAACACGATCTTTGATGATGACAGCCAGCTGCTTTCGTATTCCAGTTCGATATCCTTTGCATCCTTAGGAACTTCGTAGTATACTTTACCTTTAGCTTTTCTGCCTGATGATATAGTTGCGCTGAGATATTCATCATTGCTCCACATATATTCGCTGCAGCTGTTATCGTCTGCAAAACAGTTGAAATCAAGAGCACTTGCAAGCTTGTCGGAGTCTGAAATGTTCTCAAACTCAAATTCACAGAAGATGACCTTATTTCCGTCCTTTGGCTTGCTGAACTCATCATAGCCCGTATATTCGCCGCAGGAGAGATAGGATATTCTGAGGTTTTTTGTTTCTACTATGTCTCCGACGCTGTATTTTTCCTGAGCGGAAGGCTCTTCGCCATCTTCTGATTTCTCGGATTTAGCTACCTCTCCGACCTTTGAAGCTCCGCCTTCATCAACACAGCTTGTACTTGCAGCCAATGTGCAGCCTGCGAGGAGTGCAAACAGGAGCTTTGTGACAGATATAGTTTTTTTATTCATAGGAGTACCCCCTTTGTTTTTGGTAACTCAATTATACCACAGAGCACTCAAAATTGCAAGTAAAAATTACTTGCTATTTTAAGTGTATTATTCACAAAAAATATAGGGTATGATTTTAATATACTATTAATATTGGGGTGAATAATAAAATGTTTGAAATTAAGAAGCCAACATCATCAAATAAAACTATCCGTATGCCTGATAATCTTATTGAAAAGCTCGAAAAACTGGCGGGAAAGCACGATATATCCTTCAATCAGCTTGTCGTACAGTGCTGCGAGTACGCTCTTGAGAATATGAAGTCGGAGGAGAAAAAATCAATCCGACATCTCAAATAAGGTGGCAGTCGTTTATTGCTGAAAACTGACCGATTTCCATAGGATATCACTGATGTCTTGCCAATTATTGCTCATTATACCGTGGTCTCATTGACTTATTTGTGCAATTGTGCTACAATGAAGATACAAAAATTTATTTTTGGAGGAATTTACTATGAAAGGAAAAAACTTCAGCAAACTGATGGCAGGCGTTATGGGTGCAGCCATGGCGTTCACAGCATCAGTTCCGGCTGTACACGCAGTAGCACCTGCAGATGCACAGCTGACAAACAAAGTGACCGCTGCTAAGGAAGGCACCGTCGTTTACGAATGTGATTTCGAGAGCGACACCGATCTTCAGTACTGGGCAAACAGAGGCGGAGACGACACCACGGAGCTTTCCATCACACCGGATGCAGCAGACAGCGGAAAGAGCTCCATGCTGGCATCGGGCAGAAGCGAGACATGGAACGGTCCCTCGCTTCGTCTTGACAAATTCTTAAAGCCCGATACTCAGTATTACTTATCAGCTTCCGTAAAGGGTCAGTGGTACACCAACTGCACACTCAGCTCACAGTTCACTATTGACGGTGAGGATTCTTACAACAACATGGTCAAGGACATCAAGAGCGCTTCAGGCGGCGGCGACGGCTGGGGAAGAATAGAGGATGTAGCTATCAGCTATTCTTCGGGCATGGATGCTGCTTACATCTATTTTGAGTCCAACAACACAGAGAATATCCTTGTTGACAATGTAAAGATCGTAGAGGCTGCTCATGTTGATATCGAGAAGGATCTTCCCTCACTCAGCGAGATCTACAAGGACAAGTTCAAGGTAGGAACTGCCCTTACTCCCGATAACCTTGCTTCACAGCCTTTTATGGACCTTGTACAGAAGCATTTCGGCGAGAGCATCACAGTCGGCAACCAGATGAAGCCCGACTACGTTCTCAACAAGAAAAGAACACTGGCTTATTTAGAGGAGACAGGCGATGACGAGCATCCTCAGATAAGCTTCTCACAGGCTAAGCCCATTCTCGATTACGCAAGAAAGTACGGTATCCCCGTAAGAGTTCATACCCTCGTATGGTACAGCCAGACTCCCGAGTGGTTCTTCAAGGAGGACTATGACGAAAAGAAGGATTATGTATCTCCCGAGAAGATGCTCAAGCGTATGGAGAACTATATAAAGAGCTATTTCGAGACTCTTACAGCACTTTATCCCGACATCGACTTCTATGCCTGCGACGTTGTAAACGAGGCATTTGACAACGACGGTAATCCCCGTAAGCCGGGTCACCCCGCACAGGAGAACCAGTATGCAGCTTCTGACTGGGTAGCTGTATTCGGCGACAACTCATTCATCGACTATGCTTTCAGATATGCAAGAAAGTATGCTCCCGAGGGCTGTAAGCTCTACTACAACGACTTCAACGAGTACATGGGCAAGAAAGACGCTATCTGCGAGATGGCTGAGAGACTCAAGAAGGAAGGCGTTATCGACGGTATCGGTATGCAGTCTCACCTTGATGTAAGACAGAGCATGGACGCTGCTTTCCCCTCACTCGGTCAGTATGAGATCGCTCTCAAGCAGTTCACAGAGACAGGTCTTGACGTTCAGATCACAGAGCTTGATGTTACAGTTCAGGAGAACTCAGGCGACAAGTACTTTGATGTTCAGTCCACATATTATAAGGGACTTTTCGACATCTACGAGAAGTACAGCGATAAGATCTCAGCTGTTATCTTCTGGGGCGTTATCGATACAGAGAGCTGGAGAAAGTCACAGAATCCTCTTATCTTTGACGGCGACTTCATGGCTAAGCCCGCATTCAAGTCCATCGTCGGAAACAAAACAGCTGCTGATCCCGTAAGAACTACTATCTCGGGCGGCAACGTAACTACCACAACTACCACAACTACAACCACAACTGTTACATCGACGACCACAGGCGGTATCAAGGCAAAAAAATGGGGCGATACAAACTGCGATAACACTGTTGAGCTGGCTGACGCCATCCTCATCATGCAGACCCTCGCTAACCCCAACAAATACAGTGTTACCGAGCAGGGCAAGGAGAACGGCGACGTGGATAAGGCTACAAAAGGTCTTACCTCTAATGACGCTCTCTACATTCAGGAGTATCTCCTCCACCTGAGAGACACTCTTGATCCCGAGGCAATGTTCACTCCCCCTGTAAGCAACGTCTGATAAAAACAGCAAAAGCTGCACGGCTAATGCGGATGCCAATATAGAAGTTTTGCCCCGAAGCGTTTCAATACGCTTCGGGGCATTGTGTTTACTTATGTTGCTAAGATAAATCAGAATTTATTACTTTTTATATATTCAACAATTCTATCATGAAGTTCAATGTCTGGGTTTTCCTTTAATGATTCTCCTGTACTCCTTTTCACAATATCAATTTTTCCGACTTTATCGTCTCCATACCCGTCTAATAACTCCATAATACGATAAATTACGTCGTAAGTTATAGAATATAGAGTTTCTTCTTTGGACTTGGCTTCGGTATTATCGCACATAGCAATACCTACACTGTCCTCTTGAATATCTTTTATAGCCCTCAAAAAATCAACTTGAAAATTATTCATGATCTACTCCTCTAAAATTCGATTTATGTTAGCAACAATTATAGCATAACATCGCTGCGTTGTCAATAGAAACGCCATAGACTTCTGACCACATATCAGAAATACTATGGCGTAAAACTTCTTTATGCGTACCCGTCTTAAGCCGTGCAGCTTTTTTATTGGTTTATGACGACCATAAGATACACAAGTGAGGACATAACCGCAAATGCCGTGACCGCAATATATGAGGTATACTTCACAGCCTTTGCGCGAGTGCTGCCCTCTTTATCAGCGGAGATCAGAGTTGTTCCGAGGAAAAACGAACCGATAATTACCGTGGGCATTATATAGCGGAAATTCATACTGCAAACCATAGTATAGTTCTTTGAAAGCATATAGAGATTACCCACGAGAATAACGTGGAAACTGATCAGAAACAGCTTTTGCACCATATCAGCAGCACACTTTCTGAAAAGCTTTACAACCATGGCGATAAAGGCAGCGGCAGCTATGACGGCAGCCAGCCAGAACAGTATCTTGCAGACAGTCAGCATAAATGGATAGTGAGAAAAATTATCCTCGCCAATAAACTCGCTGAAAATAGAATTTTTCATGAACGCAATAAGGGGATTATGCTCATTATAGCTCTGAGGAGCACCGTTTTCATCGTACGAAAGCCAGTTCTCAAAAACTCTCCTGAACTGATAGAGAGAGAAATCGGTAATACGCTCCTTGAAGGTAGTTCCCTTTATGGTCTGAGTCATCTCGGGAAGCTCCTGAACGTAGGTAAGAGGTATCCCCCAGCGGATAAGTCCACGCACAGGGAACCATAAACCCAGTGGCACACAGACAGCTGCAAAGGCGGCAAACTGCCCCAGAAGCTTTACAAAAAAGTCCTTGCGCTTCTTTATAAGTACAGCGATAAAGACGATAGTCACCGAAGGTGCAATGAGTCCCACTGAAAGCTTCGTCATCATGCCAAGACCGATACAGAAGGCGATCTTGATGATATTTTTCAGTGTTGGCTCTCTGTACCACATTAGGGTAGAATACATTGCACCCAGAGTCAGCGCCCACGCCAGAGGATCGTTGTTCATGATCGATGACAAAAATGTGAAGCAGGGATGGAATGCGGTAATAATAAGCGGAACATAAAGAGCTGTGCCGTCAAGCTTAAAATAACGGAATATCTTGTAGGCGGTAATGACGATAGTCATTGACCAGAACAGCGAAAGCATCTGTGCAGACTCAACTGCAAGATCAAGCTCGACTCCCAGTACTTTATTGAAAAAACTGATCCACAGAGCACAAAGACTGTGGTGGAGGGGCGGATGGCAATACTGTAAATATCTGCGATAATCGCCATTATATAGGCTGTGATTATGAAAGAGATACGAAATATAGCCCAAATGACCGGGAATAACTTCGTCTTTGGCTCCGAACCAGCCGGTATCATGCTGACGAACATAAACAGAAGTGCCAAGGACATAGCAGAGCTTAACAACAAAGCCGAGACCAATAATGAGCATGGCATTGAAACGCCGCGCCAGCTTCTTGGTGAAAAAGGCAAAATAAAGCGCTAAGATCACAATGGAACAGAAAGCAAAGAGAAAAAGTATCTTGTTCTTCGTGTGACTGAACAAGAGGAACAGCGGAGCTCCTGCTGCACATACTGCTGCTGTCAGGATAGCTGTGAGAAAATTGCTGCGCTTTTTTTCAGTACAGAGATGACTGACTATAACCGCGGAAAGTCCGCAGAAAAAGACAAAGAATATACCGGGGACATATTTGCCCATGTTATCGACAGAGCCGAGGAAAAACATCGAAAGGATCAGGCACAGCATAAAAGCCGCTATATACGGGTGCTTAGCGGCGCCTGCGAGTATACTTGTGAATGTCTTGCTGCCTGTCGAGGTAGTTTTGGTGTTGCTCATTATTTACCTCCCGAAAAACAGTGATTAATATATATTTTATCACAGTCAAAGAAATATGTCAAATAAAAAAGGACTACGAAAAGTAGTCCTTAGAGTGTCGGCACTGATTTAGTTTCCCGGGCCGTCACCAGCCAAGTATCGTCAACGTGAATGAGCTTAA
>Ga0255342_1004748_pt1 | contig 13655 bp, 11 predicted proteins | sample wastewater_treat_3_FD_192416 | JGI IMG/M metagenome (GOLD analysis project Ga0255342, IMG submission 192416) | Wastewater microbial communities from Lulu Island WWTP, Vancouver, Canada - plant14 | ecosystem: Engineered > WWTP > Wastewater > Unclassified | place: Canada: Vancouver, British...
GTCATGGGGTCAATTTCCCAACCTGTTTTTTCAAGGCCGGCCGCCTTCATGTCCACGCCTGCAAGCTTGGCCCGAGCGGCCGCACCCGGTGCATTTTGAGAGCCCAAGGACCCGGTATTCATTTTGTACCTGATTGAAACGGGCTCACCTATTTCACCGGCATCAAACATCTTTTTGGCCAACTGATAAGGGGGATAAAAAACAAAGTTTTCATAAACCTTAAGTTTTACTCCGTTATCCGCGGCAGCTTTTATCATTTTGTCGCATTCAGCCAAATTCATGGCCATAGGCTTTTGGACGGAAACATGCTTTTTGGCCTCACAAGCCTGCACGGTCATTTCACAGTGCAAAAAGTGGGGGACCAAAAGTTCAACGGCGTTCACCTTAGGGTCTGCCAAAACTTCCTCATAACTGTCGTATACTTTTTCAATTCCATGCTCGGCCGCAAAGGCTTTGGCCTTTTTCTTGTCCTTGTCAAATACGCCGTAAAGCTCGGCATCCGGATTGTTTTCATATCCCAAAACATGCAGGGTAGCGATGCGGCCGCAGCCGACCATGACTATTTTAATGTTGCCTAAACCTAAAGCCATAATTTTACCCCCTCATTTTATTTAAAGACTTTCTTCCTTGCTGTTCTCATCATATATTTTTCGCCTTGTCTTATCATATTCGGGCACGGGAACATCCCACCAACCGTAAGCCTCTCCCCCGCTGTAGGGGTATTCCCTGCAAACATCCACATGAATCAAAGCCGGTCGGCCTGAGTCAAAGGCGTTCTTCAGGGCTTCGGCCACCTCTTGCGGTTTTGATATGTTTTGGGTGTGCAGGCCGAAACCCTGGGCTATTTTTACAAAATCGGGTGAATAAATTTGCCCGTCTTTTTCCCAGTCATTGCCGAAGGCGGACGCTGAACCGTACACATCTTGTTGTAAGTCCTTAATGGCCAACCAGCCGGAGTTGTTTGCAAGGACAATCACAACGGGTATATCGTATTGGACCATGGTTGCCATTTCTTGCATGACCATCATAAAGTCCCCGTCGCCCACAAGGCAAACCACCGGCCTTTCCGGGCAGGCAAGTTTCGCGCCCAATGCCGCCGGGAAGGACCAGCCCATGGTAGAAAACCCGCCGGTGGTAAGGTTTCCGTAACGCTCCTTGTATTTATATTCCTGGAAAAACTGGGCCTGAGTATTTCCCGAAGATGTGGAGACAATAACATCCGCGGGCAAGTTAGCGTTGAGCTCGCCTATAAGTTGAGAAATGGTGATTTCTTTTGTTTTTGCTCCCCTTATATCCGCCAACTTCTTCGCCCAGTTTTCTTTTAAGCGGGCTATTTCTTCAAGGTAGGCTCCCTTATCCGAAGAAGTGGGGCCGTAGCTTTCTGTCATAGCCTCAAGCGCTTTAACAAGGTCTGAGTTAATTCCAAGGTCGGCAGTATAATTTTTTCCGATTTCTCCGCTGTCGATATCAACATGGATAAGCTTGGTGTCGGGGAAATTAAAGCTTATGCCCTTGCGGTAAGAACAGGTGGTTTCATCCGCAAACCTTGTGCCAAGGGCCAGAACCAAGTCGGCCTTTCGGCACAGTTCAATCCCCACCGGTGTTCCCTTTGAGCCCGTATGAAAACCGTAGTTTGGATGGGTTTCCAAAACGGCACTTTTGCCCGCCATTGTGGTTACCATGGCCGCACCCGAAAGTTCTGCCAACTTTTCAATAAGCTCTCCTGCCCTGGCTCTTAGGGCTCCGCCGCCCGCCAAAATCACGGGCCGCTTGGCCGCTCTAAGCATTTCGACAGCCTTTTTAATGTCAGCTTCGTTGGGGCAATTTTTTGAGAGAGTCGGCCTTTTTTCAAAATATTCTTTCGGGACATCGGCAAAATTACATTGAACATCCATGGGCAGGCTGACAGAATAGGGGCCTATCCGTCCGCTGTCCATTCCATTGAAAGCCCGCTTCAAGATTTTAGGGATTTGCATAACATTTTCAACCCGCCAAGAGCGTTTTGAAAGGGGTTCAAGGGCACGGATAATATTGCTGTCGGCATACTTTTCAACTTCTTGCAAAACACCGACACCCTTCATATGAACATGGGTGTCCCCACAAAATTGAATAAAGGCTGTGGAATCAACATAAGCCGTGCCGAGGCCAATGCAGGCATTGAGGGTGCCGGGACCGATGGAAGCAAAACTTGCCAAGGGCTTGCCGGTCATCCGGTAATAGCCGTCCGCCATGGCGGTTGCGGCTTGTTCGTGCTTCACCTGGATGTACTTAATGTTGCCCGCCTCTTCTTCACGCCGGATGGCATCAAACAGACCCATCACACCGTGGCCGGGTATGCCGAGTATGTAGGGTACGCCTTCTTTTACAAGATATTTGACAACTATTTCTCCGCCGGTCAATTGCATTTTATCCACCCTTTCAAAATCTTTTTTTGAGTTTTCGGCTGTCAGCGAATGAAATTCATATATATCTTCTCTTCCCTTTCGGGTTCTTCTACTTTTCCCTTTCCGTTTTCCATAAGCTTTAGGAGCCAAGCCATATTTTGCCCCAATATCTTAAGGGTTTGTACCCCTTCCGTATCCTCTTCAATCTCCCCTGCCGCCCTGCCGTGTATTACATTCCAGTAGTTTGAGCAGGGAATAAGCATTTCGGAACAGGTTAAATAGTGGTTGAGCTGGTCAAAAGTGTCTACCCCGCCCGACCTGCGCACACAAACCAAGGCCGCCCCCACCTTGTGGCGAAACAACCTGTCGTTTGACCCCTGCACATAAAAGGCTCTGTCTAAAAAAGCTTTCATATCTGCGGCTATGCCGGAATAGTGGACGGGGCTGCCCAGAAGGATTCCGTCGGACTCTTTAATCCGCCTTATCCAGTCGTTTACCTCATCATCTATAATGCAACGCTCATCCTTGTTTCTGCCACAAGCGCCGCAAGCCTCGCAGCCTTTAATGCCTTTGCCGCCCACCTTGATGATTTCGGTTTCTATCCCTTGGGCTTCAAGCTCTTTTGTAACAAGTTCCAGTGCAAGGCGGGTGTTTGAAGGGTTTCTGGGGCTGCCGTCAAATGCCAACACTTTCATCTTATATCTCTCCAAAAACTTTTGCCCCCGGTGATACCGAGGGCAATAATTTAAATTTTGTTATCTCCCGCAAAGTCCACTCCCCCGTGAAGTTGGGGATAATAGGAAGCAAAGACCTGCTTTGGTGGCTCGTCAAAATCCATAGCTATGATAGTTACACCCGCAATTTTGTCGGGCGACTCTTTGGGCATATTTTTAAGAATTATCCGGTGACCCTTGTGTTCAAATTCAATTGGGGTGTTGTCCTTAAGCAAACGAACACTCTTGGGAGCAGTCATATAGCCGCCTATACCCATTTCACCGGATTCGGGCCAAATCATGGTCCAAAGGAAGACCGATTTCCCGTCTGAAGATGTGGCGGTCAGGCCGTTGCCGCCAAACCAAACGCTGTTTTCTCCGCCGTATTTAAGTTGTTTTCCGTAAACAGCGGCTCCGTTTTCTTCAAGCCATCTTCCTACGGTTTCCAAGGGGGCAAAGGCCTCACTCGGAACAGAACCGTCCGGTTTCGGGCCTATGTTAAGCAAAAGATTGCCGCCTTCGGCCGAGCATTTGCGTAACATTTTAATAATGCCTTGGGCATTGTAGCTGTAATTCACGGCCTGTTTTTCATCGACATAGCCCCAGCTGATGCCGTTGAAAGTCATGCAGGCTTCCCAGTCGCGGTCGGAAGAGCGAACGGTTTCTTCGGGTGTACCGAAGTCTTCCGACAAATGGCTTCTGTCGTTTATAATGATATCCGGCTGTAAGGCTCTGAGTCGTTGGTTACGCTCAAGCGAATCCCAGCCCTCCCAAGACTCCATGGGAAGAGGCACATCATACCATAAGATATCTATTTTACCGTAATTTGTCAGCAGTTCGGTGTTAAGGGCCTCGATATACTCCAAAAAGCGTTTTCTGGCTTCGGTGTCAAAGGCGCAGCGCCAACCATCGGGATGGTGCCAGTCCATAAGGGAAGTATAAAATCCGATTTTTAAATCAAACTCACGGCAGGCGTCCACAAACTCACGGACTATATCTCGCTTTGGGCCGTAGTTTACGGAGTTATAGGGATTAGCCTTGGAGTCCCATAAACTGAACCCCTCGTGGTGGCGGGTCGTCATTACCATATACTTCATGCCCGCCTTTTTGGCCAAAGCGGCCCACTCCCGCGGGGCTCCCGGTTTGGGGTTAAACCGGTCAGCCAGTTTTTCATATTCCTCTATCGGAATATTTTCATAAACCATGGCCCATTCATGTTGAGCCAGCTGAGAGTAAAGACCGAAGTGAACAAACATACCGTACCTAGCCTCACGCCACCATTTCATGCGATGATCACGGCTTTCGGCTATCGCTTTTTCATAGTCTGCCTTACTTAAAAGAGTATTCATAATTAAAACCTTTCCGTTTGTGAATTTTCAACTTAAAAATCTTAAACATCTCTGAAATTATAGCAAGAAATATGGGCCAATACAACATCCCCGCCCCTATTATTTTCCAGTAAGAAGACTTTAAGATAATCAAAAACGGCCCCCGCCGAAAGCGAGGTAAGCATATTAATTTATATTTTATAGTTGCTCAACAATATTGCGAGCGCCGTACATTATGCGAATAATAGCAACGGTTTTCTCAGTTTCATCAGGTAAATAGAGGACTAAGTAGTTGTCTGCAACAGCTACTCTTAACCCTTTCGATTTCCATGGTTCATGTTCGTACAACCGACAGCGAAAAGGCATGTTTTTTAGGCTTGATATCCTATCCATTATTCTTTTAGTCTGTTTTTTTGCGATTTCCGGTTCACGAAGTGAGAATGCAATATATTCGAAAACATTTCTTAAATCCTGCTCTGCTTGTTCGGTATAGAATACATTCCATTCACTCATAGATCATAATCCCTGCGCAAGTATTCTTCAACTTTTTCAGCCGCAACAATTTTTCCGCTTGTAAGATCGGACATGCCCTTTTCAATCGCATCATTAAACTCTTTTTCCGTGAGGGAGCCAAAGTCAAGCGGCTGCTCAGAAGGGAGTTTTACATCAAAAGGGAGGCCTTTTTGCATAATAACCTGCCTAAGAAATATGGCGATTGCGTTGGACATAGGAATACCCAACCGATCAAGCACTTGTTCCGCTTGTTCTTTGATTTCGGGCTCAACCCGAATATAGATATTTGACGTTCTTGCCATTTTTAACACCTCCGCATACCAATTATACACATTTGTATTGCGATTCGCAATCATTTGCTTGAAAAACGGCCCCCGCCGAAAGCGAGGGCCGCCCTTTTTAGTTTTCGGACGATAGGTTTTCGTCACTTATGGATCTACTTATTTTACCGTGGCATACATGAAGTATTTATAGCCAAGCGGTGAGGACCATACGCCTTCCAATGTATCGCTCTTAAGGAAGATATCAACATAGTAAAAAATGGGGCAAAGCATCCATTCGTCGAAGATAATATCTTCCGCTTCGTGCATCATCTTGAAGCGCTCTTCCTTGTTATCGGAAGTTTTAATCTTTGTGATAAGCTCATCGTACTTGGCGTTGGACCATTGGGCATCGTTATTACCGCCGCCGGTAATCCACATGTCAAGGAATGAGATGGGATCGTTATAGTCAGCCAGCCAGCCGTTACGGGCAATTTGATACTCACCATGCTTACGGGTGTCAAGGAAGGTGTTCCATTCTTGTGAAACAAGTTCAACATTAACGCCGATCTTCTTCCACATATCTTGTAAGGCTTCAGCGACATGTTGGTGAAGAGAGCTGGTGTTATAGAGATATTCAAATGTGGGAAGACCTTCGCCATTGGGATATCCGGCTTCGGCAAGAAGATCTTTAGCCTTTTGAAGGTTGGCTTCATTAGCTTCCTTTGTAGGATCAAAATACTTACCGCCTACTTCACGGAATTCCTTTGTCGGATCGGCATCGGAAAGACCGGTTGCAACAAAAGCCGCAGCGGGAACTTGACCTGCTTTACCGATTTCTTTTACGATAAAGTCACGGTCAATTGCAAGGCTAAGAGCTTGACGAACTTTGGGGTTGTTAAGGAAATCTTTTTTAACATTGAAGGAAATGTAGTAGGTACCAAGTTGACCTTTAAGGTTAAATTCGCTCTTGTTTCTCCAAGCATCAATTTCATCGTTTGGCAGGGAATCCGCAAACAAAATCTCTTTTTGCGTGAATGCGTTAAGGATGGCACTGTCATCATCCATAAGAACAAACTTGATGTTCTTGGTTCCGAGCTTGTCATAGTCCCAGTAATTTTCATTCTTGGTGTACATTATATGGGAGCCTTGTACCCACTCGGTCATCTTATAGGGACCGTTTCCGATATAGGTTTCAACTTTAGTTGCCCAAGCTTCGCCGTTGGCTTCAATGATATCTTGACGAACGGGAGCAAAGGTGGGGAAAGCGCAAAGCTCAAGGAAATAGGGGATGGGGGAAATCAGGGTTACAACCAAAGTCCTGTCGTCCGGAGCTCCAATATTGAGTTTCATGTTCTCGTTTTTAGGATCATAGCCGTCAATTACTCCAAACATATACTCATAGTCCGCGGCCGTTTTGGGATTTACCGCACGGTTCCAGGAGTATACAAAGTCGGAAGCGGTAAGGGCTTTGCCGTCGCTCCATTTAAGGTTATCACGAAGAGTAAAGGTGTATACTTTGCCGTCTTCCGAAACGGTGTGCGACTTAGCTTGGCCGTATACGGGCACGCCGTCTTTGTCGAGGGTCATAAGACCTTCAAAAGCATGGATAATCAGGGTTGCGCCGTCAACCGCAGAGTTGAGAGCCGGGTCAATGGTATCCGGGTTGGGACCTACACAGACATTAAGGGTTTCCACTTTTGACTTTTCAGGCTTTTTGCCGTCATCGCCGCCTTTTCCGCAAGCAGAAAGTGCAATGGCAACAACCATAAGAAGCGCCAGAATAATTGCCAACTTTTTCTTCATTTTCATTCCTCCTGTTATAGCGTTAATTTTTTATTTTACACTGCCGGTCGAAGGGCCTACGGCCGTGAGGTCCGTCTAAGACAGTGTTAAAACCCAATTGATTCATTCAACCATATCAAGATTGTGACAGGCGGCAAAATGGCCGGGGCCTATTTCCTTAAGTTCGGGGTCGTGGGTTTTGCAGATTTCTGTTGCATAACGGCAACGGGTCCTAAAACGGCAGCCGCTGGGCGGATTAACCGGGCTTGGTACATCCCCCTCAAGTATAATCCTTTTGCGCTCTCTACTGAGTTTCGGGTCCGCAACCGGTATGGCTGAAATTAATGACTTTGTGTAGGGGTGGGCACTGTGGAAGATAAGCTCATTACTTTCGGCCAGTTCAACAATCTTACCCAAGTACATAACACCGATGCGGTTGCTTATATGTTTGACAACGCTCAAATCATGGGCAATAAAAAGATAAGTAAGCCCCATGCTGTCTTGCAAATCTTCAAACATATTTATTACCTGAGCCTGTATGGAAACATCAAGGGCCGATATGGGCTCGTCACACACTATGAACTCCGGGTCAACGGCCAAAGCCCTGGCAATACCTACCCGCTGGCGCTGTCCTCCTGAAAACTCGTGCGGATATCTGTTAGAATGCTCACTGTTAAGGCCTACCCGTTCAAGCAAAGAAATTATCTTGTCGTTTCTCTCTTTTTTGTTAGCCGCCAATTTGTGGATATCAATAGCTTCTCCGACAATGTCTCCTACAGTCATTCGAGGGTCAAGGCTGGCGTAAGGGTCTTGAAAAACCACTTGCATCTTGCGCCTGTAAGGGAACATCTTTGCCTTGGTTATATCTTTTCCGTCATAGAAAATTTGCCCCGAAGTCGGGTCATAAAGCCTCAAGATTGTGCGGCCGATTGTAGTCTTACCGCAACCGCTCTCCCCGACCAAGCCCAAAGTTTCTCCCCTGTTTATATAAAGGCTTACACCGTCAACCGCCTTTACATACTTTGGTTTAAAAGGCGATCCTCCGGCTCTGAAATACATTTTAAGGTCTTTGGTTTCAACTAATCTTTCAGTCATCTTTTTTACCGCCTCGGTTAAACTCTTCTTTTTCAATCAGCCAACAGGCACTGTAGTGCTCTTCTCCTACCTTACTGAAATCCGGCATTTGCTCCAAACAAATTTTCATTGCGGAGTCACACCTGGGGGCGAAGGGGCAGCCCTTTGGCGGGTGCAACATGTCAACCGGTGTGCCCTCTATTGCAATGAGCTTTTCATGGTCTTGGCTGAAAAGCTTGGGTATGCTGTTTAGGAGTCCCTTTGTATACTCATGGCGTGGGTTATAGAAAATATCGTCCACTCCGCCGTACTCAGCTACCTTGCCCGCATACATAACGGCAATTTTTGAACACATGTTGGCAACAATTCCAAGGTCGTGAGTAATCATAATAATTGACATATCGATTTTTTCTTTAAGCTCCATCATAAGCTCAAGAATTTGTGCCTGGATTGTGACATCAAGCGCGGTTGTGGGCTCGTCTGCAATCAAGAGTTTGGGTTCGCAAGCCAAGGCTATGGCTATCATAACCCTTTGCCTCATTCCGCCGGAAAGTTCATGCGGATACTGCTTCATCCGCTTGGCAGGTTCATTGATGCCCACAAGCTCTAAAAGCTCAACAGCTCTTTCCTTAGCCTGTTTTTTATTTTTGTTCGTGTGTAAAAGAATGGATTCACAAATCTGGTTACCTATTGTGTAAACAGGGTTAAGGCTTGTCATGGGGTCTTGAAATATCATGCCTATGTCATTGCCGCGAATGTCCCGCATTTCTTTTTCGCTCATTTCATTGATGAGCTTGCCGTCAAATTCAATGCTGCCCGCAACAATCCTGCCCGGATGAGCAGTTAAGCCCATTACGGAATAGGCCGTAACACTTTTACCGCTACCGGACTCGCCCACAATGCCCAAAACTTCGCCTTTTTTTAGCTTTATTGTAACATCGTTAAGGGCTTTCACTTCACCCACATTTGTAAAGAACGAAAGGCGCAGATTGTTTATTGAAAGTAAATAATCGCTCATATGCCACCTCAATTCTTTAACTTCGGGTCGAAGGCATCACGCAGGCCGTCACCGAAAAGGTTAAATGAAAGTATTATTATGCTGATCATAATTGCCGGCGCAAACAATCTGTAAGGATAAGATGTAAGGCCGCCTATGGCCGTGGAAGCCATGGAACCCAAACTGGGCATCGGAGCCGAAACGCCGATACCGATAAAACTTAAAAAGCTTTCCGTAAAAATAGCCGATGGAATTTGAAGAGTGGTTGTGACAATCAGTGTGCCGATTGCATTAGTTAAAAGGTGTTTTCCGATAATACGGCTGTTCTTTGCGCCCAAGGCCCTGGCCGCAGTTACAAATTCCTGTTCTTTGAGTGACAATATTTGGCTTCGTACAATCCTTGCCATTCCCACCCAATAAAGGAGTGAGAAAACTATAAATATACAGATAAGTCCCACACCGATAACATTTATAAAGCCAAAGAAGGGCACGGTTTCGGCCAGGTTTTGTAATGGATATTTTAAGGCCACCATTAAAATAATAATTATAAGTATATCGGGAATGGCATAGATGATATCCACCAACTGCATCATAAAAATATCAATCTTACCGCCTAAGTAGCCTGAAACAGCCCCATAGATTGAACCTATCATTAAAACTAAAAAGCTGGCAATTATTCCTACCGAAAGAGAGATGCGACTGCCCATCATAAGACGAACGACGGTATCTCGTCCCAGGGCATCCGTGCCCAAAAAGTGGGGGAATACCTTTTCCCCGGATTCGATTCTTTCAAGCTCCAAAGCGGAATATTTCATGGGTGCCAAGTTTTCGCTTCCTCTGACCTGTTGCTCATAAGAATAGGGGTAAAAATAAGGCATTATGTAGGCGAAAATCAAGGTGAGAATAATCACAAACAGGCTTACCATGGCAATTTTGTTCTTGCGCAGACGACTGAAACCGTTGCGCCAGAAACCAACGCTTTTTCGCATTATGACAAGGCTCTGCTTTTCTTCTTCATCGGCGGGAAGAAAGTCAGACACATCAAGCTGAAAACTTAACTTATTGGGTTTATTGTCCATCGATTCTCCCCTCCTTACTTATAGCTTATTCTCGGGTCGACAATTTTATAAACAATATCGACCACAAGGTTCATTATTATTATCAGGGTTGCCAAGAAGATAGTTGTACCCATTATCATGGTATAGTCCCTGTTGAGGATGGAACTTATAAAGAAGTTACCCAAACCCGGAACAGTGAAAATGCGTTCAACAACAAAGCTGCCGGTCAATGTATAGGCTAAAAGCGGACCCAAATAGGTAACAACCGGTAAAATTGCGTTGCGCAGAGCATGTTTGAAAAGCACCTTAAACATGGGGAGCCCCTTGGCTTTGGCCGTTCTGATGTAGTCTTGACCCAAAACTTCCAACATGCTTGAGCGGGTCAGGCGGGAAATATAAGCCGTGGGGTAAAAGGCCAAGCTCATTATCGGCATAATATAATGCTTCCAACTGGTAAGGCCGTAGGTCGGCAAAAGATTCAGCTTTACACTTAGTATCATCATTAAGACCGTTGACACCACAAAACTCGGCACGGCAATACCTGTCGTGGAAATCAGCAAAATTACACTGTCAAGCCACTTACCTCTATTTAGCGCGGCAATTGAGCCCAACGGAACACCCAAAAGGACTGCCAACATAATGGAAAGTCCGCCCACTCTTGCCGAAACTTTAAAGCCTGTTTTAATTATATCCGTCACTTCTTGACCGCGCTGTTTAAGTGAAGGGCCAAAATCCCCTTTGACTACCTTGGCGAAATAGTTTTTATACTGGACACTTAATGGTTTATCTAAGCCATATTTCTCGTTAAGCGCCTTCATCGTGGACTCGGACTTTGCCTTTTCTGCCAAAAAAGGCCCGCCGGGCACCATATGCATAAGCATAAAGGTGGCGCTCGCAACAAGCCACAAGGTAATAAATGAGACTATAACTTTCTTTAATAGGTATCTTGCCAAAATCTTCACTCCCAATTTGTGTATGGGTGCATGCGACTCTTTTAGGCACAATGCACATCATACCCCTATTACATAATCTGTATTATATAAGATTTTCACTGTCAAGGCAATAGCCATTAATAAAAGGTGAACGGCGCACGGTATTTGTAAACCAAAAAACCGGCGCCGTTTTCTGTGTTTTTTAATCTTTCTGAGGTGAAATGTCCAGTTTAAGACCCAATTCCTTAAGCTGTTTAAGGTCAACTTCCGCAGGACATTGGGTCATGGGCTCGGAAGCATTTTGAACTTTTGGATAGGCCACAACATCTCTCAAGCTTTCGCAGCTAAGCATTTGCATTATAAGCCTGTCTAAACCTATGCCCATTCCGCCGTGGGGCGGGGCCCCGTATTTAAAGGCATCCAAGAGATATCCGAACTTTGATTGGGCTTCTTCGGTACTGAAGCCCAAAAGGTCAAAAATGCGTTTTTGAAGTTCGGGGTTGGTAATTCTGATTGATCCACTGCTAAGCTCAATACCGTTTAAAACAAGATCGTAGGCTTTGGCGCGAACATTCGCCTTATCCGTTTCAAGGTAGTCCAAGCATTCGTCCATGGGAGAGGTAAATGGGTGGTGCATGGCCACAAATTGTCCTTCGTCCTCATCCCATTCAAAGAAGGGGAACTCCGTCACCCAAATGAATTTATATTCGCCTTCGTTTATAAGATTCATCTGTTTGGCAACCGTAGCCCTGAGAGAACCCAAAGTCAAATAAACCAGAGATTTTTTTGTATCCCCGACTATTAAGACAACATCTCCCGCTTCGGCTCCGACCTGTTTTAAGATATTGCTCATTTCGTCTTCCGAAAGGAACTTGGCAAATGAGGAACTTATACTGCCGTCCTCGCCTATTCTGATCCAAGCCAAACCTTTGGCTCCTATCCCCTTGACATATTCCGTCAGTTTGTCAATTTCTTTTCGGGTAAGAGTTGTGAAACCGCCCTTTGCGGTAATACCCTGAACACTGCCGCCCGCCTGCACGGTTTGCGAGAAAACGGAAAATCCGCAGTCACGCACTGCATCGCTCAAATCAAAAAGCTCCATGCCGTAACGCAAGTCGGGTTTGTCGGTTCCGAAGCGGCTCATAACATCTGCATAGGTTAAACGCTCGAAAGGTAAGTTAAGCTCCACCCCGATAGCATCTTTAAAAACACGGTGGATATAGCCTTCCACCAAACCCAAAACATCATCTATGTCTACAAACGACATTTCCAAGTCAATTTGCGTAAACTCGGGTTGCCTGTCCGCCCTTAAGTCCTCATCGCGAAAACAGCGGGCAATTTGCATATACCTGTCAAATCCGGCCACCATCGAAAGTTGCTTGTAAAGTTGTGGAGACTGGGGGAGGGCATAAAAGCTGCCCTTGTGAACTCGGCTTGGAACCAAGAAGTCCCTAGCTCCTTCGGGTGTGGACCTGATAAGTATGGGAGTTTCAATTTCTATAAAACCGTTTTCGTCAAAATAATCTCTGGTAATCTTGCTTATCTTGTGGCGCATAATGATATTTCTTTGCAAGTCCGGCCGTCTGAGGTCCAGATAACGGTATTTGAGCCTGGTAAGTTCCGAAGTCTGACTGTCTTCGCTTATCTCAAAAGGCGGGGTTTCGCTTTTGGCCAAAAGCTTAAGTTCGGTAACCTCAATTTCAATATCTCCGGTCGGGATATCCTTGTTCTTTGATGACCGCTCCCGCACCGGCCCGGTGGCCATCAAAACATACTCATTTCGCACGTTTGTGGCCTTTTCAAAAACATCTGCCGGCGTGGACTCGTCAAAAGCCAGTTGAACGATGCCCTCTCGGTCGCGCAAATCAATAAATAAAAGCGAACCCAAGTCGCGGCGGCGTTGAACCCAGCCTGCAACGGTAACCGTTTTACCTATGTCTTCAGACCTGAGGCTGCCGCAGTAGTGTGTTCTTTTTGTGTCGCCCATTAAATCCATAAGCTTCCATTCCTTCCGATAACTAAAAGAGGGCCTAACTCACACGCCGAAGGGCATGTTTAGGCCCGTTTTATGTATTATTTAAACATATCGAATGCTTGCAGGGCATCGCCGAGGGAATCCGTGGCATCCTTTGCCCTTATTCCTAAAAATCCGTTTACGAAGTCACCTAAGCCGATAGGGCTTGTGTTACCGCTTTGCATGTTGCGCAGTACAGCCTCACCCTTATCCAATTCATCGTCGCCGATGACAACCGTGTAAAGAGCCCCTAACTTATCTGCATATTTCATTTGAGCCTTCACGGACCTGCCCATAAGGTCAAAGGAAACCGAAAGACCTGCCGCCCTGAGTTCGTTTGTAAGTACTCCCGCCAAATCCGCGGCATTTTTACCGTGACTTACAATAAACAATTCACAAGCTTTTTCGGCCGGCAGTTGAATTTTTTGCGCTTCAATCAAAAGCAAAATCCTCTCAAGCCCCATTGCAAAGCCCAGAGCGGGCATTTTGGGTCCGCCCATTTGCTCAACCAGTCCGTCATATCTTCCGCCGCCGCAAACAGTGCCTTGAGCCCCTATGTCGTTTGAAATGAATTCAAAAACCGTTCTTGTGTAATAG
>Ga0255342_1004750_pt1 | contig 13647 bp, 23 predicted proteins | sample wastewater_treat_3_FD_192416 | JGI IMG/M metagenome (GOLD analysis project Ga0255342, IMG submission 192416) | Wastewater microbial communities from Lulu Island WWTP, Vancouver, Canada - plant14 | ecosystem: Engineered > WWTP > Wastewater > Unclassified | place: Canada: Vancouver, British...
TTGATTATAGAAATTCTTTAACAGATTATATAAATTATCTTGAAAAATTAGGATATAAATGAGGTTAGATGAACGAACAAAAGGAGCTGATAAATTTGAGAGAAATAGCAGAAAAGGCAGTAAATGTTGAAGATGGGGACACTGCAAATGTTTTTTTCAATTATATAGATAGTTACTGTACTATTAAACATAATTCTATTGAAAAAAGGTTTGACAAAATAGAGAGAATGATAGAAGATTTAGGAAATACTGTAAATTCTATGTTTGATAATTTAAAAAAAGAGTTGGGGCTTAATGGGTATTCTGGACGAGCAAAGTGAAAAGATTGACGTAATCTTTACTCGAATAGACGAGATAAATAAAAAGCTAATTGAAGATGATAAATATAAAGTTTTATTAAATTACAAAATAGAAGAGTTAGAAAAACTTGAGTTGAAACAGGCTCTCGCTGAAATAAGAAATAGTATAAAAGAAATTAATTCTTTTTTAGGCAGTGTTAAAAAGTGGTTGTGGATTGTTATATCAGTTTGTACCACTACTGCTATAGGTGCAATATTAACAGTTATAGTAGGAGGTCTACAATGAGATTTACAGGAATTTGCTGGAAAACTTTTCTTGCAGGTAATAGTAACCACGTTAACAACCTTCTGGATATGAAATTTAATGCTCTGCGTATATTCTTTAATCTTGCAGATGTCCCTCAAAAAGCTGGTTTAAGCGAAAATTCTTCTTCTTCAGAATGGCAAAGTTATATAAATCATGTGTATACTTTTATGCCTGACGGAAAAAGAGAATGGACTTGGGATGGTAAAACAGGGATATTTGATGTTAGAGAAGATTTTAAAGCAGCTATTGAGTTTTGTAAAAAATATAATTGGCTTCCTATAATATGTATTGGACATATAGAGGAACGCAACTCTTGGATAGGTAAAGCTCCTTCTCAGGATAAATGGCTCTGGCTTAGAAGATTTGCAAAAGAATTTGCAATATACTTAAACAAAAAATATGGGTTCAAGGAATGCGATTTAGAGGTATGGAACGAACCTAATGAGTTTATGGAAGTTAATCATTACTGCAACGTTGCAGTAAATATGGCTATTGGTTGGAAAAGTGGAGTTTCTACTTGGAAAGTTCACGTAGGTGGAGTTGATTTGTCAAATGAAGCATATATTAATGGTATTATTAATAACACAATGCTACAGCCTAAAATAGATTATATTTCACCTCATATACTTAAAGCATCTGAGTGGGATGGGACTTTAATTGATAAAACATACACTAAGGTTACAAATGCAGGTAAAAAACTTGCATTTCTTGAAATATCCCCTTTAGGAAAAATGGATAGGATGAATAAACTCGTAGGAAAGTGTGATGGGTATTGTATGCTTCTACCTATAAGGAGTGATAAATTTGGAACTGCTACAGAGTTTGATGATATATTAATATATGAGTATAATAATCCTAATAAAATATGGGTTACATCTCAAGCAAAAAAAGACTTTATTACACAATTTAACATTAGAAATGGAGGAGGTGCAGTAATGCCTAATTATACAGCTCTTACACAATTAACACCTAATTTTAAATATGGAGAATTCTTTTGTAATGGAATACAGCCACCTGATAAATATTATGCAAATATACTTGCACTTGCTACAGAACTGCAAAAAGTAAGAGATAAAGTAAAAAGACCTATTATAGTTAATTCTGGCTGGAGAACTCCTGAGCATAATATCTTAGTAAAGGGTGCAGCAGCAAGTCAGCATTTGACAGGAAAGGCAGCAGATGTTTACTGTGTAGGACTTTCAGCTATACATTTTGTTATTTATCTTGCTAAATATGGTAATTTTAACGGATTTGGGATTATAAATAGTACATCAGTACATGTTGATACAAGAGTTGGTGATTTAACTATATGGGACTATTAAGGGGTTTAAATGTATTTAACAATGCTGCGTATTATTTTAACTGAAGATACAAAAGGTTTCTGTAATGGTGAGGAAGTTACACTTCCTAAAAATAGTGAAGTGTTTATTTGTGTTAAGGCTTCTAAGGAGGGAATTATAGAGAATGTCAACAACTAAAAAACCTAAGCTGGGGACAGGTGAAAGGTTTAAACAGCTGACACAAAAACTCGCTGCTAAAGGAGCTTCTAATCCTAAAGCTCTTGCTGCGTGGATTGGACGCAAAAAGTATGGTAAGAAAAGATTTGCTGAGTTAGCTGCTAAAGGTAAAAAGGTGGTAGATAAAAATGCCCCTGTTAAAAGGCAAAAAAAACATAGGTAAAAACATAGCAACGGAAATTGCACATGGTAAACCAAGAGAACAGGCTGTAGCCATAGCTCTTAACGTTGCAGGTGTTTCTAATAAAAAAAAGAAGAAGAGAAGAAAAAAAAGGAGGTAAGTATGGAAGTGTTTGGAGTAGACGTATCACTCGTTGGAGCTCTGTCTATTGTAGTTATTGGGATAGTGCAGTGGCTTAAAGGAGATGGGTATGCTAATATTCCTAATTGGGCAATCAGGCTTGCATCCCTAATTGTATCTGCTGCTGTAGTGTATTTGTTTATGCTGGGGCAAGTTATAGATTGGGTGGTTTATATTAAATATTCCTTTACTGTGTGGTTGGCTTCTAATGGTATCTGGCACACTGCAGACCAAGTTGGAAGAAGTATAAACAAACAGTAATAATGTTTGAGGAGGAGTTTTTACTCCTCCTCATATGGTATATAAAGTTCAATATATTTATTTTCTAACTTCTCAAGTGCTTCTATTCTTTTGTCATCTCCTTGCATTCTTTTAAATGTAAGGCTAATCATTTCAGTACCATCCCCAAATGTAACAGGTGTTACAGCTTGGACGAGTAGTGATAAATGCATTGTACCACTTTTAACTTCAAAATCATCCATAGATTTCATAAAACCTCCTTTTAAAATAATTTTATCTTACTTTCACTATATTTAAGTCTTTTGAGTATTTCATTAAAATATGCTTCACTTTTCTCACATCCTTCAAACTTTCTTCCTAAATTTATTGCAGCTATCATTGTAGTACCACTTCCGAGAAATGGGTCAAACACAATATCTCCTTCATTACTTGATACCTGTATAATTCTTTCTATAAATCCTCTTGGTTTCTCAGTAGGGTGGTCTGTTTCTTTTCTTCCTATAAGGTAAGGATAAACATTTACACACTCTTCCTGAGATAAGAAATTAAAGGTTTTAGGCTTTCCTTTTGTAAGATACATACATAATTCAAAAGCTGACCTCCAATTATTCATTCTAAAACTCGGAAGTGGGTTTTGTTTTAAAATTGCAAGTGTGTTTTTATACTTAAATCCTTTTCTCATAGCATATCTTATAAAGTACCCATTATCTTCTCTTGCAGAAAACATATAAAAACTCCCACCTTTCTTTAATATACGGTAGCTCTCTCTTATAACTTTAAATATGAACTTGTCGTAATCTCTTTGAGTAAAGCTATCCCACTCTCCCCATGCTTCCTTATTAGTCATTACTACATTTCCTACCTTAGTTCTTTTATTATCATCTCCTATATTGTAAGGAGGGTCTGCAATAATTAAATCAAATTTCTTGTCTTCTATCTCACTCATAACTTCAATACAGTCCCTGTTGTGTATAGTTATATTGTTTTCCTGATATAAGTTCATCCACGTCCTCTCTTTCTTCAGCCCAATTAGTATTTGAATATTTTATGGTAACAGGAGTAGGTACTGTTATCCCATATTTAAGCCTCTCTTCCTCCATGATTTTTTGTATGTCTTTGATATACTTCACCTCATCTAAAGGCATCTTAATTACTTCCTCGTCATGAATTAAAAGAATAGCTTTACTTTTTTTATCTTTTAAAAACTCTTGAACGGATACATTTGCACGCTTTATTAAATCAGCTGCAGTACTTTGTATTATTGTATTACAAGCCTTTCTACAATCTTCTCCCTGCAGTTTCCTTGTACGTCCAAATATATTCCTAACATACCCATTTACAGAAGCAAATTGCTGCATGCTCTTATTGTAAGAAAGTACGTTAGGATATGTGTTATAAAATGTTTTAATATGTCTTACTGCATCTTCAGGACTAATTTCAAGATAATCCGCTAAAGATTTAGCACCTATTCCATACACTATTGAGAAATTTATTCTCTTGCCCATATCTCTTGAAACACCTAAGGCTTCCGCAGTTTGCTTATGTACGTCCATATTATTTTCATAAGCTGACAAGAGCTTCTTTTCTTTTGAAAGAAATGCAAGTATACGCAATTCAATTTGAGAATAATCAAAATAGACATGTACGTATCCTTCTTCAACAGTAAAAGCTCTACGGAGTATAGGATTTACATTCTGAATATTTGGTTCACTGCTTGATAATCTTCCTGTAGAGATTATCTTCTCGTCTTCATTTTTTATTTTGGCTATTTGATTAAAATTAGGGTAGAGTTTCCCATCTATAATATATTTATCAAGATATGGTTCAATATAATTCGCAAGTAAATCTTTATTTTGCCTTATTTTTAATATCTTTTGTACATACTCATCGTTACATCTCTTTAAATCCTTATCTTTTACACTCGGATTTCCTAATTTAGTTCTGCCTATTAACTCTGGATGCCCTAATTTTATAAGTACTTCTGCAAGTTGCTCATTTGATTTAGGATTAAACGTTCCTACTTTGTCTATGAGTTCCTGAGCATAATTAAGAATTTCAATATTTAATTCACTTCTCATATTTTCAAGGTACTCACAATCTACATTAATTCCCTGCTCTTCAATATCAAGTAATGCTTGGGATAACTGCAACTCAAACATATACAACTTATAGTAGTCTTTTTGTATTAAAGGCTTTAATATTCTCCATAGTTTCCATGTGAGCCAAGAATCCTTTGCACAGTAAGCAGCTAAATCTATTGTATTGCTTAATGTCCAGCCATTTGCGTCCTTGCTCTCATTAAGGTATTTTTCTGACATTTTAGATAGTGATAAATTCTGAGAGTCATCTATAAGCCCTCCCATTAGCCTTGTGTCAGAAATTCTAAAAGGAAAATCAGGCTTATTATATCCTGAGAATTGCTTCAATATATGTAAATCAAATTTAGCATTATGAAAAATCAGAAGTCCTTTATAGCTTGATAAAAAATTATTAACTGCTTTACGCAGTGCTGCATAGTCTTCATCTGTTATAGGTGCTATAATGTATACTGTTTCTTTGTCAGAAATGCAAAAAGAAATGAGTTTTAAATTAGTTGTTTTCCAGTCAAGACCTCCTGTTTCTGTGTCTATTGTAATAACAGGCATTTTAGTTAAAAATGCGTTTAAAAACTCATTACTAAATTTAGCATCTACCAATTCAAATTCCATTTTACTATTATTCAAAATAACTCCTCCTCTTCGTTAATATCTGATACTTCCACTGTGTTAAGTGGTTTATTTTTCTTTATATTCCTCATTAATATGTTAAATGCTGGTGTTTTTATGTATGAATTATTTGAGAATTTCTTTATACATTTATTCATTACAAGAAATGACATAAAATTCTTAGACTCATCTCTGTCCCAACCTGTAAAATCCATAATATCCTGTTGGCTTAAATATTCATACTCAAGTAAACCTTCAAGAAGAGATGAACCATTTTGAAGAATTTTCTCTTTTATTTCTTCAGCATTATTTAATTGAAGCTCAGCTCTTTTAATCTTTGTAAATTCATCGTATCCCATGCTCGATTTGTTATAGCATTGTCTTAGAAAGTCATCTACAAATTCAACGTGTGCAGGATACACAAGAACGTTTTCATACGTGTCATCAGTTGAAAACAAGCGAGCTGCTGCAGCTACTGAAAGTCTTGCAAGTTTTATACGCATTTCAGATGAATTAACTAAGGGTACTTGAGAAGTGTATGTATTACTTAGCCCTTGTGCATACTGAAGAACAGCAAGGTCAGCATCATCCATCCATTTAACATTACTTGGCTTCCTTGACCAAGCCCACATTATTAAATCATGGCATACTTGAGAAGTATATTTATGTGGGAAAGATGGTGGACTCTCAGAATTATATATTTCAGGTGAAACTTCTTCTATTGCACAGGCAACTCCTAAATCAAACCGAGCTATATCATCAAGTTTACCTATCAGTTCCTTTAATGCTACAATACCATGTGAATAGCTGTTAAGAAACCTGTTTGAACGTGGATTTCCGAGCCACAATTGCCTTACTCTTGCTTCTGTCCTTGAATGCTGTATCTTTGTTATTTCTGCAATACCACTTGAACGTAATCCTGACATTGAGGATATTGCCTCAATGTCAAGATTATTAACCTCATCAAGTACTGCAGCTCTTCTATTCTGCAAAACAAGTTTACCCCAAGTTATATTCCACCTATTACCTATCTGCTGTAAACCACCAACTAAGCCAGCAATAGATAAGTCCTCACCTGTTATGAATTCTCCTACCTTATAATGCCTTATTAACTGCTTCAAAGACTCCGATTTTCCAGCTCTTGTATCACCTATTATAACTGCTTCAGTCCAACCTTTTTCAATTCTTTTTCCTCTAAAAGTAAAATCAAGGATAGAGTGAAACACTAAATCCGCAGCTATCAGCATATCTTCTCTTCCATATATTTTTGTAACATTACAAGATAAATCTGTAGCTATATCATAAAATTTATTCTTAACCATTTCTTTAGTTAAAGCCATACTGCATATCCCTCCCTTGTTTTTTATTTATCTCTCAAGCTAAAATCAGAATAAGCTATAACTTTCAAAGAACAGTATCCTGCTTCCTGTAGCCACCATTCACAGTCTTCCTTAATACATTTCTGAGACTGATTAGTTCTTCCGATATTAAGTATAGGACATACTTTACTAAAATCATTACTCATTGTAATTACCTCCTTCCACATACTCGTTAAGTTCTTTCATACTTTTTTCAAATTCAAGCCTTTGCTCTTTAGCATCCTGCAAAAAATTTTCTACACATTCTTTTTTATTAATTATTTCAGCATGCTCTTCAGGAAAAACAATATACAAGGCTTCTTCATAAGGTTTCTTAGAAAATATGTAAGTATCAACTAAAATATATGTTATTATACATACCATTATGATAATTAAAATTATCTCAAATTTTCTCATTCTACCTCCTTATATATGGTCTGCAAAACTGTTTTTACCAATTTTATTTGACCATTCTCTAAAGAATTATCTTTTATAACTTTTACACCTCTATAAGATAATGGCTCAGGGTATGGTTTACTTGTAATCCATAAAAATTCAACATAAACTTTTTCGCTCATAAGAAATTACATCCTCCTTTTCTATATTATTTACTGCGAATATTTTTAATTCTTCCACTTTACCATTACTTATCTCAAACTTATCTATGCTGTCCTGTGCTGGAGTTGCTTCTTTTATAACCATAGTAGCTGATTGATTCTTAGGATTTGCACACACACGTCCTACAATATCATATTTAGCATTTGACCTTAAACCATGCCCAATATACAGCACTCTTCTAACTACATATTCGTTCTCAGAAGTCTCTTCAAAATCCTTATAATCCACATCAGCTATAACAGACAAATCTTCTGCGTTAATCATTTTCAAATATTCCATTTCAACAGAAGAACAGAAACCAATACCTACCTTTCGCTTGAGTAGTATTTGAACCTGTGAATCTGAAGCTCCCATTATAGATAAAACAAAAGGGTCATAAGGGTCAATTTCAAACTCAAGAACACCTCCGTTTCTAAATAAAGGGCAACTCGCACATTTAGCAGTTCTTGGTGTGCAAAACATTTTAACTCGCAAAGGAATTATGTATGGTGCTAAATCTTTTCCTGTTACAAGCACAGAAGCCCTAACAAATTTGTTATAGTACTCAGCTTTGGATGCTTCCTGCAGGGTAACCTCATATATCGTATCATCATCATTATTTACAGTCTTTATTTTAATATCCTCTTTAAGGTTTTGTGCATCAGAAACAAGAGCCATAAAGTCCTTTAAAGTATACTTGTACTTCAATATATAATCTGAGAAATCTTCCTTATCATTAAGTAAAGGTAACTCAACTATCTTAATTGTATTAACGTATGGTTTCAAATTTGATAAAACTTCTCTTGCACCTTTACGTCCAGCGTCATCAAAATCATAAACAATAACAACATCCTTACCTGTAAAGAGGCTATTAAAACTTTTACTCCAGCTCTGTGCTCCTGCAGTTTGTGTTACAGCGTTTAATCCTAAAGAACGAGCAAGAAGCATATCTGTTTCACCTTCCATAATATATATGGGATTATCATTTAACGCACTTATAGGATATAAGGTATTCTTATTGTACCCAGCACCATACCCTATTGTCTTTTGCGCATCATTTGGTCTATATTTTCTTACATTTATATAATCTCCTTCCTCATCTTTAATAGGAAACCAAAACCTACAGTTATCAAAACCTATCTTAAACTCTTCTATTATTTCAGGTGATATGCCTCGCTTATCTACAAGATAAGAATAGGCTGACTTATTCTTTAGCAGTATTTCATGGCTTTCTTCTACTTCTTCAGGAGGTACTGTCTTTTTCCTTACTTTTTCTATTTTATCTAAAAACTGCTTAAAGTTACCTCCAGCACCACAACCAAAGCAATGCCACAGTCCTGACTGCAAATTTATAGATAGACTCGGCACATCATCGTGAGGATGAAAGGGGCATTTAGCCTTAGCCTCCTGCCCACTTTCATTAACTAATTCTACATATTTTGAGAATTCATCCTTAAAATTCAATATTGTCATCCTCTTCAACTATGCCAGCCCTTTTTAAATCAGCACTTGTTATATCAGCAACTTCAGCTTCTGTTCTATCGTCTTCAATAACATCAATATCAAGACTCTTAGCAATTGTGTATTTAGCAAGACCATCCTCGTATTCTTCAGGTGTAACTCTAACACCTCCATCAGATGTAAGCACAAAAAATACTCCTTTATCATTTTTAACTTGCTTCGTGGATAATTTGTATTTCTTGAAAAATACATCAGCCTGAGAATAAATTATCTTGGACAATAATTGCTGACCTTCTCTATAGGAAGTTCTTAAAAAAGAGGCTACTATAATCTGATTATTAACTTCAGGATTATCATAATCTCTAATTAGCCCCATAAATCCTATAATAGGGTTGCATACAGGAGGCTCTTGGTTTATCCATTTGCTATATTCACACTTAACGCATAAACCATATTTATCTCCATGTACACCATCCTTACTTCTGCAGTCAAAACCTCCCTCTTCTCTTGAAAGCCATTTAATCCTTGACTTTAAAACTCTAATAGGCTGTAAAGTTACAGAAGTACCATACACAAAATTAGTTATACTATTGTACAACGTGCCAGGCTTTGCTAAGCCATCTACAACCATAGGGCTTAAAGCCTGATTAATTTTTAGACGAGGCTGGATTAAATCTTCAGAAAAATCAAATCCTTCAATGCCTCTCATTACTCCTGGAGTTGCTACGGAAGGAACTCCTACTTCTTCTTCTCGTTTTATTATTTTATCACTCATTACTATACCTCCTTTTCTGGTATCTTTGATATTTCTATATCAAAAGCTTTTAATACTTTTATAATAGCTTCTATATCATCAGAAGCATTTACTATTACTTGCTCGTCGTCCATCGTTGCTAAATATCTACTCATAATCATCCTCCTTGTATATTCTTACATTCTTATCAATAGACTGAGGATGACCTTTTTGAATTTTAGCCTGTTCTGCAAGTTTAGATACATATTCGTCATCATGTAATGCAATACTTCTAATTGCATCCAACCTTATTCTCCATACAGAATGATTTGTATCTAAGAATTCAAGAAAATCTACTTTAGTTTCTCCACCATAAGATTTAATCCTACAGTCGTAATACGTTGTCATGGTATAGATATTACCATCAATAAGCGTAACAAATACTGTTTTTAACTTAGGAAATTTTTTATTCTCTACCATTCTATCCCTTCCTCATAGATAACGTTGTTTTCATATAAAGTTCTACACCTGGAGGTAACTCTTCTCCTGCTTCAAGACGTTCATTTATGAAGCCACGTAGAGTATTTGGATTTATTGTAGCAAGTGCATCAAATAATCCTCGTTCTTTAAGCCAATTATATGCGATTTCTCTGTCTTCAGCTTTAAGACTCGGATATGACTTAACTATCGTTGTAAACAATACACCATCATCTGTCCTAAGAGATAATAAGTTAAGCCCTTCCATTTCTTGAATAATCTCATACTCAAGACTAGCAACTTCACTTTGTAGCTCTTTTAATTGCTCTTTCTTTTCATCCAATTCTGCTCTCATTTTCTTGTAGTTCTCCAGCTTCTCTACTAAATCCGCTGTCTCGTTTTCCATCGTAATCAACTCCTTTCTCTAAAATTTCTAAATTACCTAAACTAATCGTTCTCGGCACATACAATTCCTCCTTTGCATCCCAAAGTAATAAATTACATACTCCAAACTTAGATAGAACAATAGATGAAGCTAATACATTCAATATAGGAGCTCCACAAAGGAGAAGATAATCATCTTCTTCATAGTCCTGCATAGCTTCTATCATCTCGTATTTTATTCTATCAGTAAGAAATATATGAACTCTTCCTTTTGTGAGGTATATAAGTTCTCCATATTTCTTAGCTTGGAATATGTTGTGTCCACTGAAATTAACAACATATACTTTACTCAATATCCAACCTCCCTTCCTTGTGTTTTTTGTTTATGATACCATACATAATTTCAGCAACTGACATATTCTTCTGAAACATTTTAAGCATGTATGTATCAATACTCTTGTCAACTACTAAATCAATTACAGTCAATTTGTCTGAAGTTTGACCAATTCTGTTATTCCTTGCTAATGTTTGAATTCTATTCTCTACAGAAAAATCATTTTCTATGTATATCATTATATTTGAAGCAGTGAGGTTAAAACCAAAGCCTATACCTATCTGCCCTACAAAGACTTTACAGCTCTCATCGTTTTGAAATTTATCTATTGCTCCTTGTTTATCTTTAGTCTTACCATATAAAACAGCAGGATTATAGCCCTCCTTCTCAAGCAAAGCCACCAGCGTCTCAATAGTATGTATGAATCTGCACCAAACAATAACTTTCCTCCCATAAAGTTCGGACCCAAGCATACGCATTAGCTCTTTAATTTTAGGAGATGTGTCTATCTGAAAAATATATCCATCATCTGACTTTATAAATCCTGAAGTTATTTGTGCAAGACGCATTATTTTTGTTAAGACTATATTTACAGAAGCAGTAGAACCTAATTCGTCCAACTCTACTATAAGACGCTTATTCATATCATCATACGCTTTCGCAATTTTAGGAGTAACCTCTACAAATCTTTGCTCAAATACAACAGGAGGCAAATCCAAACAGTCCTCCTTTCTAAACATAATAGAAATCGTAGAAACCTTATCAGCAATCTCACGCAGTTTATGCTCTTTAGGCTTCCATACAGGAAAATTTCTCCCTAAATTATAAAAATAGATATTCCTAAAAGCATAAAATTGAGTTCCAAATAACGAGGGGTCTATAATAAGCATCTCACTAAAGACATCCATAGGGGTATTTGTTATAGGAGAACCTGTAAGCCCCAGCCTGTAGGGAATGTCTTTACTAATACTCCTTAACGCTTTAGTCCTTAATGCTGTATGGTGTTTTACATAAGTAAGCTCATCTACAATAAGCATACCAAAGTTTTTACTTATTAACTGCTTCTCAAATTTCAAAAGATAGTCATAGTTAATTATGTAAAAATCAGCTTCAGTGCATAAAAGCTCTTCTCTTTTAGAAAAACTACCATACAGCACAACAGACGTTAAATTCTTTTTAACTGCTTCAATTTCGTTTTGCCAATTGTATAAGACTGTTGCAGGTGCAACAATAAGGCAAGGCTTATTTAAGCCTCTTTTTTTGCGATTATAATATGCGAGAATAGCAGGTCTTGTTTTACCTGTTCCCATTTCAGCAAGGAAACAGCATTTGGGATGCTTCAGAGCAAATTTAAGCATATCTATCTGATGTGAATATAATCCCAAAGCTCTTCTCCTTTTAATTATATTTTAATTATTTTATTTTAACATATAGCTATGATAAAAGCAATTTATTCAACAGTTCATCCTTATCATCCTCGCTTAAATACCAAACTATATTAGAGTTGCAATCACTACATACAACGTGTATATCTGTAATAGTAACTCCGTTGCTCTTTTTAATTCTGTAAATTATTTTTTTATCTTTATCTATTGTCCCAGCTACTACCTCCTCTGTAACATATTTTACTATAACATTATACGTAGAATTTTCTTCTCCGCAGATAGGGCATTGTTTTAAATCCACCATCATACACCTCCTTTCTTAATGGGGCAGTTTATTTTCTGCCCCATTTACAAAATTGCCTTTTAACAGGCAACTGTTTCTCTTCCTTATAAAACCTTTTAATTGTATTTTCTATAGCTTTTTCTGTGTATATAGTTAATGAACTACCACACATATTTTTACCATCTGGAGTAGCTCCATAGCCATTCACAAACCTCTTGTATTTATTACTCCAACTATACCATAGCTTATTGTAGTAAAATCCGCTAATCATCTCCTTGTATTCTCTTAAACTATACACACCTTCAGGCTCATCAACTAATTCAAAATATAGCTCTTCCTCCCACTCAAGAAACTCCTTCTCCTTAGGAGATAATGCTTTAACTTCTTCATCAGATAAATCCCATAATCTTGGGAATGGTAAGGAGTAATTCATATTAATAACTTTACTGACTACAGTATCATCAGATAAATAACACTCGTCATAATCCCAATTCATACTGCTGTAATACTTTTTATTCCAATATCTGTATACACTCCAGTCATCTTCAGGAACTTCAAATTTCTCTGTTGATACAAGTTTACCATTATTATACGTATATATTACTCCTTCATTAGCCTGAAATATGTTCTGTGCCTCTATCTTTACAAGGCTATCTCTTATTGAAGAGAATACTAACGCACCATTTTTAAAGTGTCCTATCCATAAAGGGCTGGAGTTCCTTGCAAGAATAAGCTCATCAGGATTATCCGTATTTATTGCTGCAATTGCGAAACTCCCTCTTAGCTTCTCTAATGCATTTTTTACTCCTAACTTATCCATTAGCAAAGGTATAACCTCACTATCTGTCTCTGATTTTCTTTCAAGGCTATACGTATCTGTTAACGCATAATCATTAAACAATACTCCATTATGTATAAGAACATACTTATCACTTCTGAACGGATGGTTATTTGCGTTGTTTAGTGGAGTTCCTCCAGTCCCTGACCTCGTGTGTCCAATAATATTGTTTACTTTTTGAAGTGTATAAATTTCACGAGTAAACATAGACACAAAGGCACTTGCAGTAACTCCAAGTTTGTTAATATACACATCCTTTTTATTGCATCCATTTTTAAAGTAGGAGTATGCAAAGCCTGTTGCATCCCTCCCACGTACCTCATTTGCTATAAGCAAATGATTAATATACCACATGTTATAATCCACATAACCATTTATACCACATATACCACACATAAATACTCCTTTCTTTTAATTTAACTCTATTT
>Ga0255342_1004752_pt1 | contig 13643 bp, 9 predicted proteins | sample wastewater_treat_3_FD_192416 | JGI IMG/M metagenome (GOLD analysis project Ga0255342, IMG submission 192416) | Wastewater microbial communities from Lulu Island WWTP, Vancouver, Canada - plant14 | ecosystem: Engineered > WWTP > Wastewater > Unclassified | place: Canada: Vancouver, British...
GATGTGCTCTCCCCGGAACCGCAGCACGGTGCCCAGGAACGGCCCGATGAAAGCGCTGCACGGAAACTGGAGCCCCTCATAAACCCCCGCCTTGACCGAGCGTCCTGCTGCCATGTCTCCCCTCTTTTCGTACGCAATTGTCCGCCGCCTGAGCTTCTCGAACTCGAGATGGTTCTTCAGCGGTTCGCGTAGTGTGTAGTCCTTTACCCGGTCCCCGTAGTCCTTACGAAAGCCCTCGTCAAAACCTGGCCTCTCAAGTTCAGGGCCCGCCTGGGGGTCGAACAACCGGGCCGTGATGCCCGAAGCGTCAGCTTTGTAGTAGGCGATGCCGATCAGGTCCTTGTTGCAGTCCAGGTCTTTGCGGTCTTGAACGGTGAGGTCCTTCTCGCTCTTTGTCGGGTATGCTCGCAGTTCATCACGAAGCCACTCGTCTCTTGCGACCAGAGAGTGGCCGTAGAGCGGACGCAGCACCTTGTGAATACGGCGGAGCCTTGCGACGTTCCGGTGCAGTTCATCATAGGCTGTAGCAGAATCCGTATCTTGGGAGCGGCGGTCGTCCAGCCATTTCGAAAACCTCTTGTACCAATCAGGTTTCATTCCATCGCAGAAGCGGAGTGGAAAACCCTGGCAGGCCGCCATAACCAACTCATTACTCTGCCAGTTGTGCAGGTAGATGGCCCCGTGGGTGTTTTTTCCGTCCGGGCCTTGAGTGATGGCTATGGCGTGTCTCAAGGCATTCTTCAGAAAGTGGTGCAGGCTCTCGGGGGGTGATGTCTTCTTGCCCAAGACGCACTCGGATGGCTCCTCACTGCCATTCAGGAAGCCAGCGATGCAACTGAACGTGTCCTCTGGAAGTTCAGCGTCGCAGTAACTGCGGAGATCGTTCAGATACTGATCGCTGAGGGGCTTCCACGCCAGCTTGAGGGGCGAAGCTTCGGCCTCCGTGGTGTTACGCGACCATCTAACTTCGCTGTCTAGCAGTGACAGCGCAATGGCTAGCTTCTTGATGCGTTCTTTTTCTTCGGATGTCAGACACACTGAACTCCCACCTTTCGCGGCACTCTTCTATGCAGAACCGTCAACCTCCTTCCGGTCCCCATCGTCATTTCTCGCTCTGTTTGCCCCACAAGATAGCTCTATGCCGGCATGTGCCCTCACCTGCCTCCGCGGGTGTGCCATCTCACGGACGGTCGCTGTAGATATCCGTGGCGCCCCGATGCTGCGTTGACGCAGGAAGCCGCCGCCCAAACGGGGAACCATGCAAGCGCAGGGGTCGTGCGGACTTGCGAAAGGGGCATACAGGAGATGTTTCGGACGATGATGATTGTTGCACTTGCGCTGGCGGGTGCCGTGGCGGGCGCGGCTGAGGATGCCGCTGCAGAGATGAAATGGGTGGAGGGCTACGAGCTGACCCTGGAGGGCCTGGGGTGGCCGTCAGAGAGAGACGCCTACCGCAGGCTGCCGCTGCGTATGGAAAAGACCGCCCCCGAGGCTGTCTGGAACCTCTCAGACCACAGCGCGGGCGTGGCGGTCCGGTTCGAATCCGATGCCCCGTCGATCCACGTTCGGTGGCACATCATCAATCCCAACCTCGCGATGGACCACATGCCGGCAACCGGCGTCAGCGGAGTGGACCTCTACACGCGCGACGGCAAGACCTGGCGCTGGATAGGGACAGGACGTCCCTATGAGACTCAGGAGGAAGCCACGCTCGTCAAGGGGCTCAGCAAGAAGAACCGCGAGTACATCCTCTACCTGCCGCTCTACAACGGCGTGCACAGCGTGCAGATCGGCGTTCCGGCCGGAAGCGATCTGCGCCCGGCGGCGCCCTGGAGGTCCGGCCGCAAGCCCGTGGTGTTCTACGGAACCTCCATTCTGCAGGGCGGATGCGCCAGCCGTCCGGGCATGGCCTATCCCGCCATCGTCGGCCGAAAGCTCGAGGTGGAGAGCATCAACCTCGGTTTCTCGGGCGCGGCCCGCTCCGAACCCGAGATGGCTGACATTCTGGCTGAACTCAACCCCTCCGTCTTTGTGATTGACCCCCTCCCGAACATGGGCGCGGTGCCCGTCGAGGAACGCCTGACGAACCTGCTGAGGGTTCTGAAGCGCAAGAATCCGTTCACCCCGGTCGTGCTCGTCGAGTCCGCCGGGTATCGCGGCGAGTTCGTGCGGGGAGTTCGCGATCCCGGGAAACTGCAGATCAACCGGTCCATGCGCAAGGTGTACGATGCGTCGGTGAAAGACTGGAACGGACTGCTGTTCTATGTGGAGGGCGGGCGCCTGTTCGGCCCCGACGGTGAAGGCACTGTGGACGGAGTGCACGCCACCGATCTCGGTTTTCTGCAGATGGCGGACGCCATCACGCCCGTCGTCAAAGCCGCGCTAAAGGCCGGCGAGCGCGCCGCGGGCCAGAAAGGACTCTAACGATGATCTGGGTGGGACTCGCGTTCGGCGGGCTTGTCGCCTGGGCGCTCGTGATCTACAACCGGCTTGTCGCCCTGCGCGTGCGCGCTTCGAACTCGTGGGCCGACATTGACGTCCAACTCAAGCGCCGCTTCGACCTGGTCCCGAACCTCGTCGCGGCGGTGCAGGGATATGCCGCTCACGAGAAGGCCGTCTTCGAAGACGTGGCGAAGCTGCGCGCGCAGGCTGCGCAATCCCCCGGCCCCGCCGACCGGGAAGCCCCTGAGAGCGGTCTGTCGAGCGCCATAAAGACCCTCTTTGCGATTGCAGAGAACTACCCCGACCTTCGCGCCGACCAGAACTTCCGGCAGCTCCAGACGCAGCTCGCCGAGATCGAGAACAACATCCAGCACGCGCGCCGATACTACAACGCCGTCGTGCGCGACATGAACACCGCCGTCCAGACCGTTCCGTCCAACCTGATCGCGGCCCTGTTCGGCTTCCGCAGGCTCGACTATTTCCAGGCCGGCGACGCCGAACGCGAGCCTGTGTCTGTTGACATGGGAGACAAGCCATGAAGAACCTGCTGCGGGTTTCGCTAGTGCTCCTTCTCGCCGCCAGCGCTCTTCCGTCGCGAGCGTTCGAGATCGCGCGGATGGACGTGGATATCCACATCGCGCGCAATTCGTCGTTTGCCGTCACCGAGACCATCGCGGCCGACTTCGGGCAGGAGCCCAAACACGGCATCTTCCGTGACATTCTGGTCCAGAACCCGGACCGCTACGGCAGTTCGCGCCGCATTCGCGTGCATGTGACGGGCGTGAGGGACGGGCAGGGCAACAAGCGGCCATACAAGGCGTTTCGAACAGGCCGATACCTGCGCGTGAAGATCGGTGACCCGAACAGTACCGTCACCGGCAAGCATACCTACGTCATCGCCTACACAGTCCAGAACGCGCTGCTCTATTTCGGGGATCACGACGAGCTGTACTGGAATGCCACCGGCAACGAGTGGCCCGCGCCGATTCGGCAGGCCTCGTGCCGGGTGCATCTGCCGTTCAAGCCCGAATCCGGCACGCTTCAGGTCGCCGCGTTCGTCGGCCCGCAGGGAGCGTCCGAGGCCGGGACGGCCGAGAAGACCGCGGACGGCGGCAACTTCGCGTCTCCGCGTCCCCTCGGGTACAACGAAGGCCTCACCATCGCCGCCGGATGGCCACCGGGCAAGGTCAGCCCGCCGGGCGCCTTCCGGAAGCTCTGGTGGTTTGTCACGGACAATCTGTTCGCATTTCTTCCCGTGCTGTTCCTCGTCGGAATGTTCACGCTCTGGCGGCGCGTCGGACGCGACCCGGACCCGGGAATCTCCGAGACCGTCCAGTACGAACCCCCTGATTCCCTCAGGCCCGGCGAAGTCGGCACGCTGATTGACGAATCGGTGGGGATGATAGACATCACATCAACCATCATAGACCTGGCCGTGCGGGGCTACCTGACCATCGAGGAGACCGAGAAGCCGCAGTTGTTCTCGGTGAAGCATCTATACAGCCTTCACAAGGTGAGTAATGCCGGCGTGTCAGATCCCAGGGGCGAACTCAGCCAGTACGAGCGGACGATATTCAACAAGGTGTTCGAAGACGGGGATGACATAGACGTCAGCGAGCTTGCCAACCATTTCTATACTGTGCTGCCCCGCGTCAAGAGTCAGATGTACACGGCGCTGGTCAAGAAGCGTCTCTTTCAGGGCAGTCCGGAAGAGGTCCGGAATGGGTACTACGCCCTTGGGGCCGTGGGGCTGGTCGCCGGAGTGATTCTAGCGTTCGTTTTGTACTCGAGCGCGGAGAGCGGCGGCGCCTTCCTTGCGCCGGGGTGGGGGGTCGCCATAGCCATATGCGGGGCCATCACGCTTGCCTTCGCCCACGCCATGCCGGCCCGGACGCTCGCCGGGTCTCGCGCGCACACGCTCGTGCGTGGGTTCGAGGAGTATCTCAGACGGGCGGAGGCTCCGGATATCGAACTGCAGGAGAAGCGCAGCCTGTTTGAGAAGTACCTGCCGTACGCAATCGCGCTGGGCGTCGCCGACCGCTGGTCGAAGGCGTTCGAAGGCATCTATACCACCCCGCCGGAGTGGTTCAGCGGGCCCTCGGTGCAGGGCGGCGGGTTCCATCCTGTGTATCTGTCGCAGTCCATGAACAGCGCGTGTAATTCCATGGGTACTGCCATGGTCACTTCGCCCCGCTCGGCCAGCAGCGGCGGCAGCGCCTTCGGCGGTGGGGGCGGCGGAGGAGGAGGGTTCTCCGGCGGTGGCTTCGGAGGAGGCGGCGGCGGGTCGTGGTGACCCGCCGCACGTTCGCCTGCCTCAGTTCACGGTGTTTTGTTCACGATATCCGAGGCTGACCGCGGGCGCAGCGCGGGCGTCCACGCTCCGCCTTCAAGACTGGCGCCCAGAGGACCGGTCACCGAAGCCAGTTCACCGAGCGTCTCCGGCGCAAGCCCGGCCCAGAGCACCGGGAGCCCGTCTCCCGCCGCCGCGCCGTCGTTCAGATAGAAGCGGTCGGCTTCAATACGCGTCACCTTCCCGCATACCGTCGCGAGCAGCCCCGCCGGGTCGAGCCCCTGCCAACCGTTGACCGCCTCGCGCCCGTTCATGCCGAGGGGCACAAGCGGCGTTCCGGCCGGCCCCTGCAGTACCGTCGCGGCCGCCAGCGTCCTCTCGCCATCCACGTCCTGAACCGTCCCGATGGCGCTGACCAGATCGCCCATCAGGACGGGCGTGGACGAGTTCACGCGTATGCCTGCGGCCCGGTCTGGTTGACTGGCGTAGAAGAAGCCATCGAATGCTGCTGTGACCACGGCGCTGCCGAGCGTCGCCGCCGAGCCGGAACCCAGCGCCCGAACAGCCGCCACACCCAGGGACGGGACGACCGTGATGCGTCCTGTTGTGTCCTGCCTGCCATCCTGGTCGGTCGCGCGAACCGCAAAGCTGCCCGTGCCCGTTGCGGTGGCAATCCCGTTCACGTCAATCACCGCCACCGATCCGGCGGCGGCAGGGTCGCCGGAAGCGTTGCGCTCATCCACAACTGTCCATCCCGATGCCGATGCCGCGTTCTTAATCACGAACGAGCGGTATCCGTTCAGGGGAATCGTGCCCGTGTCCGGCTCTGTCCTCGGGAAGTCGAAGCGCGTCGTCCCCACGTACACGTCGTCAACAATCATCGAGCCCGTGCCGGTCTCGTCGAACTTGATGAATCCCAGGCCGCTCGTCGAGGCTGCGTCTTTGTAGAGCACGCCTACCGCATACTGCCGGCCGTTTATATAGACGTTGTACCTGTTGTTCTTGTAGTCCACGCGGATGGATATCTTGTACCACTGCCCCACGGTGTAGGGGGCCGCGGCTTTCATGATTCCGCCGCCCACCGTGTTGCCGCTGTAGTAGTTGATATAGCCGCCGTTCTGGAAGCCCACGCCGCCGAAGAGCGTGCTCGAGTTGAGGCCGAAATAGCAGACTCCGCTGCCCTGCCCGCCCACGCGCTTCGCCCGAAAGTCAATCCACTGCACCTTGTCCGAGGATGTCGTGATGCTCTTCTGAGCGTATCCCTGGTCCACCTGCAGCGCCTGCTGTCCGCCGTACTTCTCCGCGCTCTGAACTGCGCAGGTTGTCCCGCTGCCGCTCCAGCCGTCCTGAGCGTTGATCGTGCCGGTCACGAAGGGCGGGTTCTCGAAGCCCGTCCCGACGGTAACGGTCGGGTTCGGTCCCTGGTTGAAGGTGTCCCAGACCGCGACGGCGTTGGCGACCCTGCGCTCGGAACCGTCCGACGGGCGATTGCGGACTGTGCCGTTCAGATAGAACGTCGTCGAGCCGCCGCTGTCGAAGTTGATTGCGTCCCACGCCCCCAACTCAAGAAGCAGGGCGCCGAACTCCGGGCAGGTCATCCCCACGCTGAAGCCCGACTGCCGCCCGTCCACCGTCGCCAGAAACAGCGTCTTCTTGTTCTGCGATATGCCGATTGCCGTACGCGGCTGGCGCGAGTAAGCGTCCGGAAGTCCCGACGTGTTCTCTATCGAGACTGCCCCGCCGCGCAGAAAACGCGGGCCGCCGCTCACGGAGTTGGTGATCCACGACGGCGGGGTGCACGGGTAGGTTGTGCCGTACACGTCAATGAAGCTCTCGAGCGTAGCCCCGTTCATCGCCCACGAAACCCGGTTCGTAACGAAGCCCGTCTGCGTCAGGTAGGTTCCGTCGTAGATGCAGATGCCCTGCGGCACATGGTTCTTCGTGCCCGTGGACTCGAAGTAGTCGCCGTTGATCGCCGCAAGCGCGTTGTGCCGCGAAGCCATGCCGCTGGTAATCTCGCCAAGCGTGTCCGAGTCGCCGGATTCGTTCTTGATGAGCGCCCCGACGCGCACGTGCGGGTTCGTGACGTCCACCACCAGGACGTGGATGTTCCACGGCATGGATGTGACGCGGTGGAGGTGGCGTACGCCGGGGATGATGTCCGTCCAGGTGTCAGCGGCGTCCGCTGGGGTCAGCCCGGCCAGGCTCCCGGCGGCCCACCCGAGCAGCGTCAACAGGCAAATCAGCGCGGGCTGCTTATGTCGGCTTGAGAAAAGGTGCATGGGTTCGAAGTCTCCTCGGGGCCGCCCTCGCCCTGAAGCGGGTCTGGTGTGCGGCGCGTAGTGTCATTGTAGCACGCGCGAGGCGACGACGTGAGAATTCGCAACGCCCTCTTCACAGAAACGTCGCGCTCTGTTTCCCAACGCCATGCGGAACCGCTGAGCGGATGTAGCCCGTCTGCGGGTGCATCGGCCCGTCGTTCCAGAGAACTCCGAAGCGATGCACAGAAAGCAACCGGGCGAGGTAGAAGCGCGCATTCCGGGCGCACGCGACAGGATGACAAACGCCGAGCGGGCTGCAACCCCGCTGTCGGAGAGCGTGGACGAGAGGGGCGTGTTGTTCGCGGCGCGGCGGGAGCGGTTTCCTGAGCCTGATTACTTCGAGAAGCCCGACGGCGACCGAGACCTGCCGCCGTTGCCGGAGCATATTGCCGCGGTTTTGGACAAGCCTGTGAAGCCGCTGGTGATCCCGCTGGGTGTGGCGCGAAAGAACCGCCATAACCATCCGGAGCTTGGCGGCGAGGACGCGGCCACTATTCTCGGTGAGGCAATCTACGGCCTAACGAAACTGCTCGTAGAGAGCGCGACTGAGCGGCCGAACAACTGGGTGTTCATCCGGGAGGACGGCAGGAACAAGCTTGCCGTCGTTGACCTGGAAGAGACACAAGACGCGTACGTGGTGAAGAGCTGGCGCTACGCGAGACCAAAAGACGTGGCACGGATGGAGAAGAAGAGCCGCCAGGAGGGCGGCCAAATCCTCATCACGGACACGCGGCCCGCAGCAGCTGACCTTCCTGACTTTGAGGACGGCTCTTCCACCACTGATTATACACCGAAAGCACCCGAAAAGCCGGACGAGACCCGCTTCGCGACGCGGAAGATCACCCCGGAGGAAGACGCGGCTTACCTTGATGCGGTCGAGCGCGGGGACACCGAGACGGCGCAGCGGATGGTGGACGAGGCCGCGAAAAGGGCGGGGTACACGGTGGAAGCCTGGCACGCTATGCTCGCAAAACCACTTCTCTCTCAACAACCCTGAACTGTTACTCTCCCGCCCTTCTGTTGACGCGTTTCACGGATGCGTGATAGAATCTACCCCAGCACAGGTGCGGATGAGCGTTCGTGCCATCCGGGAGCTTGTTTTCATCCAATGCAGAGCGGTAGACTCCTTAATCTCAGGGTCATTGTAGCAGGCGCGGCCTTCGCAGGCCGCGTCGCAGGCTAGCCGCCTGTCCGCGGGGTTTTCTCTCACTCTGGCGGGCGGTCAGCCGAAGGCCCCGCCCGAGATGGGAGTGACGACCAGAACAATCTGCAGTTGTGCAGCCGCAAGCCGGAGAAGCTCAGGCAAGCGGAGTTCATGAAGTCAGATCGGACCTCTTGTCCCGGATGCGGGGCGAGGGGTTTTTTGTTTTTCTGGCGAGAATTACCGAATCGCCAGACCGGGCAGATCTGTTGAAGAGCGTAAACAAAATGGCAAAGAGCAAATCAGGAATTCAGAAGTATCAGGCGCCCCCGCGCGGCAAACCCGAGCCCGTGAGGGACGGCGCCACCGTGAGCGGCGCTCGCGCCCTCATGGAGTCGCTGAAGGCGCAGGGCACCGAAGTGGTCTTCGGCGTTCCGGGCGGGGTGATGATCCCCGCGTACGACGTCCTCTACGACGAAGGCGGGCTGAGCCACATCCTGGTGGGGCACGAGCAGGGCGGGGCGCACATGGCCGACGGGTTCGCAAGGGTGACGGGCAAGGTGGGAGTGTGCTTCGCGACCTCGGGACCGGGCGCGACCAATCTCGTCACCGGCATCGCCAACGCCATGATGGACTCGATCCCCATGGTGGCGGTGACGGGGCAGGTGCGGACCACCGCCATCGGCAAAGACGCGTTTCAGGAAGCCGACATCACCGGCATCACCATGCCGATCACAAAGCACAACTACCTCGTGACCGAGTCGTCGCAGATTCCGCGAGTCATTGCCGAAGCGTTCTATATCGCGCGGACGGGCCGGCCCGGGCCGGTGCTGGTGGACGTGCCGATGGACGTGGCGCTCAACAAGATGCAGTACCACACCGTCCCGGACGTGAAGATGCGCTCGTACAACCCGCAGACCGCGGTGAATCTGGACGGCGTGGAAGAAGCCGCGCGGCTCATCGCCGAGGCGACGCGGGGAGTCATCTATGTGGGCGGCGGCGCGATCAACTCCGGCGCGTGGAAGGAAGTGCGCGAGCTGGCTCGCCGCACCAACTTTCCCGTGACGACCACCCTGCTCGCCAAGGGCGCGTTCGACGAGACCGACCCGCTGTCGCTTGGAATGCTGGGGATGCACGGCACGGCGTATGCAAACTACGCCGTCCGCGACTGCGACCTGCTGATCAACATCGGCGCGCGCTTCGACGACCGGGTGACCGGCAAGATTGACGCCTGGGCCGTGGGCGCGAAATCCATTCACATTGACATTGACCCGGCGGAGATCGGCAAAGTCTACATCCCGGATGTGGCGCTTGTGGGCGACTGCAGAGAGGCGCTGGAAGCGCTCCTCAGTTGTGTGAACGAGCGGCCGCGCACAGAGTGGAACGACCAGATAGACCAGTGGAAGCAGGACTTCCCGCTCTGGTACGCCGCCGATCAGGACGAGGTGATTCTGCCGCAGATGGTCTGCGACGAGCTCTGGAAGGCCACGAAGGGCGAGGCGATCATGGCCACCGGAGTCGGGCAGCACCAGATGTGGGCGGCCCAGTTCTACAAGTGCAGGCATCCGCGCACTTTCGTGACCAGCGGCGGGCTGGGGACGATGGGTTTCGGGCTCCCTTCGGCCATAGGGGCCGCGGTCGGCGCGCCCGACCGCACGGTGTGGTGCATTGACGGCGACGGCTCGTTTATGATGACGAACCAGGAGCTGGCGCCGGCAAGGCAGCACAAGATCCCGGTGAAGGTGGCCATACTGAACAACCAGTGCCTGGGGATGGTGCGCCAGTGGCAGACCATGTTCTGGGACCATCGCCTGAGCGCGATTGACCTCAGCCACCAGCCCGACTTCGTGAAGCTCGCCGAAGCATACGGAGCGGTGGGGCTGCGCGCGGAGAAGCCCTCCGAGGTGCGCGGCGTCATCGAAAAGGCGATGGAGGTGAACGACAGGCCGGTGATCGTGGATTTCCGGGTGGCCCGCCACGAGAACTGCCTGCCGATGATCCCGGCGGGTCAGACGGTGGAACAGATGATTCTCGATCGCCCGCGCAAGAGCATCGGTTGACATATCGCTTTTTTAAGGGGAAGGAACGCACATGCCGAAAGTCGCTAGCAAAATCGGAAGTATCGGTCAGCAGCACACGATTACCGTGCTCGTCGAGAACCGCCCGGGCGTTCTGGCGCGGGTGGCCGGGCTGTTCGCCCGGCGCGGGTACAACGTGGACTCGCTGGCTGTGAGCATTACGGACGACCCGACCATCTCCCGCATGACCGTCGTCGCCAGCGGCGACGAGCAGACGCTGGACCAGATCAGCAAGCAGCTCACGAAGCTGATAGACGTGATCAGGGTGGCGGATTACACGGACGCCCCGATGATGGAGCGTGAGCTTGCTCTCATCAAGGTGGATGCTGACACCACGAAGCGCGGTGAGGTGATGCAGCTCGTTGACATCTTCCGCGCGAAGATCATAGACATCAGCGAGACGACGTTCACGATTGAGGTGACGGGCGATGTCGAGAAGATCAACGCCATCGAGAGGATGCTCGAGCCGTACGGAATCCGCGAGATGGTGCGGACGGGGCGCATTGCGCTCATCCGGGGCGCCAGGACCGCCATCCAGACCTGACGGTTCGCCCGCGGGGCAGTTGTTAGAGCGCGCCGGTTAGGCTATAAACCTGACCGGTCGCGCATGTTCCGGCGCCGCTAATGGCGCCAGTCAAGGAGGTAAGTTAGTGCCGGCAAAAGTCTATTACGAAGCGGATGCCAAGATCGACATCCTCAAGGGCAAGAAGGTTGCCATCATCGGGTACGGATCGCAGGGGCATGCCCAGGCCCAGAACCTGCGTGACAGCGGCATCGAGGTCATTGTCAGCGAACTGCAGGGCACGGGCAACTACGATCTGGCGGTTGAGCACGGGTTCAAGCCGGTTTCGGCGTCTGACGCCGCGAAGCAGGCGGACATTATTCAGATGCTGGTTCCGGATGAGGTGCAGCCGGCGGTTTACAGGGCCGAGATCGCGCCGAACCTGAAGGCGGGCAAGGCCCTGCTCTTCTCCCACGGCTTCAACATCCATTTCGGGCAGATCGTGCCGCCGAAGGATGTGGACGTGATTATGGTTGCCCCGAAGGGCCCGGGCCATCTGGTGCGCCGGACGTTCACCGAGGGCGCCGGCGTTCCCTGCCTCATCGCTGTGTTTCAGGATGCGAGCGGCAAAGCGCGTGACAAGGCCATGGCGTACGCCAACGGCATCGGCGCGGCGCGCGTCGGCATCCTCGAGACGACGTTCGAGGAAGAGACCGAGACCGATCTGTTCGGCGAGCAGGCTGTTCTGTGCGGCGGATGCACGGCTCTCGTGACGGCGGGGTTCGAGACGCTCGTCGAGGCCGGTTATCAGCCCGAGATCGCGTACTTCGAGTGCCTGCACGAGCTGAAGCTCATCGTTGACCTGATGTATGAGGGCGGCATCGCGACGATGCGCGACTCCATCAGCAACACGGCGGAGTTCGGCGACTACACCCGCGGCCCGCGCATCATTACCGATGAGACCCGCGAGGAGATGGCGCTGATTCTCTCCGAGATTCAGAGCGGCGAGTTCGCGCGCGAGTGGATTCTCGAGAACCAGGCCGGACGCCCGGTGCTGAACGCCTCCCGGCGGCATTCGGCGCGCGAGGAGATCGAAGAGGTCGGCGGCCGCCTGCGCTCGATGATGCCCTGGCTGAAGGCCAAGGCCGCGCCGAAGGCGTCGAAAGGGTCAAAGAAGAAGTAGAACCTGACTCCTGAACGGGCTGCCCCTGATCGGGCTGCCCCTGCAGGGCTGCTCGAAACAGGACTGAGCGGGATTCTTCTGGCGGGGCGTGAGTTCGTCTCACGCCCTTTGCCTTTTTTCGTGTCCGGGTGCAGCGGGAAGGGAGTATGGCCGTGGACATTCGTCCGATAGAGGCGTCCGAGCGTCCAGAGGCGCTTGCACTCTGGGTGAAGGTGTTCAACGTGGAAGAGGCCTTCTTCCGCCGGTACTTCGACGCCGACCCTTGGAACCACGAGGGCGACACGTTTGGCGCCTGGGACGGTGAGCGTCTCGCAAGCGCGGTGCACGTGTGCCGCCGTCCGGTCGAGTGGGAGGGTGAGATCCTTGTCTGCGGCGGGATAGCCGCCGTCGCGACGCTGGAGGAGTACCGCCGGCAGGGCGTCTCGCGGGACCTGCTCCGCGAGGCGATCGGGCTGATGGAGCGCGAGGGCATGGCTTTCTCGCTTCTGTTCACCGGCGTCCCTCACCACTACGCGCCGCTCGGGTGGGAGCAGGCCGAGACGCCGTGGCTGGCAGTCGAACTGAGCGCCGCTCCTGAAGCCGAACCGGCATCCGCGCCGTTTGCTTTCTCGGACGCGCTGATGCGCCTCTACCACCAGCAGCCGCGGCGGCCCGTCTTCTTCGATCGTCCGCAGGCGTACTTCCGGGACTATGTTGGGTGGAACTACACCACTCGAAGCTACCGGGTCATCGACGATCCGGCAGGCTATGCGGTGCTGTCCCTTCCTACCGGGGAGGACGGCCTGCCGCGCGTCATGGAACTGCGGGCGGCGGATCAGGCGGCCGAGGCATCGCTGTTGAGCAGGTGCGCGGCTGCGGCATGGGACGCGGGAAAGCGAACGCTGGAGCTTCACGCGCCGCCGCAGTTCGGCGCGCGCGCGCTCTCCGCTCTGGGCGCCGTTCGCACCGAGACCGCCGCAAACCGCATGTTCCGCAACGTCAGCATGCAGGAAGCACGCTACCAGCGCCTGCTCGACGCCTTCCGCTCGGGCGGCGCCACCTGGTGGCCCGGCGACGGGTTCTGACGGCTACGCCGCCTCATCCCCGCCGCAGCACGTTCACCAGACACCCGATGGTGCCGCGATGCCGGAAGACGTCCCTCACCGGCACCGCTCGCACCTGGAACCCCGCCGCCTCGTAAGCGCGCCGCGCCGAGTCGTCCAGCGCCTGCTGCCCGTAGATGGGCATACAAACAGCCCGCCGTCCGCCCCGTGTCTCGAAGACTCCGTTCGTGTAGGTGAGATACACCTGCGGCTCGAAGTAGATGCACGGCACGCGAACAACGCGGAAGCCCGACTTCTCGAGTTGTGAAATGACCGCCCGGAACGGCTGCGCGGCAGCGTCCGACAGGTCTGGCCTGTCCGGCAGGCCGCAGATGTCCGGGCGCCACAGCCGCCGTCCGAGGTCCGGGTCGCCCACCGCGACCATGGTCCTGTCAATCGGCGCCAGGAACATCCCGATGTGATGCGGCGGGGCGGGGCTCAGCCACACCACTTTGCGCCCGAACGTCTTTCGCAGGTAGCGCGCCAGTTCCGCTCTGCTCCCGAAACCCGAGTTGCCGTTCTTCTCCCAGAGCACGTCGCTGACGAAGACGTGCTCGCGCGATGCGAGAATGTCCCCCGATTCGAAGCGGATGGGCAGCGCTTT
>Ga0255342_1004758_pt1 | contig 13636 bp, 10 predicted proteins | sample wastewater_treat_3_FD_192416 | JGI IMG/M metagenome (GOLD analysis project Ga0255342, IMG submission 192416) | Wastewater microbial communities from Lulu Island WWTP, Vancouver, Canada - plant14 | ecosystem: Engineered > WWTP > Wastewater > Unclassified | place: Canada: Vancouver, British...
TGGCGTTGGTTTATAACAAAGATCATTTCAATGAAATAGATCAGGCTGCCCCACCGACTGCATGGGAGGAGTTCAGAAGAATAGCATTGGCGCTCACAGTAAAATCCGGAGAAGGTGATTTTATCAGGGCCGGGGCTGCTATGGGAGCCGCCGATAATATAGACTTTTTCTCCGATATTCTTGGATTGATGTTTGCACAGGCAGGGGTCTCGGTTCCGGCAAATTTAGATAGCAGGTCCGCTCAGGACGCTCTATCTTTTTATGTGCTTTTTCTAAAATCGGACGGTGTCTGGAACACTTCTCTTCCGGAGGCATCTAAAGCATTTTCAGCTGGCAGGGTTTCTATGATTTTTGTTCCGACATGGAATTTGTTAGATATAGTGAGAGCAAATCCGGGAATGAATATAGGTGTTGCGCCTGTTCCTCAGGCTGTCGCCGAAAACCCGGTTTCGTGGGGAAGTTTTTGGATGTATGCCGTTCCTAAATCTTCCGCCGGTGCCAAAGAGGCATGGAAATTCATAAATTTTATTTCCCAAGACAGCCAAGAACTTACTTTATTTAGCGAGGCATCCAAATACAGGCCGTTCGGAGCGCCTTTCGCATCCGTTAGCCTGGCCGCCCAGGCCGGTGCAAGCCCTGCGTCTATGTATATTAAACCTGTTCTTGATACCGCTCCATTTGCAAAAGGAAATTATTTTGCGGCAAGGTCAGGTAATACAAGGGAGGTTGAGGCTCTTAGAACAGCTGTTAACGCGGTTCTTTCAGGTCAGACTTCTGAGGAAGCATTAAAAGTTTGTAAAGCTACCCTTACAGGGCAAAGATAGTGAAAATTTTTGCGATAGAAACATCGTGCGACGAGACAGCGGCTGCTATCGTAAAAGATGGGGTTGATGAGATTTGTAGTGTTGTCGCTTCCTCCAAGGATTTTCATGAGAAAACAGGTGGTATTGTTCCGGAGATTGCTGCCAGGAAGCAAGTTGAGTTTATAACACCTGTTATCTCCCAGTGCTTCGAGAATTACCAACGTGTGATGAGTTATAAAAAAATTGATGATTGTTATAAAGATATAGATGCTGTTGCCGTTACTGTAGGTCCAGGATTAATCGGCTCGTTAATAGTCGGTGTTGAGGCCGCGAAAGCGTTGGCGCTATTTCTTAACAAACCCCTTATCCCCGTTAATCACTTGGTCGGCCACATCTACGGAAACTTTTTAAATGATTTACATGAGATAGATTTTCCAGCTATGGCATTGCTGGTTAGCGGTGGACACACAGATTTAATTGTTGTTCACGGGCATGGTAATTTTGAATATGTGGGAGGAACTTTGGATGATGCTGCCGGAGAATCTTACGACAAGGTTGCACGGCTTCTGGGACTGTCCCAATATTTGGGAGGTGCCGTTCTTTCTCAAAAGGCTCGGGAATGTAAATTTAATTCATTGAAAGGCAAACTCCCGAGACCGATGCTTGATCGGGATAATTTTGATTTTTCCTTTTCCGGACTTAAAACTGCCGTAAAAAAACTTGTAGATGAAAATAAATACCCTGTTGAGGTTATTGCCCGTGAATTTGAAGATTCTATAATAGAGGTTCTTTCTAAGAAAACGATGGGAGCCGCAAAAAAATATAATGTTAAGTCTGTGCTTCTGGGAGGCGGAGTGGCGGCAAACCTATCTCTTAGGGAAGCTGTTTCAAAGGACTGTAGGGAGTTGGGTGTTAATTTTTATGCTCCTCCTTTAAGACTGTGTACCGATAACGCGGTTTATATTGCGAGCGCAGCGTACTTTATGTACGCAAGCGAGCGGGAGAAGTACGAAAATTTGGATTTTGAATCTATTGAGCCAAACCCATCTCTTGGGATTATGGATAAGGCGTAATTTTTTGTAATTGTTTTAAGGGTTTGCGGTTATAGTTTGATTTACGGTCCAGCGCAACATTACTCTTACTTTATTTACTTCCAGAAGTTTCGGGTTTGTTAGAATTATTTTATTATTTTTAGCATTTCTTCCGTAGTTACCAAAGATGCTTCTTTTTCATTTCTCTTTTTAACCTCAACTAAATCCCCTGTTTTCTGAGAAACAACCACTCGATAAGGGATTCCTATCAGGTCGCAGTCCGCAAATTTCTGTCCCGCTGTAATGTTCTCTCTATCGTCGTACAAAATTTCTATTCCTTCGGATGAAAGTTCTTTGTAGATCTCTTCCGTCTGTTTTTTTACATTGAGATCCTCAGGATTTAACCCGATAAGCATTAGTTTGTATGGGGCTACGTTTTCCGGCCACATTATTCCTTTTTCATCATGTTTTAATTCGACTATGGTTGCAAGGACTCTTCCGGGCCCGATTCCATAACTTCCCATTACAACCGGTTTTTTCTTTCCTTCCTCGTCCGTATAATAAAGCCCAAGAGCCTCGGAAAATTTTGTTCCCAAAGGAAAAATATTGCCGACCTCTATTGCCTTGACTTCTTCTAAATCCTCTTTTTTCACATTTAATTCTTTCAAAACTTCCTCGTTGTATACTTCTTTGTTTATGGCTATCTTTTTCTTTCTGTCTAAATATATTGTGTCCTCTCCTGTTTCGCATACTGTCTGGAATTCGTGGCTGAACTTACTGAAACTTCCTCCGCTCGCGAATGTTAAGAATGTATCTTCTCCGATTCCAAGTCTGCTCCATATTTTTATATAAGCCTGTTTTACTCTTTCATAATATTTTTCATGCTCTTCCTTTGTTCTATCAAAAGAATACAGGTCTTTCATTAAAAACTCCCTTACTCTTAGCAAACCACCTTTAGGCCTTATTTCATTTCTGAATTTTGTCTGGAATTGAAAAGCATACACCGGAAGGTCTTTATATGATTCTATTTGCTGTACCATTAAATTTGTCAGTGGTTCTTCGTGGGTAATTGCAAGGCATGTTTCTCCCCCGTTTTTAAATTTTGTTTTGAACCAAATGTCCACAACAGAATCGTCGTATCTTCCGGTCTTTTTCCATATTTCGGGGTTTTGGAGCGCCGTAAGAGACATTTCCTGTCCGTCTATGGCTATCATTTCCTCTCTTATGATTTGCACTATTTTATTTAAAACTCTTAATCCGAGGGGTAGAAATGTATAAACTCCGGCGATTTCTTTGTGTATGAATCCACCTTTTATTAAAAGCCGCGCGCTTATACCCTCCTCGTCTTTCGGTGCATTTTTCTTTGTTTTTCCTATCATTTCGGAATAACGCATACAAGTTGATTTTATCACAGTTAGCGGGTTTGATGTTTTTTCATTGTAATGGTCATATTTTTTTGATATCTTATCTTCGTGGACAAGAAATACGATCATAAAACCACGGAGCCCGAGATAGAAAAAAAGTGGGAAGAATCAGGTGTTTTTGTCGGTAAAATAGATCCGGACAAAAAACCTTTTACAATAGTTCTGCCGCCGCCCAATGCTAATGGTAAACTTCACACCGGTCATGTGTTAATGCTGGCTATAGAGGATATTCTCATCCGTTGGAAAAAAATGCAGGGGTACTCTACTCTCTGGTTACCAGGAACGGACCATGCCGGTTTTGAAACTCAGGTGGTCTTCGAAAGGTCTTTACAAGAAAAAGGCAAATCAAGATTTGATTACGACAGAGATTCCTTATACAAAGAAATTTGGAACTTTGTGGAGGCCAATAAGAAAGTCATAGAAAATCAGGTGAAAAGAATGGGTCCCGGTTTGGATTGGTCGCGTTATACGTACACTTTAGATGACAACGTTGTGAATATTGTTTATTCCACGTTCAGAAAAATGCTTTCGGAGGGTTTGGTGTATAGGGATGATTACATAGTAAATTTTTGTCCTAAATGCGGAACCACTTTTGCGGATTTGGAGATAAGACACAAGGATAAGATAAGCAGTCTTTATTACATAAAATATGGGCCATTGGTGGTTGCAACAACGAGACCGGAGACAAAGTTCGGGGATGTTGCTCTAGCGGTTAATCCGAATGACGAGAGGTACAAGGATTACATAGGAAAAGAGATAGAATACGAGGATCCGCTCGGGAAGTTTTCTATACCGGTTATCGCTGATTCTTATGTTGATATGTCTTTTGGAACGGGTGTTTTAAAAGTTACCCCCGCGCATGATAAAAATGATTATGAAATAGGTTTGAGGCATAAACTGCCTGTTGTAAGTGTCATAGGTTTTGATGGAAAAATGAATGAAAATGCCGGCAGGTATCGAGGAATGGAGGTTTCTGCTGCAAGAGATGCTGTTGTTAAAGACCTTGAAGATATGGGGATGATAGAAAAAATTGACAGTAACTACAGAAATTCTGTTGCTGTTTGCTACAAGGGCGGACACGAAATAGAACCCACAGTTTTGCCTAATTGGTTCATAAAAGTTGACTCATTAAAAAAACCTGCTTTGGATGCCGTTTTAAATGGCGATGTGAGAATTTTCCCGAAATGGAGGCAGGTTACCTACACAAAATGGATGGAAGAAATGCGGGACTGGCCTATATCCAGGCAGATAGTTTGGGGTATAAGAATACCGGTTTGGTACGACGTGGATGAAAATCCCGATATTCAGGTGACCTTTTTGGATGCCGGAGGAAACAGGGTTGTTGGAAGGATCGGAGATCTATTGGGTAAATACTCATTTGATGAAATTAAAGCCGGTTTACAGAGTTTGATTGCGCCAAAAGATGCCGATTTCCGGGCCGTGCCCGGAGCCGGGCACGGCCCGGAGAAACGTCTCCTCCAGGAAACCGACACTTTTGATACATGGTTTTCTTCGGGGCATTGGCCGTTGGCTACTTTAAGATATCCCGATTCGGAAGATTTTAAATATTTTTATCCGACTTCCGTAATGGAAACCGGTTGGGAAATAATCAGGTTTTGGGTTTCGCGAATGATTATGTTCGGGATCTATTTAACAGGAAAACCTCCTTTTAAAGATGTATATCTCCACGGTTTAGTAAGGGCCTTGGACGGTAAAAAGATGAGTAAGTCCCTCGGGAATGTTATTGACCCTTTGGATTATATTGAGGAGTATGGGGCGGATGCTTTAAGAATGGGTCTGATATCAGGAACGGCAAACGGACGGGATTTTGCTTTTCCTAAGGATAAGGTTATCGCTTACAGAAATTTTGCCAATAAATTATGGAATATGGCTCGGTTTATACTTATGATGATGGGCGACTATGACAACGGCACTGACTTTAGTTTTGACGAAAAGAATGTCGATGCTTTGGGAGATCTTGATAAGCTTATGTTGGAAAAGATGAAAAAGCTAACGGTAGGTGTGACAGCTTCTCTGGAAAGGTATCGCTTTGCCGACTCTGCCGAAATGATCTACCAGTTTATGTGGCACGAAGTAGCTGATAAGTATATTGAGTATGTTAAGGGATTGGACGGAGAGCAGAAAATAGCATCTCTGTCGGTTTTAAGATATGTTTTTGTAAAAGGATTGATGCTTTTGCACCCTTTTATGCCGTTTGTTACCGAAGCTATTTGGGAGAACATCCCAAAATTTGACGGGGAATCGGACCTCTTGATTAGAGAGAAGTGGCCGGAGTAATTATTTTGCTTCTTTTCCCCTTTTCTCGGGTTTTTCCCGCTCCTCTGTACTTCCTACTTCTCCCTCTTCTTCGGATTTTTCTGCAGTTGCCTCCATACCGGCAATAGCTTCTTCTTCCGAAATTGCTGCCGCCTCTTCCAACTCTTCCTCCTGCACTTTTGTCTCCTCAATTCTCACAACTGTCTCATCCGGGCTAAGTTCGGGGATGGAGACTTTCTCTCTATCATAATTTAGTTGAGATACCGATACGCCACTGCCTATTTCATTAAGATCGGAAACATCAATAATAAAACTGTGTGGAATATCTTCCGGAAGCGCCTCTACTTTTATTTCCTGTATCAACTGAAGGGCGAGCGCCGTGCCTGATTTTATCAGCTCATTGTTTTCTTCTCCCACTACTTCCACTGGAACCTGAGCTTCGGTTTTTACTGTTAAGTCCGGTTTGTAAAATCCTACATGAGATACTCTCCCACTTACGGGATCAAACCGAACATCTTTTATCAGAACTTTGGTTTTTTCATTCCCGATTTTTATATCCACAAGATCGGTTTCTCCCGATTCTTTATAAACCTTGTTAAAACTATTGTAGTCAAGAGTCAGATTAACCGAATCCATACCTTTTCCGAATATCACGGCCGGAACTTTTCCTTCTTTTCTTATTTTTTTTGTTTTTTTACCGAGAATTTCTCTCTTTTGTGCCTCTAATTGCATATTTTTGTCGTTTCAGCTTAAATCATTAACCGACTGTGATATTTTAGCAGAAAAATCAAATAAGTTAAGTTTCTATTCAACACTTAATTTGTATATTTTGCTTGTGTCAAGTACAAAAACTGTTTTTTCGTCCGATGAAACCGCAATGTTTCTGATATCCCCCCACAGAGAGTCGTCGTTGTTTTTATATTGTTTGATAAGCTCACCATCTTTATTTAATACCACTATCCTTTTGTTTCCGGAATCGGCAACATAGATATTGGAAAAATCAATTGTAGTGAAAACATCTGTGGGATTTTTAAAAGGCTTTTCAAGACCCGATACTTCAAAGTCTGTTTTTAACCCATTTGAATAGCTAACCAGATTTCCATCTTCTTTTAATATATATATGCTATATGCTATCGTCATAGACCTGGCGTTTTTGAAGTCCTGATTCTGACTCCAAAGAATACTGTCTAAAGTGCCGTCATCTTTAACTGAGCTTCTGTTTAGAATATCGTTGGATATAGTGTAGATGTACCCATAGTAAGGATACGCAAGTGTAATGTTTTCCATCTTAAAAGAATCTTTGACCTGGGAATTTTTTGTGTCGTATGTTTTGTAACCTTCGTTGTCAAGAAAGGATAAGAAACCATTGGATTCAGCCAGGGATCTGATGCCGTTGAAGGTGTTTTTGTCTGCAGAGAAATTAGGAGCATTTATATCGGAGTAATATATTTTTCCGGTATTTTTATCTGTTACCACCAAAATATCTCCGACTATCTGTATTTCATTCGGGTCGGCGTCGGGATCAGTAATTTTCATGTCATAAAAGACTTCAGGTTTAACCCTGTTTATTTTGTATTCTTCGTCCTTGGTTCTATCCTCTGTAATAAACGCTTCCTCAGCGGTTTTTACTGTTTCTTCCACTGTTTCTTCTCTCTCTTCTTTCTCGGCCTTTTTACCCTCTTTGAAGATTTTTGGTTTTAGCGCAAAGAAAATTGATATTGCCAGCAAAACCGTTATCATGCTTAAAAAGAGCCACCCTTTTGTTTTCTTATTTCCAGCTTCGCCTATTTGGGTTACTTTTCTTGTAAGTAATACTGCCTTTCGCTTTTTAAAAACACTTCTTGTTACTCGCTCCACCGCAGTTTTAATTTTTTCCCACACAGGTTTTAATAAAGTGCCTACCTTTCCGATAACAGATAAAATAACACTCCAAATATTTTTTAGCACTTCTGAGATTTTATCTATCGTTTCCCTCTGCTGACTTTTGGACAGGGCGTTGCCTAAACCAAGGTCAATTTCCTCGTTTTGAGGAATTTTTGTATCCATTAGCAATTTTATAAGCAAGCAGCTTTGATTTGGATTCAGGGCTCCCTCAGGAATGCTTGCGCTTAGAAGTTTATCCGGGGGAAATCCGTCAAAAAAAGGCTTCGTGCAGAAAACAAATATTTCATCTTCGTCTACCAGTTTAGAAAATGAAGAAAAATTTCCCTCGGATATCGTTTCCAAAGGAATTGCCCCGCCGTCCCTTATTGTGAACGCTTCAATTTCCCCGTATTTGACGACGTAGAGAACATTTCCCCACAAAACAGCTGCAAGGAAATTTAGTGTAACATTGCCGGAATCCTCTATTAAGGTATCGCTTGATAACTGAAGTATTCTCTCTCTAATGCCGGAAATGGTTTTTTCCATGGATTGAATGGGTGATATATTTTCCGATTGATAATATGAGTCACGTAAAATATCGTTGATAACCTTATTAACGAATTCCGTGTTGAAATTTGAGTCGCCGGTTATTTCAAACACTGCATAAACCGTTCCTTTTTTAAGTAAAATCTCCTGCGTTTCCGGTTCAATGTTTATGCACCCGGAGAGAATGTTGCTAAATTGCGGCAACTTGGGATTAAGTTTTTGAATTTTGGCGGTTAATTTTTTTGCCATTTTGAAATCCCTAAATAGAAAGCACGGTTATTATAATAGTTGCGATAGACGCTATTATGTGAAGCCGCGATAATCTGATGAAATTCTTTTTATAAGGAGTTTCCAGGTTTTGATTCATTATTTTCAGTCTTCGTGAGAGAGTGAGAGCGTAAATCAAATAGATTCCCATCATTATAATTATGAAAATCTTTATTCCGGTAACACCAAAGCCGATTAAATTTTCCAAGGAGAAACTATATGTTTGCATATTTTCCTCCTTGTCTATTTGTAATAATGTCGGAAATTGTATCTCTTAGCATAGATGGGTTGTCCACGCTATTGAACTCAAAATAATCCCGCTCCCCGGCCGTCTGTATAATTATTGAGCCTATATTAAATATCTGACCTATAACGGAAGGTATTTTTGATGTAACATCTTGGATATTACTAAGGGGAGCTTCGGAAATGACCACGGCTCCCTTGTCGATATCAATCATTCTCTTGTTCGTAACTATAAGGGCTTCAAAATACCAATCCAAAAAATGTTTGAAAGCAAAGCCAAAAACCACAACATACCAAAAAACGGTTAAACCGAATGTGAATAAACTATCAAAGACAAGATTTCCGTCTATTTGTAATTTTGCCAAATAGGGTATAAGAAAAATAGGAATTATCAATAGCACAACGGTGGCAAGAACCCACCAAAATGTTGATATCAAGCTTTGCCTGATTAAGAAAATAACTCTTTCGTCTTCGTCCCTTCCTTCAAAAGATGTGTCGGGCGGATATTTAATAAAAGAATCCAGGTAACGAGGTTTTTTCATTGCTCTAATTATATCATGGGGAAAACTGTCATTTCTTTTTCAGGATTACACTTATATCATCCTCGTATACGGCTTCCCACTCTTCACTGCGGTTTTCCCTGAGATATTTCACTAAACTGCTATCCGTTTTCCCCACAACAAATCCGATTTCATATTCTTTTACATATTTTTCCAGCAAATCAACGTTTTCTTCGGTCTGATAATATATTTTTTTATAATCATCCATAAAATAGCCCCCGTTCTTTCTCCACGCGGCCATTCTCCCATCAATGAAGGTTTTGTATTCCGGGAGTCTCCAAATCATATAACCTCCCCAACCATAGTCGTTTAGCATATTCCCGTTAATGGGGTTTTTCTTTAGATAATTTACCGCTTCGTAAGGGTATCTCTTTTCCGCCCAAAGTTTGTCATCTGCCGCCACGGGAGTTTTATTAAGAAAATTTGAGGCCGTTGTTAAGAGAATCAGTCCTAAAAGTCCGTTTCCAAACCATCTGGGAACGTTCAAGAGCGGTTTTTGATAGGATTTGCACACTTGTAGTTTTAGATCTGCTATTTCATCAATTATGGGGAAAAGCGAGGTTATTATCATTATCCTTGCAAAATAAACGGATTTTATTGAAAACAGGTAAAAGAAGATTATCAGAAAAATATACCAATTTCCGTATTTCTCCCTACGGACGTTTTTTTGCAAAATTGCTGAAACGAGGCCGGCGGCGATAAAAGTGCTTAGAAAGATGTTTCCTACACTTAGTTTGCTCATCGGTTGCCATTCCATAACAAAGGCTTTTGTCGGCTGTGTTAATTCTTTAAGAAGTGTGGACCAAAGGGATATTCCGAACGGATTTATTAAGGTGAAAATGGCGGAGATAAAGAAAATATCGAACGATTGAGTAAATTTTTTGAACATTTCAAACTTAGTTCTCGTGGTGCCAGTTTTTTTAAAAAAGTCGGATAAGCAGTAAATTCCTACAATAAACAGGCCTATGACAAAATCAGCATGCATGTTTGCCCAGATAAGGAAAAGCAAGGGAACAAGTTTGAGGCGCTTTTTTTGTAAAAGCGTGTGAATAAGCAAAAACATGAGAATTGTGCTGTAGTATAGAGGCCTGACCGTTGTGTAAAAAGAGTTTAGAGCAATCATTGCCGATATGTGTGTGAGAGAAATCACAAATTTGTCATCTGTGTGATCTTTTATTATCAATAGAAAAACAAGGCTCATGGAAAGACCTAGTATCAATGATGGTATTACATTTCCCAGAAAGTGATACGACATGTACATTATTAATTCCGGAATCCAATAGGAATTTGCCCATTTATACCCGGTGTTTGTATATGAAAAAACATTATCTCTTAGGATTTTTCCGTTTTGGAATAGATATTCTCCGTACTTATAGTGCCACCCAAAGTCCGGGTCTACGGGAGGATTAAAAAGTATGAAAGTTCCGGTTAAAATTAAAAGCAGATAAGTTAGGTTCTTGCCGGAGAGGAAGGAGGATATGGAATGCGTTTTACTTTTCACAGAATTATTATACCCGAATTCTACTTTTCTACTTTGAAGTCAAACAATTTGCTTCTTATAGCCACATAGCCGGGGGATCTTAAGTTGAAAACTGTTTTGAATGTTGGTCCGTCAAACGATGTTTCTCCGCGGTTTGTTTTGAATGTTACTTTTGATGTATAGCCGGAATTGCTTATTTCTACGTCAACGCCGGAAACGCTCTTGTATGGCTCCCCATCAAGGTATTTGTCGGCTCTTTTAGCCATTTCGTCAAGCGAGTAAGGATCCCCTCCCCAGCAGTCGGAGCGCGGAGTTATATGTCCTTTTTCTCCCGAAGTTCCTTTTGTATAAACCACATACGCATTCAGAATGTCCGCCATTTCTTTCTCCGAAAGCCAGGGGTGGGGATGGTTGCATGTGCTTCCGTCACTGTAACTTTTTGTGTACCAGGCCTTGTAAAACCAAGGAGAGCCAGCCTTTTTTTCGTATGCTCCATCGGGCCATTTTCCACTTACATCCCACCCCACATTATTTATGTATCCTCCGGTGGTAGACGAATACCATCCGTAACCGGTCCTATTTATGTCTCCGCCTATTATTCTTTTTTCCGTTTCATTTACTGCTTTTTTCCAGCTATCCGGTGGATTTTTTGATTTACTGCTTGAGAACACCTGACACGACTGAGTTGTACATATACACCCCCCGTTTTTTGTTCTTCTGTAGGCATACGACCTTGCCGCTATCGCCTGAGCTTTAAGAGCATTCATGTTCCAGGTACTTGGCATCTCGGCAATTCCATAGAGATATTTTTGAAAGCTCATGTTCCCGATGCCTTCCACACATATTTCATCCGGAAAATTGTCTTTTTTTGTTGATTTTTCGCCGTAATAAAATTTTAGAATATCGTCATAGTTTTTACCACTGTCTGCTCTTCCTTTTGCCCCGTACTGACTCATTCCACTGTAATGTGTGTATGCGCCGTAAGAGAAAACTGCAAAAGCCGGTCTGTCGAGTCCTGATGGGGGATCGGGTGTTTTTGCTGAAGGCGAATCATAATCCCCGACTGTCCCCCCTTCTTCGCTGTATTTTAAAGCTAATATCTTATTTTGAAGTTCTTCCAGCTCCCGTTCATACCCGCTCTCTTTTTCTTCAAGTTCTTTTTTCTCTTCTTCTTCCGATATTTTTTTAATTGCCAGATCATTTCTGATTGCAAGAAGATTCGCCTGCGCCTTTTCCAGCTGATTTTTTAACTCCTCTGATTCTTTTTTATTTTCCTCAAATTGTTTTATCTCAGAATTCAACGCTCCTATTATGTTTAAGGTTTCTTTACTGGTTGCTTTATTAAACGCGTAAATAAAAGCAGATAGCTGGAATCCGGTTAGGTTGCTTTCGTTGCTTCCGAAGAAGAGTTCGAGTTCGTTCACGATATTTTTCTTTGAATAATTTCTTAGAAGGTTGTTTCTAAATGATATTTTGTCGGCCAGTTTTTGATACCTATCTTTTAAATTTTCATTTATCTCATCCAGGGATTTTTGGGTGTCATTTATGTCGTTTTGAATACTATCCAGCTGTGATTGAGTTACGCTCAGCTGAGAAGAAATTTGGTTTAGCGTGTTTAAAGTTTCTTCTATTTTTGATCTGGTAGATTCAAGTTTTTTCCTTGTTTCTTCTTCTTTTTTTGCGTAACACTCGAGCTGATCATCTTTATCGTCTATGTCCTTGCACTCGTCTTTTGCGTATACCTCCGTTTTTGCCGGGTTAAAAAGTGTAAAAAGTATGAGAAAAAATGATGCTGCAAGTAGCAGAGCATTTTTTGTAAATAGTTTTTTCGGGCGGGCGGACATATGTTAATTATACATTGTAAGGGGCGGGGAGAGAAAGGTAAGGTGGATTTGATTGGTGAAACTGGAAAAGAGTAACACAGTATATTTTCCGGTATTGTATGATTTTTGTCCGAGAATAAAGGAGTTTTTACTACTATTATGTAAATGTGTTAGAATTTTTTCATGAGAAGTTTGGGAAAAAGATTTTATGTTCTTGTGATTTTTGCTTTTTTTCTTGTTTCTGTAAAGTCCCCGTTTTTTGCCGTTTCTTTTGCACAAAACCAGTGTGGGGAGGGTATGGGAGGACACCCGGATAAGATCGAGGCCTGCTGCTTTAAAGAGTTTCCTGAACTAGATTGTTGTGCTACTGCTGAAAATTGTCAAGATAATGGTAAGGATTGTGTGTGTAATTCTGGGTATAATTGTACTTGGGATGCGAGTAATAGTAATATGTTTTGGTATTTCTGTACCAAAGATATCGATGAGTGTGGGGAAGAAAATACACCTTGTTGTGTGAAGGACGATGGTACATATTATTGCAATGATCCCACAAATTTAGCCTGTAATTGGAAACAGTTTGATCCACCAGGTGTGTGTCAGCGATGTGGGCATCAAGGTATGTTATGTTGCCCTGATAACATATGTTACAACGCTAGAAATGTATGCTCAGACGGTTTTTGCAAGGAACCGTTGGTGCCTACAACTAACTGCAAAGCATCGGGAGAACTGTGTTGTTATGATGGTTGGAACGATGGTAGTAATTTATGTCAGACATATTGGGGTGTTAATCCGGACTTTGAGAGATGCTATTGTAAAAATAATGATTTAGTGCCCATAAAGTTGTATATTACCGATGGTTTTGAGTGTAGATGTATGGGTGGTATTGATTGCGGTTTACGTAATGGTGATAGGTGTTGTGATCCTCCGATGGAACCGTGTTTGAGTGAAGCTTTAAAGTGCGATACCGACACAGATACATGTATCGGTGTAAATCTCCCGCCCAAGGGTCCCATATACAACGGTCCCATAATAGATTCCTTGGAAAAGATATTAAATCCGGCGGTAAGAGTCTTATACTACGGAGGACTATTCGTGGGAATATTCTTTATTATTCTTTCGGGATATAAACTAATGACAAGTGAAGGAGATCCTCAAAGAACAAAAGAGGCTCAGGAACAATTAACTTCTGCTATCATCGGGATAATATTTATCCTATTGTTCACAACCATTATTAGGATTATAATGAGCGAGATAATTGGTATTTAAAGTTTTTATTAAAAGAGGAGGTGTAATTAGAATTATAAAAAAAATGCTTAGAG
>Ga0255342_1004782_pt1 | contig 13583 bp, 10 predicted proteins | sample wastewater_treat_3_FD_192416 | JGI IMG/M metagenome (GOLD analysis project Ga0255342, IMG submission 192416) | Wastewater microbial communities from Lulu Island WWTP, Vancouver, Canada - plant14 | ecosystem: Engineered > WWTP > Wastewater > Unclassified | place: Canada: Vancouver, British...
GAAGCCGGCAAACAGGCGCTTGCCGACGCGGGGATCACCCCGGAGCAAGTGGATCTGATTATCTTAGGCACTGACAGCCCCGATTACATTACGCCGGCGACTTCGGTGGTCGTGCAATATAAACTCGGTTGTGTGAATGCTGGCACCTGGGATGTTGGCTGTGCTTGCGCCTCTTTCCCAACAGGGCTGACCCAAGCAGCAGGTATTATCGCCACCAATCCCAATATCAAATACATTCTGGTCATTGGTGCTTATATGATGCACAAATTAGCTGATCCTCAACATGATCTTACCTCCTTCTTTTACGGCGATGGAGCTGGGGCGGCAGTCGTAACAGCGGCTGATAAGCCGGGTTTTATCTCCAGCTCCATCAAAGCCGACGGTTCTTACCATAAGCACTGGGGGATTTATTCTGGTGGAACCTTCGAGCCAGCCACGTGTGAAAGCGTTGAAGCCGGGCGGACAAAAGTAAAGTTGCTGACCCCCTTCCCAACTTCGGTGAATAACGAAGGCTGGCCGGCGCGCACGCGTGAATGCGCTGCCAATGGTAACTTTGCTATAGAGGACATTGATTTCATGATCTTTACCCAGGTTAACCTTTCCACCATCAAACTTGTGATGGGCGAACTTGGGCTGCCCATTGAGAAGACGCATTGGATCATGGATAAGTGGGGGTATACCGGCTCAGCTTGCCTTCCTATGGCGTTCGATGATGCCCGCAAACTTGGCAAGATTAAATCCGGCGACCTGGTCATGTTCGTGGGTTCCGGTGTGGGTTACAACCAGGCTGCCACAGCTTTTAGAATGCCTTAAGCACAAGGAAAATTTTTATGTCTGTATTAGAGGAATACAACCGAAGGTTAACCAGTCTGGAAGAGGCAATTTCTAAGGTCAAATCAAACCAGACGGTGTGTGTTGCCATGGCCGGCGCGGAACCGCCGGGGTTGCTGGAAGAATTAGGTCGGCAGGGTCACCGCTTAGAAAATGTTACGACATGGACTTGCTTGCCCATGCGCTCCTACGAGGCTTTTCTCAACCCGGAAATGGATGGGCATATATTTAATGAGAATTGGTTTTATTCCCCAGCCGATCGGAAAGTTCATCCGGAGGGGCGGGTTTCCTACGTGCCTAACAATTTGCATTCTGCGGGTATGGACAAGCTCTACGCTAACAATGGCTATGTAGATGTTTTTATAGGCACAGCCACGATGCCGGATGAGAATGGCTATATGTCACTCTCCCTAGGAAATGTCTATGAAAAGGACATGGTCGAAGCAGCTCGGCTTGTTATCTTAGAGATTAACGAAAATTTGCCCTGGACTAATGGAGACACGCGCGTGCATATCTCCGATGTACACTATGTGGTAGAAAATCATGTGCCGCTTCCACAACTGCCAGGGGAAGAACCGACTGAGATTGAGCGCATGATCGGTGAACACGTGGCAAACCTAATCGAAGATGGGGCGACGCTTCAGCTTGGTATCGGTGGTATTCCGAATGCGATCTCCTCATTCTTGGTTAACCATCGGGATTTGGGTATTCACACAGAAATGTTTGTTGATGGGATGGTCGACCTCCATAATGCTGGGGTGATCACCAACCATAGGAAAACACTCCACCAAGGGAAAATGATAGCAGCCTTTGCACTTGGCACGCAAAAACTCTATGATTTCATTAACCATAACCCCGACGTAGAGATTATGCGTGGCAAATACGTCAATGATCCATACATAGTTGGTAAGAACTATAAGATGACCAGCATCAACACAGCGATACAGGTGGACATTCTTGGGCAAGTGTGCTCGCAGAGCCTGGGTACACGCCAGATCAGCGGTACGGGCGGCCAAGCCGACACACACCGCGGAGCCCAGCTCTCTGATGGCGGGCGCGGCATTATTGCTTTGCGATCTACTGCTAAGAATGGCACAGTCTCGACTATCGTACCAACTTTAGCCCCCGGTGCAGGTGTCACTGTTCCCAGCCAAGATGTTGACACGATTGTAACAGAATATGGCATTGCTGAATTGCGCGGATTGAGCGTAAAAAAGCGTATGGAAGCTTTGATAAAGATTGCTCACCCCGATTTTCGTGATTGGATTCGAGAGGAAGCGCACCGATTGGGGATTGTTCCAGATAAGCGATATTTTCTTGAGAAAGTAGGGTTAACACAATGAATGAGATATTAGGTAAGTGGGCACAAATTGAGGGGCAACCGTATCCTGGTCTCTCTTTTACATTTAAAGAGGATGGAACCTATGACTCTGCCTATGAGCCGATGGGGATTACTTCTAGCGGAACCTATAAGATCGAAGGTGATCTCATTGATATGAATCAAACAGAGCATACTTTTGGGTTGCTGGGAGGCTTTGTGGGTCGTTTTGCTATTGAAGGCAAACAATTAAAGTTGAACTTGGTGGCAGAAGGAATGCATGAGCGGCCAACGTATCTTAAAGGCGCCGTAATTTATGAAAAGGTAGATTGAGGTAAAACAATATGACAGGAAAGAAACTAGCACGCAATGTAGCAGTTGTGGGCGTGGGGATGAGCAAATTTGGTGTATTCCCCGAGAAAACCTCGCGTGATTTGTTTGTGGAAGCTTATCGCGATCTGATCAGCTCTATCGAGAATCATTTCGCCCCAGAGGATATTCAAGCCTTTTTCATGGGGAATTTCACCTCGGATCAATTCGAAAAGCAAGGTCACTTAGCGCCAATTATTGCGAGTTGGATTGGACTTTCGCCAGTGGCAAGCATGCGTATCGAGGATGCCTGTGCCAGCGGAGGCGTAGCCTTACATCAGGCGATCTTAGCGGTCGCCTCCGGGCAGTTCGATGTTGTTTTAGTTGGTGGGGTGGAAAAGATGACCGATCTACCAACAGCTGAAGTGACTAACGCTTTGGCTTCAGCAGCAGATACATTGTTTGAAATTCCTGCGGGTTTTACCTTTCCAGGTTTGTATGCCACGATGGCAACCGCATATCTGGAAAAATACGATGCAGACCCCGATGCTTTCGCGCGGGTAGCGATTAAAAATCATTCTAATGGCGCTCTCAACGATAAAGCTCAATTCAATCAAACTATTCAGGATGTGATCGCCGGTAAGAAGGCTAAAGCCATCAAAAAAGGCATTCCTGTTCCGAGCTGGGAAACGGAAATGGAATTTATGCAAGACCCAAAGGCTAACCCGATGATTGCTTGGCCCCTGAGGCTCTTCGATTGCTCTCCGATTTCGGATGGTGCAGCAGCGCTTTTACTCGTGAGTGAAGATTTAGCAGCAAAATATACTCAACACCCTATCTTCGTTGCTGGAGTAGGTCAGGCGAGTGATGGTGCGCTGGCTGAACGTGACTCACTGACAGAAATTGCTTCAGCTTCAAAAGCTGCACAACAAGCATATGCTATGGCAGGCATCACACCTGATGATATTGACTTTGCTGAGGTGCACGATTGCTTTACTATTGCCGAGATCATCGCCAGCGAAGACCTGGGCTTCTTTCCGCGTGGGGAAGGCTGGAAAGCTGCTTTGGAAGGCCAAACTGCGCGTACGGGCTTACACCCCATCAACACCAGTGGTGGTCTGAAATCAAAGGGGCATCCGGTTGGGGCTTCAGGCGTCGCCCAGGTAGTGGAAGTCTGGAAGCAGTTTCATGGTGTAGCTGGTGATCGTCAGCTGCCTGGAGAGTTGAAATATGCCCTGACACATAATGTTGGGGGAACAGGGCAAACTGCCGTAGTGCATATTTTTGAAAAGAGGAATTGAGATGAATGACTTGAAACTCGAAGCAAAAACATTCTTTGAAAAAATTGAAAACGGCGTTTTAATTGGCTCCCGATGTTTAAATTGCGGTCATATGAGCTTGCCGCAACGTTATATTTGCCCAGAATGCAAGTCTGATCAGGCAGAGTTGATTGAATTTAGTGGAAAGGGGCGGCTTTCAGCATTTACGGTTATTTATGTCCCGGCAACAGAGATGTTGGTTGCGGGTTACGACGCTAAAAATCCCTATATGGTCGGCATTGTTACTTTAGATGAAGGACCTCGCATCAGCGCCCAAATTGTGGGTATGGACCTGTCGGATCCACACAAGATAGCGATTGGAACACCATTGCACATGACTATCATTGATCGTACGGTAGGTGAAACGCATAAAAAAGTGATCGCTTTTGAGCCATCTGAAGCAAAATGAGTTTAGAACATGCCAGAAGCTATTGTCAATAACGTACGTCTATATTATGAACTACATGGACCCGCCGATGGGGAAGTGCTTGTGCTCTCCAATGGAATTATGATGAGTACTGCCAGCTGGATCTATCAGACGAGAGCGCTTTCAAAGCACATGCGCTTGCTTCTGTACGATTGCCGCGGTATGTGGCGTTCTGAACACCCTGCAGGTCCATATTCGATGGATCAACACGCTGATGACTTAGCAGCTTTGCTTGATGCTTTGGATATTCCCAAAGCGCATATTGGTGGGATCTCGTATGGTTCGGAGATCAGCATGACTTTTGCTTTGAAATATCCTGAGAAAACCAAAAGTTTGGTCATCATCGATGGTGTTTCGGAAGTTCAGCCATTTTTACGGGCACAAACATATCCATGGAAATTGGCTGCAGAGCGAAAAGATGCCGAACTCCTTTACTGGACTTCGGTAACATTAAATTTTTCGGCAGAGTATGTAAGAGCAACCCAAGCATATACAACCGAAGCGATTGAAAGATTCTCTGCGATTGATATGGAATCTTTTGTGGAAATGATGTCAGCATTTTATAATATAAATATCACGGATGAACTCTCAAAGATAAAGTGTCCAACACTCGTTGTTATCGGTGAGGCAGACCGTATTAAGGGTAGAGAATATGCCCAACGGATTGCGGAAAAAATCGAAAATTCAGAATATGTGGTAGTTCCAGGTGCAGGGCATGCCCTTTGTCTGGATAAACCCGATCCTCTTAATACTTTGTTGATCGGTTTCGTTGTGAAGAACAGTTAAAAAAGGAGGCGCACCGTATTTTTATTACCTCAATCTTTCGAAAAAAATAAAAAATGAAAATATAAAGGAGTAAATAGAATGAAAAAGTCGTTAGTTTTTACCTTCTCGATACTGATCATCGCTTCGATGATCTTGGGTGCCTGTGCCCAGGCTACCCCCACCGAGACTACTGGCGGAGAAAAGTTAGCCGTCGGCATCGTTTTGCCCACCAAGGATGAACCCCGCTGGATCCAGGATGAAACCCGCTTCAAAGAAACCCTGCAAAAAGAGGGCTACAGTGTGGAAATTCTCTTCAGCCAGGGTGATTCCGCCAAAGAAAAACAGAACGTTGAAACCCTGATTTCCAAGGGTATCAAGGTTCTCATCATCTGCCCGCACGATAGCACCGCTGCAGCTGCTTCGGCTGAGGCAGCTCGCGCTGCTGGTGTCAAAGTCATTTCCTATGACCGACTGATTACCGATACCGATGCAGTCGATTACTATGTAACCTTCGATAGCGTCTCCGTGGGTAAAGCCCAAGGGCAGTATCTGGTTGACCATGCCACCGGCACAGGCAACCCGCTGTACTTGTATGCTGGCGCTGCTTCCGATAACAACGCCTTCTTGTTCTTTGAAGGCGCTTGGAGCGTGCTGCAACCCAAGATTGTGGATGGCACGTTCGTGATCAAGAACTCTTCCGAAGCTGTGGCGCTGCAAGATAAACCCACCCTCACCCGTGAGGAAATGGGCCGGATCATTGGTCAGGTTACCACCAACTGGGACTTCAACGTAGCCAAGAACTTAGCTGAATCCAACCTGACCGCAGCCACGGCTGCGGATAAGGGTGATGTCTTCATCTTGGCACCCAATGATGGCACAGCCCGCGCGATTGCGGATGCCTTTGCTGCCGATAAAGACGTCACTTCCTACGTGATCACTGGTCAGGATGCCGAAATTGCCTCCGTGCAATACATCATTGATGGCAAGCAGTCCATGACCGTGCTGAAGGACGTGCGCGTATTGGTTGCTGACGCGATTAAAGCTGCTGTGACCTTCTTGGAGGGCGGTACACCTGAAGCAACCACCACCTATAACAATGGTGTGATTGATGTCCCTGCCAAACCATCAGAGGTTATCAGTGTGGATCGATCGAACCTGACTGAAGCCATCATTGACTCTGGCTATTACACAGCGGATAAATTCACAGGGTTAGAGACACTATCTGCAGTGCCAACGCAACCCGCAACAGAAGAACTTGGCCCTGTTCTGAAGATCGGCCAAATTGGTCAGATGTCCGGTTTAATGGCATTGTATGGCTTGCAGCAACAGCGAGGCTTCGAATTGGGTCTTGAGTACATGTCTGGCGGCAAGCAAGATGAGCAAGGCCGCTGGATTATTGCTAACCGTCCAGTGGAAGTCATCGTAAAGGATGATGAGGGAAATGCAGAGAAAGCAGTATCGCTAGCATTGGAATTGATTGAGAGAGACGGCGTAGAGTTACTCCAAGGTCCAGTTTCCTCAGCTAGTGCTGTTGCGCTTACCAACGTAGCTCTGGAAAATAAAATCATCCTGATGATTGATCCAGCTGCTTCTTCCTACCCAACTGGTCCGAATTTCAATCCTTATGTCTTCCGTACTTCGCGCACCAACTTTGATGACACGCTGATCATTGCAAAGTATTTGGTTGAAAATGTTGGCCCTACTTTTGCCCATATCGGTATTGATAACGCCTTCGGTCGCGGTTCAGGTGAGGCGCTCAAGTATTCTGTGGAGAAATTTGGTGGTGAATTGATCGCGGATATCTACGCGCCTTTCGAAACAACGGATTTCACACCATATGTCCAGCAAGCGATGGATTCTGGTGCTGACAACTTGTTCCTGACCTGGTCTGGCACTGGTTATGTAACTCTGTTCCAGGCGCTTTCAGACATGGGCGCGTTAGAAGTCCTTACAGTCGGTACGGGCTTTGGTGATAACGCTTCCTTTACTGCGGTGTTTGGCGAAGATGTACTTGGTACAGTTGGTTTGAACGTTTACCATTACACCGCTGCTGATACTGAAGTCAATGATTGGCTAGTGGAGCGCCATTTCGAGAAATACAAAAATGCTCCCGATGCTGCAATTAATGCATACCCCGATCTTTTCACAGCCGGTGGTATGGCTTCTGCGATTGCTCTAGCTACTGCTCTCGAAAAGACTGGTGGCAATACCGATCCTGAGGTGATGATCCCTGCTTTAGAAGGCTTGATGTTCGAAGGGCCCAAAGGGACCTACCACATACGTCCAGAAGATCATGTGTGCGAACAGCCGATGAACATTCTTAGGCTGGTTAACTTGAATCCCGACCTGGATGGGGATGGCATCAATGAATATCGTTTCTTCGAAAAAGTTTATGTTTCGAAATACGATGAACTTGGAATTCCATGTACGCTTGTTGGTGAATATGAATCGCGTTGCGGAGATTTGCCCCGCTTGAATCAGTGAGTTAGCGTAGTTGACTAAGTAAGGGAGGGGTCCATCCACCCCCTCCCTTCTAAAGAAATATAAATTAATAATTAATATTATATTATTAGATAAACAATTTCGGTAATAACAAAAGGCTTATTTTTTATGACTGATAATGTTTTGGTTGAAGTTGAGAACCTCAGAAAAGCATTTGGCGGCCTTATAGCCGTTTACGATGTGAGTATGCAAGTGAAAGTGCATAGCATGCATGCTATTATCGGACCTAATGGGGCTGGAAAAACCACACTGTTTAATCTCATTAGTGGTGTTATGCAGCCCACAAATGGGAAGGTTTTCTTTAAGGGGCAGGATATCACCAATGTGTCCCCACAGAAACGTGCACACCTGGGTATAGGGCGGTCCTATCAGATTACCAATATTTTTCCAAACTTGACCGTCTTGGAAAATGTCCGCTTGGCAGCTCAAGCTCTGGGTAAAGATAATTTCAAGTTTTTTCAACCTGTAGAAAAATTTACTCAATACATTGAAAAAGCAGAGGAGGTTATCACGATCGTAGGCTTGGCTGGTCGGGAGTGGGTATTAGCCCGCAATCTTTCTCATGGTGAAAAACGTAAACTCGAACTTGGCATTATGATTGCCTGTGATCCAGAGCTACTCCTCTTTGATGAACCGACAGCTGGGATGTCTTCTGAACAAGTCCCAGAATTGATCGAGATTATCCACCAAGTGGTTCGTCGATATGACCGCACGGCAATTTTAGTTGAGCATCGTATGGATATGGTGATGTCTATTTCTGATGTCATTACGGTGATGAATCAAGGGAGAATCCTTGCCGAAGGTTCGCCGCACGAAATTGCCAATAACGATCAGGTTCAAGCTGCTTATCTTGGCGATTTGTATGGAGAATTAGCATGAGCGAAGTCAATCATGATGACCTCTTGAATGTGGATAACATTCACACCTTTATTGGTCAATTTCATATTCTTGAAGGGGTTAGTGTACGCGTCAAGAAAGGCTCAATAACGGTTTTGCTAGGCCGTAATGGGGCGGGTAAAACCACAACGCTCAAGTCAATAATCGGTCTCACTCCACCCCGTGAAGGAAAAATCATTTTTGATGGGATGGAAATTCAAGGCAAGCGACCCTACAATATCGCCAATCTTGGAATCGGTTACGTACCAGAACACCGAGCGATTTTTCGGCAGCTTAGTGTCCTTGAAAACCTGAAATTAGCTGAGCGCAAAAAAGGAGATTTCGAGCGCAGTTCTGAGTTTATCTTCAAGCTTTTTCCAGACCTAAAACGTCTTTATAAATTACCTGGTAATCATCTTTCTGGCGGACAGCAACAAATGTTAGCGGTTGCGCGGGCTTTGGTTCCCGAAAATAAGCTACTATTGATTGATGAGCCGAGTGAAGGCTTAGCGCCGATTCTTATCCAACAAATGATGGAAGCCATTGAAACTTTGAGCCACACGACCACAATTCTCCTCGTTGAACAGAATTTTATTATGGCAAGCCAGCTGGCAAAGCAATATGTGATTATAGATGACGGTAAGTCTGTGAGCTCCGGATCAATAAAAGACCTTGTATTGCAACCTGAAGTTATTCACCGTTATTTGGGTGCAAGCATCAAAACACGTAAAGAATTGGAGATGGAACATGGATCGGAAGAATAAGAGGATTCTCCAAACGACTCTCATTATTGTGGTGGTGTTGGGAATTATTGTCAGCCTTTATCTTTATGCAGGCCAACGCGCTTTTGTTAGCACAATCTTTTCTGGGCTTACCCTGGGTTCGCTTTTCTTCTTGGTCGCTGCCGGCCTAACACTTATCTTTGGCTTGATGGATGTGTTGAACTTTGCACACGGTTCTATGTTTATGCTGGGTGCGTATATCGGTTGGCAGTTTTATACGAATCCCACCTTTATTTTTGGCGTGGCGCCCTTGGCATTAGCCTTTGGCACAGGCGTTATGTTCATTTCTGTACTGAAGCCATATTTAATCGCTTGGAATTTGTCCCCGCGCATGCAAAAACTTCTTCCAACCATTGCCTATATCTTAGCCGCCGTTGTAATTGTGTTTGCTGTGCTTGGTTTTGATATTTTAGGATTAGCTAATACTGCCATGGTCGCTATGACGACAACAACAGTAGGTAACCCTCTTGCGGAGATTTCTCCTCAGGAGCCGTTAGCAGAGTTTTGGATCCGACCAGTTCTAATGATGTTAGGTGGATTATTAATCGCCTTTGGATCTTCTAAACCCGGGGATAAAACTCAATATGCGCCAAAGGAAAATCTTGGAAAGGCAATGCTTTTGCCGGCAATTTTGTTGGTTGTAACAGTGGTAAGCATATTCATTCGCGAATCAGCACCTGTTAGCGTATTGCTAATGAATGGGAATATTCGCTTCTTGCTCTCTATTCTTGTCTCTGTTGCTTTTGGGTTCGTGTTTGGTGCTGTCATTGAAATTATTCTCATCAGGCCGCTCTACGCACGCCCCACTTTTATTATCCTGATGACATTAGGATTGAGCTATGTGATTCGTGAATTGGTGCAATTTCTTTGGGATCCGCTGACCTATCAGATGGCGCGGCCACCGCTTTTTGCTATGCCTGGGAAAGCAGCTTCCATCGGGGAATGGTTGCAAAATGGCAACTCTACGATTGATATATTGGGAGCTACCGTTCCAACTTATCGCTTGTTTATTATTGCCCTGGGCATCGTAATGTTTGCCTTGGTGACCTTGCTCATGACAAAGACACGGTTAGGTATGATTATCCGTGCAGGTGTTCAGGATCCAGAAATGGTTGAAGCAATGGGCATCAATGTGAAATCAGTTTTCACTTTGGTGTTTGCGTTAGGTGTGGCATTGGCAACGTTAGGGGGCATTGGAGCAGCACCTTTTCTCCCGGTCCAACCTTTGATGGGGGACGCTTACCAGACGCAAGGGTTAATAACTGTCGTAATTGGCGGCATGGGAAGTTATGTGGGTGCTTTTGTAGGCGCAATGATCTTAGGCATGGCGCGCGCATTTGGGGATTATTTTGCTCTAAAACTTTCACTTTCCCCGGCGATCGCAGAAGCTTCAACAGTTATTATCATGGTTATCGTTTTATTGACTAGGCCTCAGGGTCTCTTTGGGAGTAAGGAGTGATAACTCTCTATGGCAGATATCGCTTTAAAAACGAAAATTAATCAAAAATCCTGGTTTAAATCAGAGAGGGGATTTCTTATCTTTATAGCCGTTATGTTGGCATTTCCCTTTGTGTTGAATTTAATTACCGGAACAGGCCTCAATGAAGGGATCACCAAATATTGGCAGGGGCAATTTATCATCTTCTTCATTATGGCTGTATTTGCAATGAGCTACGATCTCCTCATTGGGTATGGTGGTATTCTTTCATTTGGGCATGCGGCTTCTTTCGGGGGAGGTGCTTACACTTTTGCCCTTTTGATGAAACATTGGGCTCCAAATTTCATCAAGAACACTCCCATTGTCATAGGTAATACCGATATTACGATGATAGTTGTCTTGCTCATTGTCTTATTGGCGGTGTTCCTTGTTTCAATTTTGATTGGGTTGATGTTTGCGGTGACATCTATCCGATTAAAAGGTACTTACTTCGCCATGCTCACGTTAGCACTTTCAACAGCCTTGTATATCATTATTAAATCGACAGATTTACATCAATGGACTGGTGCAGATGAGGGCTTGCATGGCGTCCCCTTGCCGGTTTGGTTGAATCCGACCCAAAATCGACTTACCGTGTATTTAATCAGTCTCGCGTTTTTAGTGCTCTCGTACTTTTTGATGAAACGCTTTGTAAGCTCCCCAACTGGCCATATTGTCATCGCTAACCGTGAAAATGAAGATCGCATGCGCATGATTGGGTATAACCCTGTCACTTTTCGTACGATCGTCTTTGTTTTTGCTTCGATTTTTGCTGGTTTGGCGGGGGCGCTCTATTCCATTTGGAACATGAGCGCTACGCCAACCATGATGTCTGTGGTGACCACGGTGAATGCACTGATTATGGTAATTATCGGAGGGATGGGCACTCTAATTGGGCCTATCTTTGGCGCTGCAATTAGCCAAGTGATCCAACAATTCTTCTACACTTGGTTTGGGGCGCGTTGGCCCTTGGTTTTTGGTCTTCTCTTCATTTTTATCGTGATGTTTGTGCCTTACGGTATTGTGGGGACTTATCGTATGCATGCCTTCAATTTGCGGCGGTTGCGTGAACGCCTATATAAACCATTTTCGCGTAAAGATGAATCACCCGAAGAAGAAAAAACCAGTGGGTGAAGAAGGCTTTAAGTAGCATTTAAACCAAAGTACTTTCAAAACAGCGCTATTGCAGCGCTGTTTTAGGGTTCCAATCCAGAAAGTTTTAAACTAAAACAATAAAATGGGAAAACCGATACGCGTTAGAAGGATTTCGCGTAAAATTATTGCCGACTTCAAATATAAAGGTTCTCATTTATGCCATTATCATCTAATAACACACGGCGAGATCATACCTTTGGGGATCTGGATGATCCCACTATAGGTGCTGCTTATCAGCTCAAACGTCATAAAGGTGTGCATCATTATGGAAAAAAACGACCGCTCAGACCAAAGCCAGGCGAACCGGTCAGTCTTTTTGCTACCACTTCAAGCGAAATAGCTGCTCAGAGGATGACTTTGCGTTATACGCTGGATGAGTGGAGCACGATTACTGAAATCCCTTTTACGAAAACCAAATTGGTCTGGGATACTTTGAGCTGGGGTTGGCTGCAACATTGGCAAGCAAACTTACCAGCGCAGCCTGAAGGCACTTTGCTGCGTTATCAAGTATACGCACGGCAGCCAGCAGCTTCAGTGGATGCCGGAGAGGCGGTAATATGCCACGCTGATAACCAAGCAAGCAGCGCTGCAGAAGCAACGCAATATGCTATCTGGTACAACCAGGACCAGGTTCCGGAGTGGAGCCGAACAGCGCGCATCTATCAGATTTTCGTCGACCGTTTCAACCCGGGGGAGGGGAGACAATGGCTACAGACCGAAGATTTAGCCAGGCCCTTTGGGGGTACCTTGCGCGGGGTCATCGAAAAGCTCACTTACATTCACGATTTAGGGTTTAATGCTATTTGGCTCAGCCCAATATTTGCCAGCCCTTCGCATCATGGCTATGACACGAGCGATTACGAGCAGATCGAACCACGCCTGGGGATGCAAGCTGACTTCGAGGCGTTAGTTGCTAAAGCCCATCAACTGGGCATCCGCGTAATTCTGGATTTTGTGGCTAACCATGTTTCCAACCAACATCCTGCTTTCCGGGCTGCTTTGCAGTCACCTGAGAGCCCATATAAGGATTGGTTTTACTGGAATCCTTGGCCGAAGTATCGCAGCTACTTTGACGTCCCGGAGATGCCAGAGCTGCGGTTGACTTATGGAGCACCGGCACGTAAATACCTACTGGGAGTAGCCCAGAAATGGCTGCGACTGGGCATAGATGGCTACCGTTTGGATTATGCTAGCGGCCCGGAGCAGGATTTTTGGGTGGATTTCCGCCGCGCTTGCCGCGAGGTGAACCCTGAAAGCTGGACCTTTGGGGAAGTAACCCTGCCAGCTGACGCTCAGCTAAGCTTTGCCGGCGGGCTGGATGGCACTCTAGACTTTTTGACTTGCCAAGCCTTGCGCGAGACCTTTGCACTACAAACCTGGCCGCTTTCCCGCTTTTCCGGCTACCTGCAGGATAGCTTGGCTTACTTTCCACGGGATTTTAGCCGGCCGGCATTCCTGGATAACCATGATATGAACCGCTTCATTTTTGCTGCTGGCAACCACTCAGAGAGGCTCAAATTAGCCTTGACGCTGCTCTATCTGCTGCCGGGGCAGCCCTTGGTATACTTTGGCACGGAGTCCAGCCTCTCACAGCCGCGTTCGATCCACGATAAAGATTCAATCGGCTTCGACCAGGCACGATTGCCGATGAATTGGCAGGAAATTGATGCGCATCGAGACATAGCGGAGCTCCTGCGCCAGCTATCTGCATTCAGGGAACGCTATCCGCAATTGGTGGCTGCCCAATGGGAACCATGGATGGTAGATGATAAACAGGAAACAGCATTTTGGCAGATTAGCACGCCTGAGGCGAATTTATACC
>Ga0255342_1004783_pt1 | contig 13583 bp, 10 predicted proteins | sample wastewater_treat_3_FD_192416 | JGI IMG/M metagenome (GOLD analysis project Ga0255342, IMG submission 192416) | Wastewater microbial communities from Lulu Island WWTP, Vancouver, Canada - plant14 | ecosystem: Engineered > WWTP > Wastewater > Unclassified | place: Canada: Vancouver, British...
TAGATATCTGACAGGAGAACCTCCGCCATTTGCAGTTCCAACAGTTTTTTGATTTTGAATGACAGACTCTCGCGAGTGTCGTCATTATCGGCTTTGAAGGCGAGGCCGAGGATACCGATTTTGCGCCCCTTCAGGTTGCCCATCTTCTCCTCCAACTGTTGCACAAGGAAGTTCGGCAACCCTTCGTTGACCAGCATGGCGGAGTGTCCGAGAAAAAACTCATTGCTGTGAAATGCCGAGAGTTGCATCGTATCCTTGAATAAGCAGGGGCCTGCCGCAAGCCCGGCGGACGCAAAATTTTTTGCGCGGGGATAGTCATCTTTCATGGCGTTGAAGATCTTGTAGAAGTCGAACCCCTTCTTTTCAACGATCATGTAGAATTGGTTGGCGATAGCGAATTCTAGATAACGCCAAGCATTCGTCATGAGTTTCGCCAGTTCCGCCTCGGCTGTGGAGAGCGGAACAATTTTTTTAGCGATGGCTGAAAAGAGTTCGGAGGCTTCTTGCTCAGCCTGCACGGATGTGGCCGAAACGATTTGGGGGAGGTTGAATATCTCCTCAATCCCTTTGCCTTGGACGATGCGTTCCGGACAAAAAGCTAATTTAGAACTACCGAATGCCTGTACAAGCAAATGATCGACGATTTGGGTAACGCCAGGGAAGATGGTGCTGCGCAAGATGACAAGCTGGCTTTTGTTCATGAAACGCAGATAGGATGTGATGACTTTGAGCACGTCATTGACACGCGGATTCAGGTGTTCGTCTACCGGAGTTCCGGTGACAAAAACAATGACATCTTGTTGGGCTGCAAGAGAAACATCAGTGGTGGCAAAAAGATTTTTGTTGATATGGGCATGCAACAATTCTTCAGCCCCTTCTTCTTTGAAAGGCAAACACCCTCTCGACACCTGTTCGACAGCCGCTTGATTACAGTCGATTAACGTGACCGGGAAACCCCGGCTTGCAAACGCCAGCCCGAGCGGAATACCGACGTGGCCACATCCGCCAACGATACAAACCTTCTTTTTCATAGTGTGGGAGCATTTTACAACAAACAGGTGTGGCTGTCCATTGGTAACTTACGTGCGCGTGCGCGCGCGGTATGTCATAGTCATGGACACCGTAGCCAAAATCGCGGTGTCCGGAAATCAAGCGCGCGCGCGCACCCGCGGTGTCTTTTCTATTTGACGGACTGCGAACGCTGCGCGCGCGTACGTGGTTCAGCTATTCAACTTTATTGGGAAATATTGTCGGGACGGCGTATGCGGCGACCCGGATGGTTGTTCACATAAGCACCGAATCGATTGTTACGGAAGTCGATGTAACCGCGCCAGAACATCTTCAGCCTTTCTAGTTTGTAGGTGTCGAAAAAAAAAGCTTTGATTAGTAGCCTGAGCGTGTTGGTTTTGTCCGACTTAATAAAGGTCTTGTCGTCAGGGAAAGTCCGCCAGAAATTGAAGCCGTTACGAGTGATGTAGTAAGTGCGCAAAGGGGGGTGCTGATTAATGGCGATTTTTTTACCGAGAAAACGGATACAAGTCGCGTTCCCGATCTTGTGAATCAATGCCGCATCTTGACATTCGAGGATGACCCAGCCCGCACGGCGTAGCCGAAAACAGAAGTCGTGATCCACGTAATCAATGAAGAGTTTGTCTGAATAACCGCCTACTGCCTGCCATGCTTCGATCTTTATGAGGTTGCCTGAAGTGATGACGGTGGGGACTTCTCTGCAGGCGAGACAATGTGTGTCCGAAACGGTTGGGCTAGGGGGAGAAGAGGGAGCGGTCAACAGGGGGGCGAGGGAGGCAACCCGCAAACGATAGTCTGCGGGGAGCGTGTCATATCCGGCGAGCATCGTTGCTATCATACCGTTGGTAATTCGACTGTCTTGATCCATGGTCAATACCCATTCGGCCCCCAGTTCTTGTACGTAACGCATTCCCCGGTTGAGTGCGGAAGCGATCCCCAGGTTTCGTTCGTTAAAGAGAAGCGTAAAGGATTTTTGGTTGTCTCCAAAGGCTTGGGTCAACCGCTCCCAGTCCGTGGATGTGGCACTGTTGTCGACGATGATGACAGGACAGGCCTGTTCGGCAAGCAGACGGATAGACTCGAGAGATGAGTCTTCAGGGTGATAGGTGATAACAAGGGCAACAACACGTTTCATGGAACTAGGAGGACAGCTTGATGAGTCTAAAGGCATGGTTTTACGTAGGGACGCATACTCGCTCGGTCGTGGTTTCCGGTTAGTTGAGATTAAGTTATCACAAAGGAGAGAATGTGTGGAGCGAAAAACAAGAATCTGGCGTAATCGGTTAGTGACAGGAGGCATGCGAATCGAGCGCGTGTTTTGTGTCCATTTCGGTACTCACAAGTCAGGCGAAAAGATTTTGGCGGCAAGCGGTATTCCGCGCGACGCCGCTTCTTGAGCAGGAGTACGGGAGCAGGGTGACGCGCCAAAGCGATGCCACGACCCGCGCACAGCGCGGCTCTTGTCACCGCACCAGATTTCGTAGGCCGACACTTGCTTAGCGCCGCCGCGCCGCACGCACAAAAATCATGTCCAAAAATCGAATCCCCATTTTCACCAGAAACGCATGGTCTTCGCATATCCCTGTCGTTTGCCTATAACTTACATCAAAGTTATCCTCGTTTACATTCCCGTGCGAAGCGCGGGCGGCGGGCTAACCGATTACGAATCTGGCAGCTAAAAAAATCTGTGCCTCCGACAGTACCTCTCGACAAACTTGACGGTGTAATCAGATATGTCTATCCTTTTCGGGAAATGAGTGTTACGGGAAACAGTTTGCAGACATGGCAACGGCAAAGGCTTGAATTTCTCCGGGAACAAGTGCCGCCCAAAGAAGGTTTAGCCTCTGTGACCGTTTTGGCTTACCACTTTTGGGATCAGCCCCAGTTTGACACGCAGTTTGATTTTTTGGAATGTGCGATTCGTGAGGCGTGGCGGCATTGTGGCTTTCTGAAAACAGTTTTGGTTGTAAACAGGGTCACCCCTCGCTTGGAAACATTTGCGGCTTTGGCAAATGGACGCGTTAAACTTGACATTTGCGAGGATCTTGTTCCTGGCCGGATTTATTCGATGAGTGCGGATTGTAACGCGAACTTGCATAGGCGTTTTGACACCGAGTATGTGTTGATTGTGCAAAACGATGGTTTCCCGATCCGATCCGGTCTTGAAAAGTTTGTCGGCTTGTGGGATTTTATCGGTGCGCCTTACGTGCGGAATACATGGCGGAACCGCCTGTTCTGTAGTATGTTGAACTGTTGGGTCAGCAACGGTGGTTTTTCGTTGAGGTCAAAAAAAATTTGCGAGTTGGCCTCCCATTATTGGAACAAAAAGTACTTTAAATGGTCAGACAGTCGTGCGGTTTCTGAGGACATCTTCTACACGGAAACCTTGCCGTTGCGTGAGCGGGGTTACCGGAAATGTGTACGGATTGCGGATTATGCTCATTCAGTCACGTTTTCGTACGATGCCGCATTCCCTTATGCAGGGATGATCCCGCCATTTGGGTTTCACGGGTTGGAAGCGTTCGCTGCACTTCGGTTAATGGGGTGTTTTTCCGAATAGGGAGGCGGTAGTGACGACAAGCAAAACGGTTCCGGATCTTTTTGAATGGCAGCGAGCAAGGCTTGAACAGTTGCGCAACTTTAACTTTAAGTCGGCGCGGTCAAAGTCAGTGACAGTTGTCGTGTACCATTTCTGGGATGAGGCGGTGTTTGACACTCGGTTTGATGCTGTGGAGTGCGCGATTTATGAAACCTGGAGGCATTGCGGCTCACTCAAAACCCGTATAGTGGTTAACCGTGTCACGCCGCATGTGGAAGCGTTTGCGGAGAAGTATGGCCGCATTGTTGATTTGTGTGTGAACCCTTCGCTTCTACCCTCCGATATTCCGTCGATGAGTGTTGATTGTAATGCGAATCTGCATCGGTATTTCGATACGGATGAGGTTCTCGTTATCCAGAACGACGGGTTCCCGTTGCGTTTCGGGCTTGATGAATTCGAAGGGCTCTACGATTACGTGGGGGCGCCGTTTGTACGGCAGACAAAGTTCAACCGGCTGATGGGATTATGGCCTCGTTTTGCGGTCGGTAACGGAGGTTTTTCTCTCCGGTCAAAACGCATTTGCGAGATGGCTTCATTTTATTGGAATAAACGGTATCACTGGATGCCAAGGAAGTGGTGGTTTGTCAGAGAGGATTTCTTTTACTGTGTTCTGTTGCCTTTTCTTGAATCGAAAGTCCGCAAAACGGTTAGCTTCGCTCCTTTGGATGCGGCGCTTCGTTTTTCTTACGACAGCCTTTACGGCGAAAGTTTGGATGTGCTGCCGTTCGGGTTTCATGGCAACGGGGCTTTCAAGTATCTAGTCGAGTGTGGGTTGCTCGACTTGAATGGGATTAAATAAGCGGAGTGTTGAGTTAACCCTTGCGGCGTTTGCTCCTGATGAAGTGCCTTGCCGTCAGATTGGCGTCCCATATAAGCCTCATCAATTTATACAGTGGCAGTGGCAGCCAGGAAATCACTGTGAAAACCAGTGGCGCTTTTTCCACGATTTCAATCCCGCCCTCAAAAAGAGCCTGTGCGAGTTGCCGGTAGGCAAACCGACAACGCGATGTGCAACACCTGAGCCAAGGTTTGAGCGGCGTCATGTGGTATACGGCCGAAGGTAATCGGTCTTTCTCTCGTCCGTTCGGCCAGATCCATTCGAACCACCGGCTGGCAAAAGGCTGTTTTTGTTCGGTTACGTTCCATTTGCCATCCAACTCCAGCCAGTTGTCTTTAAAAACAATATTCAGGACATCTTGATCGAGGCAGGGATATGTCGCGCCTTTTTCCGTGAACAGGGCCAGTGCGCGATTGGCAGGCTCGTTCCATTGTGTCAGGCCAATGAGCAGAACGCCTGCGTTGAAATAATGTCGGGCATCAAGGCCAAAGCTCTCACAGTAGATCTGGCGCATACCTACGTCTTGTACGGCAGCGATTGGATGGCCGTGCATGTGTGTGCGGAATAGCTCACTTAGGTCGGCAGCAACCATGATATCGCTGTCGAGGTAAATGATACGTTGTATGTCCTTGGGGATGTAGGATGAAATGAGTAGGCGCAGGCAGGTCGCCTTTGGAAGCCAATTGGCACTGGGCAACGCTTCGTACTCTGCATCAGAAACGACATGGATTTCCGATGTGAAAGATTTGGCGCGTCGTTCCCGCTGGCGCAATGTAAAGGCGTCGAGATCAATTTGGAATTGTCGCAAAGCGTTCTGCGGGCAGACGAAATGAATCGTGAGTGCGCTGGAGGTCGATGCGGCCGCCGAGGCAGCGGTCAGCAAGACTTGTCTGTTGATGTTGCCGTCGAAACACAGGCAAACGTGTATGGGAGTTTCATTTGGAGTCAGACATGTGGTATAGTGTAACACATGCAATCGGGGCCGGATAGTGAACAACGGGCAAAATCTTTGGTTGAGAGCATCGCTTTTCGTGTCGATGGTTTCTCCGAGATGACGGTCGGGGAAAGTGTTTTTTTAACACGCCTTATTCTTGAGAATAGGCCCAAGAAGATTCTGGAATTGGGGGTCAGTGCTGGAGGTTCGTCGGCAGTGATTCTCAACGCCATCCAAGAGATGCCGGATACGGTCTTTCATTCTGTCGAATATAGTGCAAAATGGTGGATGTGCCCGGTTTATCCGTCTGGTTTTTTGATCGATCAACGTTTTCCTGAGTGGCGTTTGCGCTGGCAGTTGCATATGCCGGGAACTGCGGCTGAGCATATCCGGGGCATCGGAGGCGATATTGATTTCTGTTTGATTGATACGGTGCATCTGTTGCCGGGTGAGGTGCTCGACTTTCTGATGGTTTTCCCGTATCTCTCCCCGAACGCGCTGGTGGTCATTCACGACACTGCTCTGCAGACGGTCGCCCCGTTATGCTACTCCAATATCCTCCTGTTTCAAACCCTGCGTGGGGAGCGCATGATGCCTGATGCGACGGACAGGGAGGGGTTCCCTTATCCGAACATTGGAGCTATACGTCTCGTTCAAGGTCAGGAAATAGACGATCTGTTCAGATTGTTGACGCTCCCGTGGCTGCACTATCTGTCGACGACTCACGATCTGACCGTGTGCCGCGCGCTGTTCGCTGAGCACTACGATGCTCAACAGCTCGTCCTATTCGATAGTGCTTGCGCGATTAACGCTCGGATGTGGCGTTCGCCATATTTCAAACTGAAACGATGGCGATCAGCGTTGCGTGTGCCGTTGATGAAGGTCGCGTATACTATCGGCTTATTAAAAGTACCTAAAGTGTAGTTCATCCATCATGAAAAATGAGGAGTTCAATGAGCCTGATCGATCAGTTCGTGAAAAACACGTACGTATATTCCGTTTTGCGGCGCTTTGTGGTCAGAAGGCGTTGGCCTAAAGAATTGGCTGACTGGCAAAGGGGCGGAATGTCTGGGCCGCCTCCGCACATCGTTAAACAACGAGTGCTCGCGGAATACGCGCAGCGTTTTGGTTTGAGAATCCTGGTTGAAACAGGAACCTATTACGGCGATATGGTTGCTGCAATGCGATCCCACTTTGACCGGATCTATTCGGTGGAATTAAGTGAGAAATTGCATCGGCTCTGTGTCAAAAGATTCAAAAATGATCCCCACGTTAAGCTTTATCTCGGTGACAGCGGGATCGTCCTGAAAAAGATAGTGAATGAGTTGGACCAGTCCGCTTTGTTTTGGCTGGACGGCCATTATTCCGCCGGTAACACCGCAAAGGGCGAAAAGGAAACGCCGATATTTGAGGAACTTGACACCATTCTTAGGGCCAAAATCAGAAATCACATCATCATCGTCGATGACGCTCGTTGCTTTGGCGTTGACCCGGGTTACCCGACCCTTGCAGAACTGACCAGTTTGGTGAATGCGATGCGTGATGATCTCGATATCTCGGTCGAAGCCGACAGCATTCGGATTGTGCCCAAAACGGCCCCGGTGCGCGAACAGGGCACGATATGACCAGTGAGCGACCGGGAGGGCGTTTTTCGTGTACGGAGCGACTGGGGGGCGGACGGCCCCGTCCGCGCGGCGAAAGATTTAGCCGTCGGCGTGCGTGTTGTGGTATTCTAGCTACATGAAACGGATGCTACTGTTGTTGTTTTTGGGTGCCGCCGCTGCGTACGCGCAATTTACGGCGGAGGAGATGATTCAGCCATGCGCTTACACGAACGCGGCTGGCGAGGTCGTGCGTTACCGGCTGGCCGCACCACAGTTTCCGGACGCGGGACGCAAGTATCCGCTCATTCTTTTTCTCCACGGTTCCGGCGAGTGCGGCACCGACAATCAAAAGCAGGTCAAGGTGGGGTTGCCCGCGCTGGTGGGAACGCTCTTGCGGCGCAAGGTCGCGGAGCCCGTGCTGCTGGTTGCACCGCAGTGTACGATGACCAACGGCTGGGTACGCCGTCTGGCCATGCATGAGTCGTTCACGGCCGATCCCGGCCACGCGCCAGCGTTGGCGCAGGCGTTGGAACTGGTACGGCATCTTGTGGCCGAGCGTCAGGCTGATCCCGACCGTCTCTACATTACCGGCCTTTCATACGGTGGGTTCGGGACGTGGGATGCGATCCAGCGCGCGCCGGAGTTGTTCGCGGCGGCGATTCCGATATGCGGCGGCGGAGATGTGCGGCGCGTGGGCGCGTTGCGTCGCCTGCCGATCTGGGTGTTTCATGGCAGCGCCGACAAGAATGTGCCGGTGGCATGCTCGCGCCGGATGGTGGAGGCGCTCAAACGATCCGGCAACCGCAAGGTACGTTATACGGAGTACGAAGAGGCGGGCCACGCTGTGTGGGACCGTGTTTACGGTGATGACGAGGTGCTGGCGTGGCTGCTGCAGCAGACGCGCGCGCGCAAGCCGTGGTGGAAATTCTGGTGAGTGAGGGGAGAATCATGCGAATCATAAAATGGCGGACAGCATGGGTGCTGGCGGTGGCGGCGTGGGCAGTTTTAGCGCACGCTTCGGTCTTCGAGATGCCGCAGAAATTTCCGCGCCATGTGCAGCTTCAACAGCAGTTGATCCAAAGCGTCCGTGCGGGACGGATCGAAGAGATGGAGCGCGTCTGCCGCGAAGGTGTCGCGTTGTTGCCGCAGGACCCCACCTGGCAATATAATCTGGCGTGCGCGCTCGCCTATCGAGCAGACAAAGCAGAGGCTTTCGCTGCGTTGGAACGCGCCATCGAACTGGGGTTCCGCGATCCGGCGGCGATCCGCAACGATGATGACCTCAAACAGCTTGCCGCGTTGCCGCAGTTCGCGACACTGCTCACCAAAGCTGAGTCGTTACAGGGGAAGCCGGTGGATGGCGTGCCGCAGGTCAGTCCCAGTGTCGTGTTCATGGGGAACCCGGCTGAGATCCATGGGTCCAATACGGTGTGGGATTTCGAGGCCGGCTGTTTCAAAACGCTCTTTACGCTGCGTAATGTTGACCTCAAAAAGATCTCCGCCTATGCTGATTCTTACAACGGCCCGGCATCCGGCGTGATCCGGGGGTGGATGACGGAAGAACGCGCGTCAGGCAATTTCGGTGATCTCTATGTGAACCGTGACGATGGCCATTCGCAGTTGGACGTGACCAATTTCCCCGGCCTCACGCCGGTGGTATACGGCGAAGAGGCGCGTCCCCACAAGGTGCATTTGGGTCTGCCGAATACGCTTTTCGGTCAGCCAGTGATCGGCAATTCATCCATGTCGATGACTACGGGACCGCTCTGGCGCAGCCTGCCGCGTACCATCGTTACCGACCCCTTCCAACCGTTCGTCGCCCTGCGGCTCTACCTCAACAACCAGTGCTGGTTCTACCCCGAACACAGGGATCACGATCCCGAGAATGGCGACCTTTATCCGGCCAATACGCCGTATTATGTCATCAGCCAGGGCTCTTCGTTTTCCGACAAACCTTTCATGGAGGCGTTCGCGGCCGCGATGGCGGCCTTCACGCCGGAAGTCAAACGCCTGTTGGTCACGCGTCAGGCTTTGGTCCCGACGCTCCAGATGATCTTGCGCGCCACGCAGCGCACGGTGAAGCAACCGGACGACTATCTGACCGGTGCGGCGCATCCGGTCGTTTTCGACGTCCGTGATCTGAACGTCGAAGCAATGGTCCGGATGGCGAATGCGTTCACGCCGGAACAGATTCCGCCACTCGTGACGCTACGCACGCTCAAAGACGCGCAGACCGAGCCCGGCGTCGATTATTTTGATATGCGCCCGGAAGGTCTGTTCGATACGCCGTTCGCGATCGCCCGAGTGGTGCGCGGGGTCGGGCGCACACGCAGCATGACGATCGGGGCTGCCGCCGCGCCGCAACCATCGCCCGGAACCGTCTATCACTGGGTCGTGCTGCAAGGCGATCCTGAGAAAGTCAAGATTCAGCCACTCAAGCCTGACGGTTCGCAGGTCACTGTCACGGTGGCGTATCACGGCGTCTACCGGCCGAAGGGAGCAGACGGCCTGCCCACAACATTGCAGACCAGCCGTGTCGATCTCGGGTGTTTTGTGAAGCACGGATCGTACTATTCAGCGCCGTCAATGGTATCATTCTACTACCTACCCAATGAGGAGCGCTTGTATCGTGATGACGGGCAGATTCAGTCGGTGGACTACACCAACAGCGCGCATCGCTACGCCGACCCGCTTCTCACCATGCAAAAAGGCTGGAAGGATCTGTACACACACAATGCACAGGGTCAACTGACCGGATGGTACCGCAGACGAACGGGGGCCGCTCCGGAACGCTTCACCCATCGCGGCCACCGGGTGTTGGCGACCGACACGCAGGACCGCCCCACAAAGGCATGCGGCGTGGAGTATCTGCCGCGTCAGGCCGGTGCCGGATTGCCGCCGACGTTGACGTACGCGGACACGCAACAGCGGTTTACCTACACCTACGAAAACGATGCGGATCAGGTGGGACGGGTGACGGAAGACGAATGATCGTTTAGATGGAGCCAGCAGACGGGATCGAACCGACGACCTCATGATTACAAATCAAGTGCTCTACCAACTGAGCTATGCTGGCGTCATTATCGAATGTGTGACCTAATGGGTCTGATAAATAACGGGCGACATAGTACGCTGATTCGGGCGTGTGTTTCAAGCTGATTTATTTCATACTGGGCAGGACGATGCCGCGCAGGATGATTTTCTGGCAGGCGATGAAGACCACGGCGGTCGGGATCGAGACCAGTACGAAGCCCGCCATCACCGCCCACGGCTGGTCGGCGAGTTGCTGGCTCATCTGGTACATCCAGACCGCCAGTGTCCAATGGCTCTGCCGCTGGCAGACCAGCAGTGCCCACTCCCAACTGTTGTAGGCGTGGACGAAGGCGTTCAGCGCGTTCACCGCCAGAATCGGCATAGTCATCGGCAGTGTGATGCGCAGAAAAATTTGCCACTCCTTTGCGCCGTCGATCGCGGCGGCTTCGTATAGTTCACGCGGCAGGCCGTCGAAGAAACCTTTGAGAATGAAGATCGACATGCCGCTGGCCAGCGTGGGCAGCACCAGCGCGGCGAAGGTGTTGAGCAATCCGAGGTCGCGAATCAGCAGAAAACCCGGGATGGCGGTGACGGCCGCCGGGAAGGCCATGGTGGCCAGCAGGAAGAGCAGGATCTTTTCGGTCGAGCGCAGGCCGAAGCGCGAGAGCGCATACGCCGCCAGCGGGTTGACGGTAAGCGTGGCGAGCACCGAGAGCAGCACCAGCAGGACGGTGTTGCCGAACGCCTGGCCGCGCAGAAAAAGATACTCGCCCACTGTGCGGTAGTTCGCGAATGCACCGACCAGGAAATCGCGCCAGCCGCGCCGCGCAAAGGTGACGGCGAGCGCCTCGCGCGTCGGGAAGCGCGCTTCATCAAAAGCGGCAAGCTGCCAGCCGTAGGCCGTGTTCAACGCCTGTACCGTGCCGTAGCGCGTTTGCAGAAAGTTTTGCCAGGCTTGTTCGGCGCTCAGCACCTCAAGTTGCGCAAGCGGCACCTGCGGGATGAAGTTGCGCCAGAGCGTGCTGTTCTCATACGTCGGCAGGTGCAGTCCCGCGAAACCTGATGTCGCGTCCGGCAACGTCTGTCCGGTCAGCCGCGTGTAGGCCTCGGGCGTCCGGCAGACCCCGGCGACGTAGTGCCGGTAGGCCTCTTCCAGTTCGGGCGTGATGTGCACGCGCAGCAAACGGCGCGGGTAGGCGGTGCGTACAAAGCGATCCCACTCGGTGCGTAACCGTGCCGGTGCGTCGTCCGGCAGGGGAAAGGGGAGGTGCTCGAAGTCAGGGCAGGCGCGTCCGGCGAGGCGTGCGTAGTCGTCCGACGTGAAGGTGCCATCCGGCGGCAGGCCGAGGCGCGCCTGCACATCCGCGCGCTTGAGCCACGCCAGCCAGAGCGGACGCGATTCGTAAGGCGTCGTGCGCGAGAAGTAGGCGGGCGGTTCCGCGTCGGCGCTGATCTCATCCGTGCCGTAGGCGCGTACACGGTAGAGGCGTTTCAACTCTTGATAGAGTTCCATCTTGGGGTCGTCGGCTGGATAGTCCCAGCCCGCATGGTGCAGCGGCGCGCGCTGCTGCGCGATCATGCGGATACCGAAAAAGGACGAGTAGCGCACCGGCCATTCGGCATTGAGGTGCTCCAGCGCGGCACGGCGTCGCGCCGCAGGCGAGAGCGCCGCAAAGCGCTGCGGATCTTCGGCGCGTAACTTCGCTTCGAAATGCCCGCGCACAAAGCCGGCCACGTCGCGCGGATCGAACGTACAGACACTGTTGCGCAGATCATAATCGTGGTTGAAGAGCGCATAATCGCGCGCCATGCGCGTCCAGCATTCGGCGGATACCGGATCGTCCAGACCGGCAAGATGGCGCTCGGCGAAACGGCGGCCGCCTTCACGGTCGCGCGAGACCACGATCCAGCTTCCCCAGTGGGCGGGCGCATCGGGAAAAACGTGGGCGGGGAAACGCGGGTAACATCCCGCGACATAGCGCATGAAACGGTCGGGCCGATCCCAGAACGCACGCACGACCGGCGAGAAGCGGTAGTAGTCATACGGGCCGGTCAGCGAGGCGGCCAGCATCACCAGAAAAGGCCAGACCATGGTGAGCCCGCCCAGCGACAAAATAGCATAGACCAGAGCCAGAAAGATCCGGGCCTTGGCTGTCTTGCGCTCGACTGTCAAAATCACCGCCATGTTCGGTGCACATACCGTAGCACAGTCCACAGAGACATGCCAAATTCAAAACTCCACTCTTTGGTTTGTCCTGTTTTTAAGCATGAGCACGGCGACAGGACGGTGTGCAAAAGCGGTGCCGCGAGGCACACTTCGTCGCTTGTCTTCGTCCCAAACACTTTGTCGCTGGCGCAATCGACTAGGTGTGGAGACTAAGACGACTAAAAGTGGGTGTTTCCGCGCGTGGCGCGGAGGGAAAGCGGTGCCGCGACCCGCGCACAGCGCGGCTCTTGTCACCGCATAGCACAGACTATCTTGTTGTCGTTACCGCAGGAAGAGCAAGGTGCCGCCTTCGGAGAGCAGCAGGAGGGCGTTGTTGCGGCGGACGAGCTTCCATCCGGAAGGCAGATCCGTGGCAAGCGTCGGCATGCCGGTGATCCCCGTCGTCGTCTGTATGAGCGTGTAGGTCTGCGCGCGGTCAAGCGCCCCGGGGTTGTTGATGGTCACGACCAATCCGCTGATATCGAGCGCGCCGGTGACATCCACAAGGTCGCCCAGATCGGCGCGGTACTGCGTGCCGGGGACGAGGGTGACGTTGGAGAAGGCGAGCGTGCCGACCGCGCCGTCGCCGCCGGGACTGAGGACGGAGCCGGAGGCAAGCATGCCGTTTGCGACTGTGCCGCTGCCGGTGACGGTGCGAACAGTCTGGGTGCTGGCGTTCAGATCGAGCACCGCGCCGGCCGCGAGGTTCACGTCTGCGTCGGCGAGCAGGTGACCGATGTCGTCGGGGTTGGCTGCCGGCCGCACAAAGACGTAGAGGTCGCGGATATCGAACAATCCGGCGTTGTAGGTCCAGGTGTAGTCGTAGGCGGTGGTCTGGTTGGCTGGCGGATTGGGGTCGTTGCCGATGCCCACTCCGAGGTCATTGTTCGAAGCGCCGCAATGGGAGATGGAGAAGAGCACCTGCTGTGCACCCCAGTTGTGGATCTGGAACGAACCGTGTCCGATGGAGGTGCTGCTGCCGCCGTTATCGTTGAAGTCAAACGCGCTTGAACTGCCGCCGATATCGGGGAGGCCGAGGCCGGTCCCGTAGTTGGAGGGCCAGATCTCGAGGTTGCCGGTGTCAACGCCGTCGACGTCGGTGACGGTACCGACGTTGGAGCGCACGTCCATGTTGTAGACTTTTTGCTGCCACATGAAGGTGGCACCGTTGCGGTTAGGATAACCGAGCTTGGTGCGGTCTTGGGTATGGGCATTGAAGGAGACCCAGACCCATTGCGACTCACTCTCGCCCTTCTTACGGATTTCGAGATAGTAAGCCACGCGGTCGAAGGGCGCGGTCGCGGCGGAGTTGTCGATGGTGTAGGCCGTGCCGTTATAGG
>Ga0255342_1004786_pt1 | contig 13579 bp, 9 predicted proteins | sample wastewater_treat_3_FD_192416 | JGI IMG/M metagenome (GOLD analysis project Ga0255342, IMG submission 192416) | Wastewater microbial communities from Lulu Island WWTP, Vancouver, Canada - plant14 | ecosystem: Engineered > WWTP > Wastewater > Unclassified | place: Canada: Vancouver, British...
CTCCGAGAACACAGATTTTCAAAACACCGGACTAAGAACGGGGACATGTTCCAAGCGCCGCCCCGGCGCGACAACGTGTCCCCGTTCGGACCCTGCGCTACAAGAAACCGCATGCGAAGCTGACGCTCGGCAACACGACAATTTTTGTGTCTTGGTGTCTTGGTGTGAAATACGATGCAATGGATAACCGCCTCACACAAAGACACCAGGCCACCAGGGAGGATCATTCCGGACGCGCTGCGGTTTGCTCCGTCGCGCGGGCCCGCGGGGTCCCGCACCGGACAAGATCGGAGACAAATGATTGCCGGGGGCGGCTGGGAAGGCCGTCCCGGATTTTTGCGGAGGTGCTTGATACCGTGATTCCGTTGCATGTACACAGCAATTACTCGATGCTGGAAGGGACGGCGCCGGTGGAGCGGCTGGTGGAGCGGGCCGCGTCGTACGGGCTGCCGGCGCTGGCCCTTACCGATACGGGGGGGCTGTATGGAGCGGTGCCGTTTTACCGGGCGGCCCGTGCCGCGGGCATCAAGCCCATTATCGGGGTATTCCTGGAGCATACCGTCTTGCTGGCCCGCGACCGGGAAGGCTACGCCCAGTTGTGCCGCCTGGTGACCGCATACCATCTCGAGGAGGCCTTCGACCTGGCGGCCCGCTTGCTCGAATGCGGCCGCGTGTTCGTGCTCGCGGATGACGCCGAACGCATCCGGCGGCTTCACCGGAATGGCCTGAACCCGCTGGTGGCCCTGACCCATCATGGCGACGCGGTCTCGCGTTACCGGGCGACCCGGCTGCACGATTTGGCCGCCGAACTCGGGTTGCGCTGCGTCGCGGTGAACCCCGTGTACTTTTTGCAGCCCGAGGAGTACCGCGTGCACCGGGTGTTGTCGGCCATTCGCTGCAACGCCACCGTCGATACGCTGGAAACGGGCGATGCCGCGGACGCCGCCTGCTGGTTCCGGCCGCCGGAGGAGATGCGCCGCCTGTACGTCGATTGGCCCGACGCGCTGCGCAATGCGGAATGGGTGGCGGAGGAATGCCGGCTCGAACTGCCGCTCGGCAGGCCGTTGTTTCCCGGGGTGGAACTGCCCGGCGGCGAGACGCCGTTTTCGCACCTGTGGAAACTCGCTTTCGAGGGGGTAAAACGCCGGTACACGCCGCTGAACCGCCGCGTTATCGAACGGCTGCATCATGAACTGGACATCATCGAGCGTCTCGGGTTCGCCCCGTACTTCATCATCGTGGAGGACATCGTCAACTTCGCCCGTGCTCGCGACATTCCCGTCGTGGGACGCGGTTCCGCCGCGAACAGTCTCGTGGCGTATGCGCTGGGCATCACGCGGGTGGATCCGTTCAAGTACGATCTGTATTTCGAGCGGTTTCTGAATCCGTCCCGGAGCGATTGTCCGGACATCGATCTCGACATCTGCTGGCGCCGCCGCGACCGCGTGGTGAATTACGTGTATGAGCGGTACGGGGCCGGGCACGTTGCCATGATCGCCACGTTCAACACCTTCCAGGCCCGGTCGTCGGTGCGGGAAGTCGCGAAGGCCATGGGACTCACCGGCAGCGAGATCGGGGAGGTGACGCGCCGCTTGCCTCATTACCACGCGGGCGACATCCAGACCGTTGTGCGCCACCTGCCCGAGTGCCGCGAACTGCCCATCCACGAGGAGCCGCTGCGGTCCATCGTGGCCATCGCCGAAGCGATAGACCAGTATCCGCGTCACATCGCGCTGCATCCGTGCGGGCTGGTGATCGCGCCCGAGCCGCTCACGCGATTCGTGCCGCTTCAACGGGCCGCGAAAGGTTTTGTGGTGACGCAGTACGATATGCATCCCATCGAGCACCTGGGTCTCATCAAGATGGATCTTCTGGGTCACCGTTCGCTGACGGTGATCGACGAGACGGTTCAGCAGGTGTGGGACAACCGGGGCATCCGGCTCGATGTCGAGAACCTCCCGGAACCCGACCCGAACACGGCGGACCTGATTCGCAACGGGCGCACCATCGGTTGTTTCCAGATCGAGTCGCCTGCCATGCGCACGCTCCTGCGCAACACGCAGGCCGCCGATACCGACATGCTCATCAAAACCCTGTCGCTGGTCCGGCCCGGTCCCTCGGGCAGCGGCATGAAAAAGCGTTTCATCGCGCGCCACCTTGGCAGGGAGCCGGTCGAGTACCTGCACCCCGCGCTCGAACGCGTGCTCGGCGATACCTGCGGCGTGATGCTCTATCAGGAAGACATTCTCAAGGTGGCGAATGTCATCGCGGGGATGGACCTGGCCGAGGGCGACCTGTTGCGCCGCGCCATGACCAAGAAACGCTCGCCCCGGGAAATGGCGAAGAGCATGAAGACCTTCATCGAAAAGGCGGTCGCGAACGGGATCGCGGAGGCCGTCGCCGAGGAGATCTGGGGGCTCATTGCCAATTTCGCCGCATATTCGTATTGCAAAGCGCACGCGGCAACCTATGGCGAAATCGCCTACCAGTGCACGTATCTGAAGGCCCATTTCCCGGCCGAGTTCATGGCCTGCGTGCTGTCGAACCGGGGGGGCTTCTATCATCCCGCGGTCTACGTGGAAGAGGCCCGGCGGCTGGGCATCGAAGTGCGCCCGCCGGACATCAACAAGAGCCGGTTCGAATACGTCGCCGAAGGCGATGCCATCCGGGTGGGTTTCGTTGAAGTGCGCCAACTCGCTCAGGACACTGTCGAGGCCATTCTCGCCGGGCGCGCGAACCGCCCGTTCGAAAGTCTCGCGGACGTGTGGGCCCGCGCCGGCATCACGCGTCCCGAGGCGGAGGCGTTGCTTCAGGCCGGCGCGTTCGACGCCTTCGGCCGGACGCGTCCCGCGTTGTTCTGGGAACTGCATCTGCTGTCGCAGGGCGGACACGGGGAAACGCCTGCCGGCGCGGACCGCCTGTTCCGCGAACATGGGGGAGAGTATCGTACCGTGCCCCGGCTGCCTGACGTGTCACGGAAAAAGCGCACCGATCAGGAATGGGAAGCGCTGGGACTCGTCGTGTCGACCCATCCGCTCGAGTACTATGCGTCGCTGTTTCAGGAACGCGCCCTCGTCAGCAGCGCCGACCTGCCGCGCTACGTGGACCGCGTCGTGATGCTGGTCGGATGGCTGATCGCCGAACGGCGTGTGGGACTCAAGGGGCGCGGCTGCATGAAGTTCTGCACGTTCGAAGACCCCAAAGGCGTGTTCGAAGGCGTCCTGTTTCCCGAAACCTACCAGCGGTACGGGCGCCTGCTCGATTCCCACGGGCCGTATTTTGTCCTGGGCAGGGTGCAGAACGACGACGATTACTGTTCGCTCATCGTCGAGGAACTCGAACGGGTGGACGCCACGCCCAAGTCGCCCGGGGCGTCCGACATTACCCCGCCCAAACACTGGATTTTCCCCGGCGCGCGGGAAGAGTAGGGGAGAGACGCGCAGGATGCCGGCGTCCCGCCGGGCGGCGGGGAGAGACCAGGGTGTCGCGCCCGGCCACAAAAAAACGGCCGCAAGCGGTGAGGCTTGTGGCCGTTTGGATGCGGGCCCGGTCACTTTTTCCGGCGCCATTTCCAGGCGGGGTCGCGAATCTCTTCGGGGTGGGTCATACTGCGGAAGAGCGCGCGCTGGGAATCGGGGACTTCCGGAACGGTGTCGATCTTGTCGTGGCGCGTGCGCTGTTCGGGGCTGAGTTCCGGCAGTTCCTTCTCAACGACGTTGCAGGTCATGAAGACCAGCAACTCGGTGTTGACCTTCTCGATGTCGTTCTGGCTGAAGAGGAACTTGGCGATCGGGATGTCGCCCAGCACCGGCAGCTTGCTGACGTCAAGACGGTCGGAGACGTTGCGCAGGCCGCCGATGAAGATGGTGCGTCCATTCCCCGTGAGCAGGGTGGTGGCGGCCTCGCGCTTGTCTTCGATCGGGACGCCCGTTTCGGACAGCCCGCTGATGGAACTCTGTTTGGTCTGGACATCCACGATGATGTCGTTTTCGTGGGTGACGCGCGGCGTGACCTCGAGGGTTACGCCGATGGGCTTGAACTCGGTCGAAGCCACGGACCCGCCCTCGGTGGACTGGGTCAGTTCCTGGTAGGGGTACTCCTGGACAATCTGGATCTGGGCGGGCTTGTTTTCCACCGTTACGATGACCGGATTGGCCAGAATCTCCGCATTGCGGCTCTGGACCTCCGCGGCGATGTCGGCGCGGAAGTTCCAGTCGCTGCTGAGCGTTCCGATCGAGAGTATGCCGGCGTCGAGCAGGTCGCCGCCGATGTTGCCCATAGTCGCGTCGAGGGCGAGTTCCTGCAGGTTGCCGATGACCTCGCCGCGGCGGTTGCGATCCGGTATGTGTTCGACAAGCCAGTCGACGCCCGTCTGGGACGCGTCACGCATGACCGCGTCGACGATCATCGCGTCGATCGCGACCTGTTTCACGGGGGTGTCGAGGTCCTTGATCAACGCCTCGATCTGCTCGACCACAAGCGGGGTGTCGGTGACGACGATGTGACGGCCGCGCTCGTCTTCCTCGACCATGCCGATGTCTTTGGTGATCATGCCTTCAATCACGGGGCGGACCCCCTGGGGTTCGGCATAATTGAGCTTGATCGCGCGCGTCACGGTGGGGATGACCGGCTCGGCGATGTCGAGCTGGCGGGCAATCTGTTCCAGTTCCTGGACGCGTTCGTCGGGCCCGGCCAGCACAACGACGTTGGTGCTGGGATTGGCGGCGACGGAAATCGCCTGGGCGTCCGGATACCCGATAACGATGGCGTCAAGCGTGGTCTTGACTTCGTCGGGCTTGGCCTTCTCGAGGACCACGAGCCGGGTGGTGCGTTTCGCGGCAATCGCCTCGTCGATGCTGACGATGCGGTAGATAGAGCCTTCCTTGACGATGCCCAGGCCGTTCATCCCCAGGACGACTTCCATGGCTTCCATCAGCGGGATGTTCTTGAGGCTGGCCGTCACGGTGCCGGTGATTTCGGTGCCCGCGATGACGTTGATGTCCGCCTGCTGCGCGAGGAGGGCCACGACATTGCTGAGATCCATCTCACGGAACTCGATGGTGACGGGCTTGCGCAGGGGGTCGCCCTTGTATTGGGGCGCGGGCGCGGTTTTCAGTTCGGCCGGGGCCAGACTGGTGCCTTCCACAGGCACGGGAATGGGCTTGGCTTCCCGCGTGACCGGTTTCATCTCTGGCCGGGCTTCCCGGGGGGCCGGAGGTACCGGCGCCGCCGGCGCGGGCACGGGGGCGGGCTCGGGTGAGGGTGAGGCCGGGGCGGAAGCTTCCGCGCCTTCTGCCTGGGCGGGCTCCTCCGCGGGAGCCTCCTCGCCTTCTTCCGCTTTCTCCGTGGCGGCGAGGCGGATCATGGGCATGCCCTCGAGCCTGATGGGCACAGCCTGCACAAGCGCCATCGGCGCTTCGAACGGCAGTGCCGGTTCGGGCGTGGCCGCATAGACCGGCTCAGTCGCGGGCCGGGGCGGCGGGGCGGTCAGGCTGGTCAGCGTGATCACCTCGACCGTGGGCGGCGCGGCGGATGCATCCGCGGATTCCGCCGGTGGCGCGGCGAAGAGCGCCTCGATAAGACTTTCGGCGGAGCGGCAGGTTTCGCCCGGGCAAACGCCCCCTCCTTCGGCGGCTTCGATGGTGGACGCCGACAGGATGGTCAGCCCAGCAACAACACCCACCGCGGCCAACGCAGAGACATAAGCTTTTAGAGACATCACCTTACCGCTCCTTCAGCTCCAGGGTGATTTCCGAGTCTTTGTATTTCAGAATCACGCTGTGTTGCGTCATGCTCTTGACGGTAACCGCATCCTCCAGGCCGCTTGCCGAGCGAGCTGTGCGGAACATCTCGTTCGGGAAGGTGTAGCCGGCAGGAATTGCTTCATTGTTGATGATCGCGACGGGTGCGGTCGGGTGCCACATGATCCCCGACAACAGCAGGTTGCGGCGAATCGCGGACACGATGGCTTCGTCGTTTGTGTTGGCCGCTTCGCCAGGCCCTGACGCCGCCATAACGGCCGGCGCAACGTAGGGACCCACCAGCGGCGCCATGGGATTGCGGCGCTGCTCGGTCTTCCGGATGGCATCGTAGTCGAACTCGATCTCCTTGATGCCGGAGGCGAGCTGCTCGAAGTCGATCGCCGCGGTACTGGCGGCGGCGGGGCTGCCGGCCGCCGCCGGGGCCGCGGTCGATGCGCCGCCGGAACCGGCTGCCGCGGTGGCCGCGGGCGCCTGGCCGCTTTCGCGCGCCTTCTGATTGGCCTCGTACTGCTCACGCCACTGTTTGTCCTCGGGAGACTCGGTCAGTACGCGGGTCACCACAAAGTACGCCGCAACCAGGCCAAGGATCGCGAGGAACACGATTTTTGTGATCTTCTTGTTCACGCCGCGCCCTCCGTATCGTTTTCTACGAAGGTATAGGTGCTCAGGGTGAATTCAGCCTCCGACACCCCGTCTTTTTCGGGCCCGACCTGGAGTTCGGAGACCTTCAGGTACCGCTTGAACCGTTCCAGGCGGTTGATGAACTCGGCAATGTCGTGAAAACTTCCACGAACCACAATGCGGTAAGGGATGGTGAGTTTGGCGCCCTCCGGGCGGGCGATCTGGGCGCGCATCTGCACATCGAGCCCGCCCACGTCTCCGGCGATGTCCTCGAACTGGGTGAGGAGCGTGGCAATCTCGCGCTCGGAGGGCAGGCGTTCCTCGAAATCGCTCACCAGTTCCCGGATCTGGGCGGTGTCCGCACGCAGGGCGTCGATGTTCGCGGCCAGTTGCTTGCGGTTCGCGAGCTCGGTCTGCGCGTCGGCCAGCTCTTTCCGGGTCTGGTCGAGACGCTGAAGTTCCGGCTGGTAGACCAGGAAGTAGAAGACGGCGCACAGCAGGGCGGTCAGCCCCAGGATAACGCCGACGAACATCCAGTCTTTGGGAGTGACGGTGCCTTTCAGGAAACCAATCATGACGATTCGCCTCCCTTCTTGATGATGAATTCGAAGGAGAACTTGCGAACCCGGTAGCCTTCGTACGTCGTATCCTCGACGCGCGGCGGCTCGATCTGGAAGAGCGACGAGAATTCCTCGTCGGTCTCCGCGGCCCGGGCAAAGGTGCCCGTGTCGAGGCGTCCGTCAGGGGTCTCCATGACGTATCCGGCCACGCGGAGCAGGGGGATATCGACGTTGACCTTGCCCATGCGCGGTTTGTTGGTGTTGGGATCCAGCACCGGCTTGCCGTCTTTGCCGATCACCGGCACTTCTTTTTCGATCCGCTTGGTATCGACGGCGATGTCGGTGTACCAGAGATTGTCGGGAGCCAGACGGTTCAGGTTGTACAGTTGCCGCGACCAGATTATGCGGTCGCGGGTGATCTCCTCGATGGCTTTGATCTTGCTGGCCAGCTTCGTCTTGTCCGCCATGAGCTGGTCATACTCGTCCTTGACGGCCTGCAGGCCGGCGAGGTCTTTCTGGACGCCGTCGAGTTCGCCCCGCGTGAGCATGAGCCGGGCGTGGACCGCGCCGAACACGACCACCATGCCCGCAATGGCCGCCAGCAGAACCAGGATGCTGAGGATGTGGGGGATGGGGGTCCGTTTGACGGGCCGCAGATGCTTTGGAAGCAGGTTGATCGTAATCATAGTTCCGCGGCTCCCCGTGCAGCCAGGCCAATCGCGACCATGAACTGGGCGGGCCGCCGCCGCAGTTCGGCAACGGCTGTCTCCTGGCCCAGGATGAGGGCGCTCGAGGCCGGGTTGGCCACTTCCACATTCTCGAGCCCCAGCTCTTCGCCAAGGGCCTCCGGAAGACCCGGCAACTGAGCGACGCCGCCGCTCAGGATCAGCCGTTCCACCGGTTTTTCGTACAGTTGCTGTTCGTAGTAGTCGAACGAACGGCGAATCTCGGTGACCAGCCGCGTCAGCGGCGAGGTCAGCACTTCGCGCAGATCTTTTTCCTCGGGTGCGCCGCCGCCCACGCCCATCCCCATGCTGTGGACCGGAGGCTTCGGGGGCGCCGTCTGGCTGCCGCCAAAATCCCCCAGCTCGTCGTCAAAGGGATCGAGAAGCGAACCGCCGCCCCGCGACGGAGGCGCGGGCGGAAACGGACCGGGCGCGGGTTCGGACGCGGCCTGCCGGTCGGGAACCGGAGGCGGCGTCAGCAGACTGGCGCTGGTCAGCACCTTCTCCGCCTCCACGAATTCGCACCGCCGGCTCTTGGCAATGGCCTGAATCAGTTCGCGCCCGCCCCAACTGATGTCGCGAATGAAGTTCGAGAGGCCGCCTTTCATGAAATGGATGCTGGTGGTCGAGGCCCCGAGATTGAGGAGCGCCACCGATTCGCCGGTCCGCAGGTAATCGCACGACTCCGCCGCATCGGCCAGCGCCAGCGAATCCACCCCCAGCACGGTGTACTGGATCTGCGCCGCGTTGGCGATCTGCACCCGCGACTCGATCACCTCGTGTTTCGCCGCGACCAGCAGGACCCGGAGCGTCGTCTCGCCATTGTCGGCGACCTTCTCCAGCAGCGACCAGTCCAGATAGACCTCCGAAAGCTCGTACGGGATGTTCTGGCCGGCCTCGTTCTCGACGGCTTCCGCGATCTGGTTCGCGGGCATGTCCGCCAGATGCGGGTAGCGGATGACCACGTTCTGCCCCGGGAGGGAACCCACGAGCAGGCTCTGGGGCAGGTTCATCCGCAGCAGGGCGTCGCGAACCGCCGCGGCTTGGGCTGCAATTGGGTCGACGTTGATCTTGTTGCGGTCGACGGCGCCGAATCCGACCTGCTCGACGCGCAACCGCCCTCCCGATTTCGTCATCTGGACGGCTTTGACAGAATGGGAGCCGATGTCGACGCCAATGGCTTTACTCGGCTTGGAAAACAGCATTGGCCTTGATACCCCACTTTCGAGGCGTTTGCGTGCCCATTGCCGCGGCAAGCTCCCCTGAACCTGGCAAGTGGTGTGCTGGGCACACAGCGGCCTGGATTCCGCTTCTTCCTACAGTAGATACTACCAAAACTGCGAAACTTTGTCAACTCTTAACTTTTGGAAAGCGTTTATCCCCGGAAGGCATCGCCGGGGCAAAAGCCTCCAAGTGCGCACGTTTACGCAGTGCAAAGCTCATGCCACGTGGGGTATCCAAGGTGAAAAACCCCGAAAATAGCGGTTTTTGTGACAAATATCTGTTGACTGAACGGGGGCGAAGCCGGCCGGAGGGTGCCGGATTCCCGTCGTAGCGGACAAATCCTGCCGTTGTGGCAGTCCCGGGCGGCAGGACCGCGGGCCTGTCGGCCGCGTCCGACATAGACGGGCCGGGAACGCGCCGCGTGGCAAAACAGAAAAAGCGGGATTACGAGAATCCCGCTTCTTGACTTCCCCGCACTGTGCCGTAGACGGGACGAAAAATTGAACCTCACCCACTAAGGGGGTGCCCTCACGGCAGCCTTCCGGCTTCCCCGACGAGGGGGCATGTCGTCAGCTACTCAGATATCGGGCTCCCGGTTCAATTTCTAAGGTACAATTTTCGCCCTATCCCTCGAACACGGCAGGGAAACTCTGAATACAAGGCCACTTTAGCAAATCCGGCCGGCCTCCAGCAACGTTTCGCCGGCCCGTATGCCGGTGACGCCGGTCTTGCCTTTCCGAATCGAATGCATTATACCTTAAAGCCGGTAAGCGGGCATCTCTGTTTCGGGAGGCGCACGCACGGGGAAGAGAATGGCTTTCCGAGGCGCGTTTCCGGGCGACGGAAATGCCCTTGACGGCCGGGTGTCGCCTGTTGTGTGCGGCTCGACTCGCGTGCCGCGCCGGTTCCTCGTTGGACAGTTTTGGTTCAAGTTATTTTAGAGCAATGGTTTGAGGGGTTGCACCCGGTGGGGATGCACTGAATGAAACACCGGCAGTTGGGAGACAGCGCTCTGCAGGTTCCGGCGGTCACATTCGGTGCCTGGGCCATCGGGGGCTTCTGGTGGGGCGGCACGGATGACCACGCGGCCGTGGACGCCATCCGCCGCGCGGTGGATGCGGGGATCACATGTGTTGACACCGCAGCGATTTACGGAATGGGACACAGCGAGCGGGTGGTGGGGAAGGCCATCCGCGGCCTGCGCGACCGGGTGCTGCTTGCCACCAAGTGCGGTTCGCGCTGGGGACTCTCGGGCGAGGAGATCACGTTTGACCCGGCCACCGGCAAGGGCGACGTGGGCGCCATCACGCACATCCTGAAAGCGGATTCCATCAAGGAGGAGTGTGAGGCCAGCCTGCAACGCCTGGGAACGGATTACATCGATCTTTACCAGTGCCACTGGCCCGATGAAACCGGCACCCCGGTGGAGGAGACCATCGGCGCCCTGCTCGAACTCCAAGACGCAGGCAAGATCCGCTGTTTCGGGGTGAGCAATTTCCCGACCGGGCTGATGGAGGCGTGTCTGCGTTGCGGGCGCATCGTGAGCAGCCAGTCGCCGTACAATGCGCTGCGCCGCGACATCGAGCGGGACATTGTCCCGTTCTGCCGGACACACGATCTCGGGATCCTGGCATACAGTCCGCTGGCTCAGGGGCTGTTGACCGGCAAGGTGACCCTGGACCGGCAGTTTCCGCAGACGGACGGCCGCAGCAGGAACCGCTGGTTTTCGCCTGAAAACCGCAGGCGCGTCCTGGACATGCTGGAGAAGGTGCGGCCGATTGCCGACGGTCACCGCGCCACGCTGGCCCAGGTCATGCTGTACTGGACACTGTCGCAGCCGGGGATCACCACGGTGATCGCGGGCGCGAGGAATGCACAACAGGTGGAGGAGAACGCGGCCGCGGCGGACCTGGATCTGAGCGAAGACGAACTGGCCATCATCCGCGAGGCGGCGGAGGAGACGGAGGGGCCCGCCTGAAGTATGAAGACTACGCGGCGAGGATTTCTGAAGGCGCTATCGGGGGGACTGGCCGGGATCACGCTGGCGCGTGATGCGCCGGCCGGCGCGTCACGCTCGGTGACGATCGCCAGCATCGAGGTCATCCCGGTGTGGTATCCCACCGTGATGCGGTTCAAGTTCTTCGAAGGGCCGACGGGGTACGGGCGCGCGTCCGCCGTGGTGAAGATCACGGCCGACGACGGCACCGTGGGGTGGGGGGAGAGCATCCCGAGCCCACGGTGGAGCTATGAGACGCTGGAGAGCGTGACCACGACCATCGACCTGTATCTGCGGCCGGTGCTGCTGGGCCGGAACCCGTTTGACCTGAATGCGCTCCACGCGGCGATGAACCGGGAGATCGCAAATTCGTTTTCCACGGGCGCGCCCATCGCGAAAGCCGGCGTGGATACCGCCCTCCACGACCTGATCGGCAAGGCGCTGAACTGCACCCTGGCGGAACTGTGGGGGCGGACCGTGCCGGACGCCTTGACGTTGAGCTGGACGCTCAATCCCAGGACCCTGAATGAAGTCGAACCGCTGCTCCTGAAAGGCCGGGAGGCGGGCTACGAGCATTTCAACGTCAAGCTGGGGCCCGAGCCCGCCTTTGATCTGGAGATGTGCCGCATCGTGAAGCGGCTCGCACCAGAGGGTTTCCTGTGGGGCGACGCCAATGGGGCGTATGACGTGACGACGGCCCTGACCTTGGCGCCGAAGCTCGCGGAAGCCGGGCTCGACGTGTTTGAACAGCCGTTGCCGGCCAACCGGATCACCGGCTACCAGGCCCTCCGGCGGCAGGGGGCGGTGCCCATCATTCTGGACGAAGGGGTGGTGTCGCCGGACGACCTGGTCGAGTTCATCAAACTGGAGTGCTGTGACGGCGTGGCCATGAAGCCGACGCGCTGCGCCGGGTTGTTGCCCGCGCGGCGGGAGATTGCCCTGCTGGAAGACGCCGGGCTCCTGTTTTTGGGCAGCGGCCTGACCGAGCCGGACATCGCCCTGGCGGCGTCGGCGCTCCTCTACGGCGCGCACGGTCTGCGGTATCCCGCGGCCTTGAACGGGCCGCAGTTCCTCGGCGAAAGTGTGCTCGCGGAGCCGTTGCGCGTCGAGCAGGGCAAACTGAGACTCCCGACAGGCCCCGGACTCGGCATACAGGTGGATGAAGTCAAACTCCGGGATCTCGCGGAACGGTCGAAGCATTCCGCATGAAAGGATGACGATGCGCAAGTGGTATGTGATGGTGTTCACCGCGCTGGCGCTGGGTTTGGCGTGGGCGATTCGCGGACATTTCGGGCATGAATGGGGCGCCGCGTGGGCTGGTGGTTGCGGGGGGCTGGCGCTGCTGGTCGGCATGCGCGACCCGCGGTGGATGCGCCGCGCCCCCACGCTGGCGGCGTTGTGCGCCATCGGCTGGGGCGCGGGCGGGATCATGAGCTATGGAATCGTCATTGGCTACTGCCGGGGCAACGAATTCATCGATGTGATTTACGGCTTCTCGATGCTGGCCGTGATCGGCGGGCTGTATGGCTTTCTCGGCGGCGGGCTGTTTGGGCTCGGCCTCGAATCAGCCGATGACCACAAGCCCCAATGGGCCGGGCTGATCGCCGAGATGGTGGCCGGGGGGTGGCTCGCCTGGGGGCTCTTCATCTACCAGTTCGAATGGCACATGACCCCGCCGCGCTCGGAATTGTGGGCGGCCTGCTTCGGCGCCTCGGCCGCGCTCGCCTGGTACCTGTACCGCGAGGGCTACGGCCGGGCACTGCGGGTGGCGGCCTACAGCGCCCTGGGCGCCGGGCTGGGATTCGCTGTCGGCAATTTCCTGCAGGTGATGGGTTCCTCGCTGGACATCGCCTACAACTGGTGGAACGTGATGGAGTTCACGCTGGGGTTCTGCGGCGGACTGGGAATGGCCTATGCCGTGGTCACCCGGACGTGGCCCGCATCCATCGCGCCGTCACGGCCGGCCAACTGGCTCGCACTGCTGTTTCTGTTTGTGGCGATCCCGTTCGTGAACCACCTCATGGCGGTGCGCGCCGACGAACTGACCAGCCTGGCGGAGTCGCTGCAGATTGCGGACGCAGCGCGGTTTGCCGTGCGGCAGCAGGTCTACGCGTGGCTGCTCGCGGCTCTTCTGGCGGCGGGCGAACTGCTCTCGTGGCAGCGCTACGGAGAACGGAAGTCCACCCTGACCGTCGCCGTGGTGCCGGGCATGTTTTTCGGGTATCTGACCCTGTATACCCTGTTCTCGTACATCACCGCGGGCTTGTTTTACAAACCGGTTGATTTCGGCATTTCCCACACGGCCTATGTGCCGGTTCTTCTGGTGCTCCTGGCGTTGTGGATTGTCTGGGGCCGGACCGACCGGCACGATGCGGTGATGGAGCGGCCGGAAAGCGGGCTGCAGTGGCTGTGCACCGTCGCGTGTGTCGCGCTGCTGCTCGTGGGCATCACCTTCGCCTCCATTCACATGCATGACACGCCTCTGAACGGCGCGCACCGGCGGTTCTTTGCCGAAACCCCGGTCGAGGAGTAACACGTACGGCGGCGCGGTACGCGCGGGGCAATCGCACTAAAAACCAGATGGAAACCGTCAGTTCGCCGGAAGAATAGCTATTCTCTATCTGCCGCAAGTCAGCGGATTCGCCAAGAGAAAACACAAAATCCCGCAGGAAACGGCATTCCTAAACGTCT
>Ga0255342_1004796_pt1 | contig 13553 bp, 9 predicted proteins | sample wastewater_treat_3_FD_192416 | JGI IMG/M metagenome (GOLD analysis project Ga0255342, IMG submission 192416) | Wastewater microbial communities from Lulu Island WWTP, Vancouver, Canada - plant14 | ecosystem: Engineered > WWTP > Wastewater > Unclassified | place: Canada: Vancouver, British...
TTGATTCCTGGCTGAAGGTTCAATCCGACCAGAGGCACCTCTCCCTGTCGATTGACGAAACCGCTCTGGAGGAGGATTCCCGTCTGGACGGCTGTTATGCCATCAAGACCGACCTGCCGAAATCAGCGGTAAGCAAGGAAGTCGTTCATGGCCGCTACAAAGACTTGGCGCTCGTGGAACTTGCCTTTCGGACCTGCAAACAGTCCTTCCTGGAGGTTCGCCCCGTCTATGTCAGAAAAGAAGGGACAACTCGCGGCCATGTCCTGGTTGTTATGTTGGCCTACATGATTGTCAAGCAACTGCGATCCGCTTGGGCTGATTCTGATGTCACACCCGAAGAAGGCGTGAAAAAGCTTGCCTCTCTTACATGCACAAAAATGGAAATCAAGAATATGGCCAGTTGTTGGAAAATACCACGACCCAGAAAAGAACTTAAAGAATTGCTTGACGCCCTGGGTGTAATCATGCCGCTGGCTCTGCCTCACAAAGACATAAATGTAGACACAAGAAAAAAACTCCCAAATCGTAGAAAACGAAATATAGTTAAATAGTTACAGGACAAAAGGCTTTGCCTTCTGCTGGAACATCCGATATAATGCTTTTCGTGGATACCAAAGTTGATGTACAATACGGAGGTATCAGCATGGAAAAAGATTCCAAACGCAGTATATACAAGAGAACTCGGAAAAAGAAGCAGTAAACATTACCGCTATTTTTTTAAGTCAGTGAATAGATATCATAAGGAATTTTTCTTGTCTTTGAAAGAAAAACAGGAGATGATCAGTCTGTATATGTATATAGCAATAACTTTATAAATAGTTTTGACAAAAAGGCTGTAAATGGTAAAATGCAGTTATTGGGGGATTATCAATGTATAGAAGATCAATCTCATATTCAATTGGTATTGCTTCAATCGTTATGTTTATTCTTCATCTTACACTGTGTTATGCCTGTGCTGAGACAAAGACCTTCATAAAAGAATATACCTTTATTGCCGGTGAAGCTGATAGCAAGCTAACAAGCAGAACAGTATCCCTAAGAGAAGTAAAGAGGCTCCTCCTTGAGGAATTGGGAACATATCTTGAAAGCACAACTGAAGTAAAAGATTTTAAACTTACAAAAGACCAGATAATAACCCTTACTGCCGGTATAGTAAGCGCTGAAATCATGGAAGAAAAATGGGACGGCAAAACATATTGGCTCAAGGCTAAAATATCGGCAGATAGAGAATCCGTCATTAAATCAATAGACAAACTCCGTCAGGACAGACAGAAGGTAAATGAACTAGAAGAGATGAGAAAAAGATCAGATGCCCTCCTGAAAGAAAACGAGCAACTGAAAAAAGAACTTGCATCATTAAAAGACAAAGATCATGAAAAAACTGTACAGCAATACAAAAAGAACATAGACAGCCTGACGGCTGAAGAATGGTTCGACAAAGGATATGCAGCAGCAACAGCCGGCAACCATAGCGAGGCAATCGACGCATACACCAAAGCCATCGACATAAAGCCGGATCTTGCCTTAGCATACTATAACCGGGGGGCTGCGTACTATAATCTCGGTCAGCACAGTCGTGCAATAGAGGATTATAACCAGGCAATACGCATAAAGCCTGATTATGCCGATGCATACAATAACCGGGGGGCTGCGTATCTTTCAATCAGTAATACCACAAAGGGATGCCCTGATGCAAAGAAGGCCTGCAATTTAGGCATTTGCGAAGCATACGAATACGCAAAAAGAAAACGATGGTGCCGATAGTACACAACCCTTGTAACACACAAATTGTATCTTTATCAGATTAACTCATTGAAACAGGCCTGATCTTCTGTCCTGTCACCTTGAAAACAAAATCATAGTTGAGTATGTCCTCCCACAAATAGCCCTTCAATGTGGAACGTGTATCATCAGGTCCTCCATAAGGTTTTCCCGGTGTATAAAACCATGTCAGGATAGCCTCGCCCGAATAGCGAAAAACTATCCAGTATCTCCCCTTGTTCAGCACCGGTGCACCTTCGTCATCAGGAAATATAAAGTCAACCCAGTAATAACCATGTCTTTTTGGGATCTTTTCAATAAAAACAGGTAGAGAGCGAAAACCTTTAAGCCCTGGTTTTCCGTTATTGTCAGAAACTATATCAACATAGATTGTACCATCACCGCCAAATTTATGCATAGCAAGTGAAATCTTCTTTGCTTTTATGGGTTCATTTACCACAAATGCCTGTGAATATACGTGCTTAGACGTTACATATTCTGCTGTCTCAGCATCAGGAATACCTACCGCATTGTTGCCAATAATCTTGTAGGTATCTACAAAAGTTGGAAATTCCATATTGCCAAATTCAATATATTTGTCTGTTGATGGCGGCGGTTCTATGACGGGCAATGGAGGTTTTACTACAGGAGGCACAGGAGGCTTGGCAACCGGTGGCAAGGGCTTTTTCACAATGGATATATCCGCCTTAGCAAGCATGACATTGCTTGCAATATACGATTTCGGATCTTTGACCGTATACCTTGGTCTTATATCGATTTCATCATCGATAAATTTTGCATCAATATTACAAGAATATTTTGGCGCATAAGGATTTCCTGACCAGCGAATTGTTATATCCATATAGTCCATGCCGTGCATTTCCTTTATATGTCTTGATGATGTAAACTGTTTTGTCTGCTGAGGGTCATACGAAAGCCATCCAAGGTCAGGGAAAAATATCTCTATCCACGCATGACCCCCCTGGCCCATTGTTTGAACGAGAGATTTGACATCGTTTATTGGCATTTTCCACTGTTTATTAAGACTCGTTCCGCCAACAATCCTTGCAGGTATTCCGGATGCCCTCAAAAGCGCTATGGATAAATGTGAGATATTGGTACAATTGCCTGTTTTAGTTATCAACGTTTCAAGGGCATCGTAACGCAATGGATTATAGCTGTATTTTATATGATCAACGACATAATTCAATATGGCTGTCGCTGCTTCGTATTCTGTACTCGCATGTTGTGTCAATCTTCTGGCAAGCGATAGGATCTCGGGATCGTTGCTTTGGATATGTTCTGTTGGTATAAGATATTCTTCTTCCTGACGCGAAACATTCATCAATGGGAAAGGCTCCCTGCTTTCCATTGCTACAAGATTGGCCTTAATTGTAGTATCAAAGGTCATATTGATATGAACATTCCTGTTGATATTTTTCCAGACAATGCTTTTCAGCACGTTCCCGAATTTATCCCTCTCATCATCAATTCTTTCCGGCTTTGGATTAAATTCAACCCGAAGACCCTGGACGTCCTGCAATTGTGCCTTATTCGAATAATTTGCAGGCAGGGGAAGCCTCAGGGTAAATTGGGAAAGGGGTCTGTCTATTTCCCATATCATCTGTTTCGACATTCTGATTTTGCTGTTTAACCTGCCCTCAAGCGAAACAGTTTCAGCGTGAACGATATTTCCGCCTGCAAAAAAAATTAAACTAACTAAAATGATTGATAATAATCTATTTATCGCTATAATCATTTTTCTTTATTATTCGTTGCCCTTTTCATTCTCTCAATCAGAAACTTCGCCTGTCTGTCGTCTGGACTTAACTTGATCAGCTCTTCAAAAACCTTCTTTGCCTCATCTTCATTGCCCTTCTGGTAGAGCATTAAACCGAGCGATTTAACCAAAGTAGTGTCTCTCGGGAACTTTTCCGCCCCTTCCCTTAATATCTTTGTCGCATTTTCATCGTCCTTCATCTCCTGGTAACAAAGGGCAAGATAGTAATAAGCATCTGCAGAGGGAAATACCTTTAACGATTCCTCAAAAAGCGTGGACGCCTTACCATAGTTTCTCTGCTTGAAAAAATTGCCTGCTTCAATCGCAAGTTCAGCCAATTTTTTCTGTCTGTCTTCATGAGCCATATTTGCGTATGGATTCATAATCGCATCCACTATCTTTCCTTCGGGTAACCTCTGATCATAAACCTTTACAACATTTATGTTTTTTAAACGCATCTCTTCCACGTGAACCGAACCGAAGAAATTTGCCGCTACCTTTAGGGTGGCTTCTGATGATGCATTAGTGGCGTTATCAATCAGATTATTATCTTTAATCTGACCTGAAAAATCCTTTATAGAAATGCCGACCTTATTTTGAAAAACATCATTTCCGATAATGGCAGCATCACTTCGAATCAATTCTATGCCTGTTTCATTCCTTGAAATGGATGAATTTTTAATCACAGGTGACGGTGAACCAGTAATGGAAATCCCCTTTATACTTTCTGAAATAAAAGCTCCATCAACAGTCCCTTCCGTATCCTTCAAGGCCAGTCCTGTTTCAGCCCCTTTTATGCGCAACCCTGTGACCAACACGTTGCCGTTTGTAAAATTAACTCCACCCCACTGTTCGTCCCCAGAAGGCAGAAATTCAACAGGATTTTCCTTGCCGTTTATGATCAGTTTTCCATTAACATTAATAGAAGCTGATTTGTTGAATATTATTCGCGTTCCCGACTCTATTGTCAGCACCAACCCTCTCGGTACAACAAATTCATCTTCTACTATATATAAACCTGACAAGATCGTGTCTTTCTTTATCTCGCCCTCCAATAAAACAGGCTCTTTTCCCACCAGAGAAGCCCTGACCGCCTCCTGCGGATCAGATTCGTTTCCTGTCTGATCAACTGCAATTACTCGATAGTAGTACATCTTGCCCATTTCTACAGCCTTATCTTCAAACACAACCTGTTCAGTATTCACGATCCTGTCATAGCCGCTTAAAGGTTGCTCGCTTCTCATAACAACATATCCTTTTAAATCAGGAACATTTTTAAGCGATGTCCACGATATATCTACCCTGTCCTGAAATCCCCTCGCCTTAAGACCCTCGACCTTTGGCGGGGGTATTGTATCAATCGTAACTACCCCTCCCACGTCAATCCATTCTGTTTCGTATCCGCCAGGTTTTTTGAGTGACACTATAACGGGCATATCACGGGTATTATCACCTGGCAGAACAAGGTACTCACCGGTGTATATACCAGGTTTCGCCTCTTTCATAGGAATGCCCTTCCTGAAGTTGCCTATGCTAAAAGTGGCAACCAACCCCTTGTCACCTTCCATACCCGTTCTTATAGTCTTCCCCTTCCCGAACGGTCCTTCGTTAACATTGGTAAGCACTTCTTTTATTATTGGCCTCTCTTCGGACATAATTCCTTCAGGTGAGGGGATCTTTTCGTTCAATTTGTGGGAAAGTTCGTTGATCATCCTTACCTGTTGAATATCACGCAGGTTCATTGCGGTTGATATTGCAGTCATAACCGCGCCAAGGGGGGACATGGGCACACCTCCCCCGTGAAACGTCGCATCTTCTTTTATCCTTAATACCTCTTTTCCCGTTTTAGCATTCACCATCCACACCTCTGCTTCAGCAGAAAGCTGTGAATAAACAATGGCAAATACCTTTTTAAAATCTGTGACTTTTCCGTAAATAATGCCATCACACCCTATTGCATCGCAAACTTCTTTCGGATGTAACTGAACAACACTCTTACCTGATGATTTTTCGAGTTGAACGCTCTTTGCGTCAATAACCGAAAGCTCAATATCGGTGTAAGGCTTTGAACTGAAATGGTTGTAAAATGCCTTTCTGATTTTCTCCGCCAGGCCTTTTTCCTCTGTCTCGTTTTGAAAAGGCATTATCGCAATTACACGGGGAAGCGTTGATTTGTCTATGGATATATCCGGGGCATCAGCTTTTGAAATTTCTGAATACGCAAGCGTAGCAAAAATCATCATTATACATATCAAAATAAAATGAAAGCGTTGCTCTCTAACCATATAATTTTTTACACTATTTTAGCACAAACGCTACTTTTGCATCTGCAAGAAATCCTGCTTTCTGATCTGCTGAAAATATCTTAACCGCATCATCATCCGTTACCTGAAGGTCAGTGGGATTTGATGTGCCCGCTGCCTTAACTATTAAAGGATTTTTCACTCCCCTTGATTCAAGCGCTATTTTGGCTTTGGTAACGCTGTTTGTATATTCCCCACATCCCTTTTCAATAAGAATCTTTTGACTCACCTTTGATGGGTCATACAGCATCTCACCTTTTAACGTTAAAATCCTGTTTATCAGGGCAGGCCTGAAATTCAAGCCTGTCGCATCGATAACAATGCCGTCAAACTTCGTATCAACCGTAACAGTCCTGGCGATTTCAACAGGCTTCACTGGGGTCACAATCTTATTCCCAATGTTTGGATCACCAATCACCTTCTTATATATCATTTCGCCAAAACTACCCGGGCCTGTCATCCCAACCTTTATCAGAACAAGCGCAACCTCATCCTTTTCATTGTATTCCTTATAAACAACTTGAGCACCTTTGACAAACCCTGTCACAGCCACCCGCACAACTTCATAGTTTAACGCCATCGCCTTGATGCTTGCATCGCCTGCAATAGCCACACCATCAAGAAATTGCGCAAGATTTCTGTAAGCAACTATCTCGGCAGCGCGGATTGCGGTAAGCCTTTTCTGACCGGGAGTTTTTGCATTTTCTGATGGCAAGCCTTCGCCTTCCATAATAATATACTTATCCATAAATGCCTGATTCGTATTCTCTGTCATGGAAAGTTTCTCTTGGTTAAGCCATTTATTCATGAGATTGAATTTCTCATCGGCGAGAGCAGAACCTGACTGTGCAAATACGTTCACAGTCCATAATGCAACCATCAGAATAGAAATAATAACAATTAATCTTTTCATATTACCCTCCAGTTTAGCAAATAATTAAATCATTGTTATGAAGTTCATTTCACATTTATCTTCTGTTTTAAAACCCGAACGGCAAGTATCGCCTCTTCCCCACTCACGGACCTGTTCGGCATAAATTCGCCCGACGTCTCTCCCTCCATAATGCCTCGCGTAGTAACGTTCATTACGGCGTTATAAAGCGGCGATGTCGGCCTAATATCCGGAAAGGGAGATTTATCGTGACCAAAATATGCTGAAGCTATCTTTTCGTCGCCAGTTGCTTTGATTAAAATATCCTCAAGGACAAGAGACATTTCACCTCGATTGACTATATCCATGGGTTTGAACAGGTATGCCTTGGCGGATTCATCGTATTTCAGTTCAAGCCCTCTTACCTTCCATTTTATCACAGTAATGACCTCTTCCTTAAATGGATAGACGGCAATATCAGACGGTGTGAATTCGGGCTTCTTTGACGCATGTGAAACGGAAATCCAATTTTCAAATAGTTTGTCGATCTTGAATTCAGCAACAAGCAGAACCGCAAGGTCTCCACGTGTAATGACGTCCTGCACGGCTATTCTCTTGCCGATATCCCCGATTGTAATACCTGCTGTTGCACGCTGCACCCTGTCCGTTTTTTTCCATGCCCTGTCTGCAAAACCCTGCCATTTACCATCTTTTCGGGCATTCAAAACCGCAGTGAATGAATTTCTTGCCTTTTGAAACTCGTGTGCTCTGAGCCAGGCAAGACCCATAAAATAATCGAGTGCATCAGTCGATTGATAGTAAAGAAGCTTTGATTCGTCAATCTTTACATCCTTTGCCGTTTTGTATGTATCTTCAGTTTTTTTAACCCAGTTTTCGCCATCCATAAATATATTCACCCTGATCACGGAAAGATAACAGGCAAATTTTTCTTCAGGCGTAACCGCCAACTTTTCTGCTTTGTCAACATATTCTATAGCCTTTCTTCGATCAACGCTGCTATAGTCGGGGTCTTTTTGTTGAGACGTCTTGTATGCATGCACGATCGCAAGTCCTCCGTATGCAGGCGAGTAGTTCTCATCGCAGTAAATAGCCCTCTCAAACTTTGCCTGCGCAACATCAAACTTGAACTGCTCAAGCGCCTCCATACCAACAACATAGTGGTTCTGGGGGGTATCGCCCGGTGCCGTACACTTCGAAACCTGCTTAGTTGCACAACCGATCACAAACATCATTGAAATTAACGCCAACACTGTAAACACTAAAGGTTTTTTCATGGCATCTCCTTTAAAAATCTTATATCTCATAACCTGTAACTAACCATTCACTGCTTTACAGTAATGCTTTTTAACTTTCCCGCCAGACCTGGGTCGAGTTTCTGTAGAACGTTATAAACATCCATTGCCTTTGCCTTCTGCCTCTTTGCCAGGTATGCAAGGCCTAACTCATAATACGCATCAGCATCTTCAGGGTCGAGGGCGATTATTTTTTCAAATACTGCAATAGCCTCCTCATAGAGACCTCTTGTTTCCAGGTTTGTTGCAAAATAAAATAACGTGTCCGTATTGTTCGGATTAATCCTCAGCGCCTCTTCATATGCCTTTTTTTCAAGATCGAACATGCGTTTTTTATAATAAATGAAACCAAGCTCAACGTGTGCGCCTTCCAAGTTCGGGTTAAGTTCAATCGTCTTATTAAAATATTTTACAGCATCGTCCTGCCTCTGTGAGTTCCTCGCAAGCACACCTTTAAAGTAATAGTTCAGCGCATCTGAAGAATAACCCGCATTTTTCAGTTCGCTTACTGCGACGGGTGCCTGACCTTTTATCAATCTGGAAGCCTCTTTTAAAGGGACTGCGAAATTGATGTTTTTCTCTTCGGTCATGGTCAAACCTATTAGCCTGCCCTCTTTGTCTAAAACAGCGCCCTTCGTTTGTCGGGTAGAAAGAGTTGCAAGCTGGATATATCTGACGTCTCCGCCAGAACGCCTTCCTTCATATGCCTTGAAATCACTTATAACAGCCTCAACCGCTGAGTCATTTGTATCTGAAAAGCCTGCAAACACAAATGCCTTTTCTCCTACACTGACTCCTTTTAAATCAACAGTCCCAATTGACGGCAAGCCATCGCCTTCAACCTTAATCAGGGCAAGATTCTTCCCATCGTCTTTCCAAATACTCTTTGCCTGATAAGTTCTGCCGTCTCGAAGCACAATCTGAACGGAAGTCGCCCCAGCCAGAGGAGAAAGATTGGTCGCTATTACCCCTTTCGAGTCGATAATAACGCCTTGGATATTCCTTATAATATCTCCACTACCGCCCAAAGCCCTCACAGTAATAAAGGCATTCCGGTTCACCCCTTGAAGGCTGTTTATTTCTGTTTTCTGTGAAATAAAGTTTAAATTGAAAAGAAGCGCAGTACAGATGACACTTACCACACACACAACTACATACCGCCACTGTCGGAAAAAAAAGGTAAAGAATGAGGCTATCCAGTCGGCAAAAGTATTTGTAGGTACTCGGGGAGTCGTCTTTTTCTCAGGATTTTTCTTTTCAAAGTAGAGTTTTTCCAATTTTGAGATAAGCCGATAAGGGGTAGGTGTCCATTTTTCCTGATAGTACAGCAGTTCCCTTAATTCTGAAACTCGATCCAGGCAGTAAAGACACGAGCTTATGTGAGTCTCAACCTTTTTTTCATCCGGTGCGGACAGTTTCCCGTCAATATAAAGACCGATTGTTGTATCGTCTAGGCAAGCCGGCGTCTTTAAATTTTCTGTACTTTTTAAGGCTTCTTTCAGTTTTGATTCAAAAGACGTGTCCATTTTTTAGCTCACAAACATAAAGACTGGTGAAATTGCAATTTTCTTCCAAAAAGATAAACAATGATAAATTAAATAGCCAAACTACAAATTACAAATAAATTTAAATGTCTAAATTTCAAGCAGAACATAAGGTTGCACTTGATTTGAAATTCGCTTCCGATTATTGCATTTTTATGAATTCTTCTATTATTCTTGTCCGCATCCTCGAATATTTGGAAGCAATGGTTCCCATAGGTATTTTTAACATAACCTTAATATCCTCATCCTTATAGCCCTTGACCTTCATCAGAAAGATTTCCTGGTCGAGCAGCGGATATGTCATCATGATCCCTGCCACCTTTTCAAGCAAATCCCTATCCTCCATAACAAAATCCGGCCTTGAATTTTTGTCAGGGTCTTGGAGGGTATCCATAAGTGTCAGTCCATCCTGTCCGTCCGTTTGGGCTCTCTGGCTCAGCCCATCATTTAGCCGAATTGTTTGCCTTATCTTGTTTTCAGAATTTATATAGGTTTTTGCTTCATTAGTCACTATTACCTTGAAATATTTGAGGAATTCATATTTCGATGTACCCTGGAAATTCCCAAGTCCTCCGTTTACAAGCTTGACGAACACATTTTGAATAATATCATCATGTTCGACATGCTTTAGATCAAAAGAATTTAAGAGGATATTTTTTCCCATAGGGGTAAAATTCTTGACGAAAAGCTTCCACGCTTCACCATCCCCGGCGAGACATCTTTCAATAATATTTAAAACATCCCCCACCATAAAAGGCATTATACAGATTTTACGATTAATTTTGAACAGCAATTTTAAAACGAGCAAAATAAGGTTTTGAAAAATAACCTATTTTGTCTTGTTTATTGGATTTGTAGCGTTCGTAGCGTTTTTCACTTGACTCTTTTTTTATAGCATAAATTATAGTTATTTGTTGTTATAACCTACGGTCTGTTTCACCATGAATAACCATGTGTTATAGCAATTTGTTGTTATTAATGTAATTAGTGGTAATTTGTTGTTATAACCAACGGCCATTCACCATGAATTACCATGTGTTATAGTAATTTGTTGTTATTAATGTAATTGATAGTTATTTGTTGTTATAACCAACGGTCTGTTTCACCATGAATTACACTTTTCACAATAAATATCTACAAATTACTATGAATTACTATGAATAACTCTTCTCACTATAAATAACCATGAATTACGTTTTTCACTTGACCCCTTTATTTTCTGTCATCCCCGAGTGATTCTATCGGGTAACCATGTTTTTCTGTCATGCTCGAATGCCTCTATCGGGCATCCATGCAGTTTCTATCGGGGAACCATTACATCTTCTGGATTCCCGCTAAAAACCTGCGGGAATGACAGTGTTGTTGAGCTTTCTGCCTTCTGCCTTCTGACTTCTGACTTCTGTCCTCTGTCTTCTGTCTTCTGCCTCCTGCCTCCTGTCTCCTGTCTCCTGACTTCTGTCTTCTGACTTCTGCCCTCTGCCCTCTGTCTCCTAAATCAGAATTCAGAATTCATAAATCCTAAATGCTTTTATCTCTCGCAGAGCCCGCAGAGAACGCAGAGAAAGATGAGATAGACTTGTGGCCAGAATTCAGAGACAGACGAATTCTGTCCACACTTCATGCCCTTCGGGCAGAAGTATTCAACAATTTGCACCTTTACCTTTTAATTATTTTCATGTTTTCCATTGCTTCTTCTTTTTCTGTCATGCTCGAATGCCTCTATCGGGCATCCATGCAGTTTCTATCGGGGAACCATTACATCTTCTGGATTCCCGCTAAAAACCTGCGGGAATGACAGTGTTGTTGAGCCTTCTGTCCTCTGTCCTCTGTCTTCTGTCCTCTGTCCTCTGTCTTCTGTCTTCTGTCTTCTGCCTCCTGCCTCCTGCCTCCTGTCTCCTGACTTCTGTCTTCTGACTTCTGACTTCTGACTTCTGTCTTCTGTCTTCTGTCTCCAACCCTCCGCCTGTCATGCCGATACCCCTTTTTTATTGCTGCACCCTGAGAACAAAAACCCTGCTGGTCATGCCTCCAGTTGTATCGCTAAGCGTGACCCTGATTTTGTAATTTCCCGACGGCAATTCCGCCTTTTCTACATTGATGCCTTCATTGCTCGCATATCCCTTTAACCTGTCTGTAATGTTTATCGTTATAAATTTAAGGAGTTCCACTCTCAGCGTTGAGATATCCACTTTTGTTCCTTCGCGGGGATTAAATTTCACAAGTATTTTTAGTGGTGAAAGATTTATACTTTCTGGCTCAGGTGAAATCAGCATGATTTCTGGACCCGTAGCGGCTGATTCAGGAACCACGAGCATGGTTTGTTCTGTGCCACCTGCCGGTTCACCCGGAAGACTTGCCACAGCAGGAGTGGACAATGTGGGTGCTTCCTGCATGTTTGCTTCGTCAGGCGTAATCAACATAAATGAACCGGATTTCTTTCTCCTTTTTTTTCTATAGGCTTCAAGATATTTTGCGGCTTCTTCTTCGTCTCCCAGTTTTGAATAAATAAGGTAAAGATTCCCAAGCACTGCTATTTCGCCTTCTTCGAAGCTGGCGTCTCTATATTTTTCAAGCGCATCCTGTAGAACGCAAGCTGCCTTATAGTATCTGCCTTCCCGGTATAGTTCCGCAGCCTCATTCATTATGGAGGTATCGTATTTAATGGAGCGGGGAACTTCCATTCCTGTAGGCACGCTTTGATTATCCTTGCTATCCAGGATCGGTTTTTGGTACTCGCCGGTGCCTCCATTCTTGTCTGCAATATCACGCAGAAGCATCTTTTCATCGTAAAATTGAATAACATCATAAAGTTCATCTGCCGAAACATATGAAAAGTTTGTAATAATACAGCTTAGAATGGCCAACATTAGCATTATCGTCTTCATGTCGATATTATATGTAATTTTATTTATAGACTTAAAGTAAATTTTGTTCATCAACAGCAATCCACCTATCTTTATAGACTGCGAATATGTAAATTTTCTTCCATCCATTGTCAAAATAATCCTGGAGACACCCCTTTTTTCACATTCTACCCGTTTTCGCCTCAAAAATTGTATATCCATTTCATTTTCAGATTAAGCCGGATGATGCCAAGGCATACAATAACCGGGGGCTTGCGTATCTTTTAACCGGCAATACCACAAAAGGATGCCTCGATATAAAGAAGGCCTGCAAATTAGGCAAGTGTGGCGTATACGAACACGCAAAAAGCAAAGGATGGTGCCGATAGTACATTTTGCTAACACACAAATATCACCTTTCACATTTATCTGACTACAGTTTCTCACGATATCCTAACCATTGCACAATAATCTGACAGGAGGGGTTGTTTGCCTCCTGTCAGATGTTCTTCTTACTAAAAATATCTCTGTTGATGCTATTCTAACACTGATACTACCATTACCCTTTCTCTTGATGCTGCAATAAAAGAACCTTTTGAAAAAAGGTGGCACAGTCACTTTCATTATCTGTTGCAGCAAACCAATGCCGGAGCTCCGGCATTTGTAAAGTGCTGTAATCATAGGTGGAATCAGCGACGATCAAAAAGTTATGCTCTTTGATGATTCGATGTTACGATTGCAGGATGGTGCAGGTGACGATGTCAATTTCCAGAAAACTCTGTTCTCCATCCCCAATTCCTAAATGCTTTTTTCTCTCGCAGAGCCCGCAGAAAAAGACAGAAGACAGCATACAGAAGACAGAAGACAGAAGTCAGAAGTCAGGAGGCAGGAGAAGGTTAGATGTTTAGCAAAAAACAAAACTTACTCCACTCACTCCACTTACTTAACCCACTCAACGCTTTACCGCCTCCCTTCAATCCTAATTCCTAATTCCTAAATCCTAAATGCTTTTTTGTCTCTCGCAGAGCCCGCAGAGAACGCAGAGAAAGACAGAGGGTTAGAAAAGATAGAGGGTTAGAAGGTTGGAGGGGTGGAGGGTTAGCAAAAAACCAGAGAAACCAGAGGGTGGTTGATGGTT
>Ga0255342_1004798_pt1 | contig 13550 bp, 8 predicted proteins | sample wastewater_treat_3_FD_192416 | JGI IMG/M metagenome (GOLD analysis project Ga0255342, IMG submission 192416) | Wastewater microbial communities from Lulu Island WWTP, Vancouver, Canada - plant14 | ecosystem: Engineered > WWTP > Wastewater > Unclassified | place: Canada: Vancouver, British...
CTGGGGTGATATGCTGATGATTCTTTTCTGGCGGGAGATATTACCCCAATATCCTGACACCAAATGCATTGTAGAAGTCAAATGTTCGCAAAGTTTGATTGATGAAATAGATCGCCTGGGAGGAACCCCCCTGATTTATAAGACCGGGCATTCTTTAATCAAGGCCCGTATGCGGGAGATAGGGGCAGTATTTACCGGGGAGATGTCTGGACATCTATTTTTTGCGGATGAATATTATGGCTTTGATGATGCTCTATATGCGGCAGCCCGGTTGTTAAGAATTCTTTCTAATTGTGAACAGGATATTACTGCATTGCTGGCTGATGTGCCTAAATACTATTCCACTCCTGAAATCAGGGTAAAGAGCAGTGATGAAGAGAAATTCCAGGTGGTAGACAAGGTGCTTGAGCACTTTCAATCGCGCTACCAGGTTATTGATGTGGATGGTGCCCGTATCCTTTTCCCCAATGGATGGGGGTTGGTCAGGGCCTCAAATACTGGCCCGGAACTGATTCTCAGATGTGAGGGGAAGACCCCCGATGACCTGGAAAGGATTAAGAAGGAGTTATTTAGCTTTTTAAATCAGATTGCAGTGGTGGTTCCTTCCTTTGACTAAACTTGACCTTTATGTTATCATTAAATAATAGGAAAAGTGTTAACCTTCCAACGATTCCATTACTATGGAATTAATTTCACTTGCGCTATTTTTCTCATCTTTGTCTCTTTATTTGTACATTTATTAGATTTTGACAGGGCTTTTTTAAAGCCCTAATTGCAATTAAGCTGATTATTACCACGGATTTAGGGGGAGGTGATAGGGAGGCTCTTTGTATCAACAGCAAATCCTTAGAATCATAAAGATGGGATTTTGTAATCCGGGTTGCATTAATGCAAGTGGTTTCTGCGGAAAAACTAGGAGGTGAGGCAGAAATGAAAGCTTGTTTAGTTGTAAGTACCTATACCCCGAGAAAGTGTGGAATTGCGACCTTCTCCAATGATTTAAGGGACAACTTGTTATCTAAAGGGCAAAAAGTTCTTGTAGCTGGTATTTCCGAACCATTTAGTTCTTATGTTTATCCTCCAGAAGTAGCCTTTAAAATACGGCAGGAAAGAAAAGCCGATTATATCTCCTGTGCCCAGTGGGCCAATCATAATCCGGATATTGAAATGGTTATTATTCAGCATGAATACGGCATTTTTGGAGGACAAGACGGCGATTATGTGTTGGAACTGGCCTCTCATTTACAAAAACCATACTTACTGGTCACCCATACGGTTCTTCCCCATCCCCAGGAAAATCAGAAAAAAGTGCTAATGAGGCTGGCCCAAGCTGCTAACGGCGTTATATGTATGACGGCCAGGGCACGAAAACTGCTGTTTAAAATATATGATGTACCACTAGAAAAAACGTTCGTGGTACCACATGGGGTGCCTAATTTCCCGGTAAAAGAACGGGAAGATTTGAAGGAACAATATGATCTTAAGGGCCGCCGTATTATTACTACTTTTGGATTTATAGGCCCAGGTAAAGGATTAGAGTTTGGCTTAAAAGCCATGGCCAAAGTGGTAGATAAGCATACCAATGTTTTGTACTTGATTGCAGGGAATACCCACCCTATGCTGCTTAGAATTGAAGGCGAACGCTATCGCGATAGCATATTGCAATTGGTTGAGGAGCTTGAACTGCAAGATAATGTACTTTTTGTAAACCGATTCCTGGATATTGCTGAAATAGGAGATTATCTATATATGACTGATATATACTTAAGTCCATATCCCAATATGGACCAGGCGGTTTCCGGACCGTTATCTTTTGCTGTAGGCTGTGGTCGGGCTATTATTGCTACGCCCTATGAATATGCCCGGGAAATCCTGGCTCAGGGCCGTGGTTTAGTTGCCCGCGAAGCAACCCCGGAAGCCCTGGCGGAGCAATTGGAGCTCATCCTGGGGGATACGGCCATGCAAACTGACTTGGAACAGAAAGTAGCAGAGTTCGGCCAATCATTTAGCTGGGAAAGTGTGGCCGAAATTTACTTAAAAATTGCTGAGGAGGTACTGGAGCTATATGACTCTGGGAACGTACAAAAATATGGATTATAGGCATTTACAGCGGATGACTGATGAACGCGGGATGCTGCAATTTGCCTGCGGTAGTATTCCTGACCCCGGCAGTGGATATACCGTAGACGATAATGCTCGTGCTCTCGTTGTAGCCTTACAATCCGATTGGGAAGATGGGATCGAGTTTGCCCTGCGTTATGCCCGTTTTCTTTCCCGAGTACAACGCAGTGAGGGTGATTGGTGTAACTGGTTACTCCCCGGACGTGGTTTCGTTAATGATATAGATTCAGATGATAGTATAGGACGTGCTTTTCTAGCCTGTTCCCTGGGAGTGTCAGCCGATATTGATGAAGAACTGCGGATGCTTTGCCGTCAAATGGTAGTAAAAGCGCTATCTCAGGTAAAAAACCTGAAACATCCTCGTAGTATGGCTTATTTACTTATTGGTTGCAGTAATTTAGTGCGAAGTTTTCCTGAACATAGCCGGGAAAGCTTTGAGATGGCCAAGCGGACCGGGCAAAATCTGACCAACCTTTACTTTCGCAACCGGGTTGCCCACTGGAGATGGTTTGAAGACCGTTTAACTTACTGCAATGCTATTTTGCCCCACGCTCTGTTTGTCTATTACGGCATAAAATCGGATAAAAAGACTCTTAACGCGGCTCAGGATTCTTTGCGCTTCCTGGGTGACCGGCTTTTTGCTAAGGGCTATCTTAATGTTGTCGGTAACCGGGGTTGGTGGGTACGGGGTGGTGAAATACCGCTTTTTGACCAGCAACCCATAGATGCCTGCTCACTGGTATTAGCCTGCCAACAAGCGTATGAAATTACCGGTCGTAATGAGTTCCGTCAGATGGGGGAACTGGCCCATTCATGGTATAACGGAAAAAATATTTTGGAAATGCCGCTCTATAATCAGGAAAGCGGAGGCTGTCATGATGGTTTAACCCCGGATGGTTTAAACGCCAACCAGGGAGCAGAAGCGGTTCTCTCATTATTACTGGCTAATCAAGCTATGGCCCGTTTTAGTAAGAAAACAGATCGAGAATTTTACGCAGATAGCGTTCCTAAAGGCCACATTTGATGTTACAGCGAGACTTGTTACAGCGGGACGTTCTTTCTGTAACACATTTGTGTTACAGAAAGAACGTCCCGCTGTAACACTTACACCTAACTCTGTACCATTTCCCGTATTTCTTCGGGAATAAGATCTCCTACTGTACCGCTGGCGGCACACAGGTAATGGTCGGCGGCACCGTAGTAAACGATAATCTCATCATCGTCGTCCAATATTTCCTTATCCTCAGCGGGAACTGCCCCGCAGGTGAATACTACGTTAGGTACCCAGTGTTCACCAGGTATACCTATCTCGTATTCGGTTTCCGGAGATAGAATAGGATTAGGGGAACGGTACAGTACCCGTTCAGGATTTTTCAAATCGACCAGCATTGATCCCAATCGGTAAACCCGGTTTTTATCTACTCCGTGGTAAATCATTAACCACCCGTACTTTGTCTTCAAGGGCTGAGTCCCTGCCCCTATCTTAAGCGAATCCCACATACGCCCGGAGCGCGGGCCTAATATTACCCGGTGTTGTTCTTTGGGAGCGGGAAACTCCAGTTTATCCAGGTGGGAAACCCAGATGCTGGGTTCGATTCGGTGATATATAACATAGCGGCCGTTTATTTTTTCCGGAAAAATAATGGCGTCTTTATCCCAAATATCCTCGAAGGCCAGGCCTTTTCTTTGCCAGCGCTCAAAACGACGGTGCAAAAAGTCATCCAGTGATATGGAAGCTGCCGCAATCTGGGCTATAACACCGTTATAGGCAGTATATAGCATATAAAGCTCATCTCCGATAATTACTACCCGCGGGTCTTCGCATCCTTTTTCTTCCTTTTCATCTGCAGGGGAAAATACCGGTTCGGGCAATCGCTCCAGAATACGGTAGCCATCACTTATGGCCAGACCAATGCGAGAGACCTCATCATCACCAAAAGCCCGGTAAAGTATATAAATCAGGCCATTAATTCTTATAGCAGCGGCATTAAGTACATAGCGTGATTCCCAGAAGTGTTCCTTAATCGGTTTTAATATGGGGTTATCCGGATATCTGGTTAGGCTCCGGGCAGGAGGGAAATCAAGCATTTCTAGTGGAACTGCCACGACGTTTTCAGATATGACTCCCAGAATTACATCCAGCAGATCATCGCTGGCCCGGCCCTCCCCGATTAACTGGATAACCTGGTCTTTAATTTCGCCCGGATTATATTCCATAGCATTATAGATTTCCTCTAACAGGTGATGATTAAACCATTTTTCTTCCACTTCGGCCGATAACGGGGTGGGGACGTGTTGCCCTCCTTTGTAGCTATAAGTTGCCCAGGTCCAGGCTGAACAGGGCAGGAAAGTTCCATCCTCCAAAATCTGGCTAAGGCCATATGATTCCACCAGGTGCGAAAGAATTTCCCCTTCCCTGCCTCTTCCCACCGTTTTCAGGGTATCAGCCATAGCCTGAATATTATTTACCATTAAACGCTGATGATTATTTTCGAAAATATTATAAACTGAAAAAGTTCCGGACTGATACCATCCCAGTAAAGAATTGCCCACCTTTTGCCCCAAATTTCTTTTTTCCTGAGCATAAACCCGCCATAAGCGAGAGTAGTTAACTGCCAGGGCTACCTGATAAGCTACCATTAAGCAAAAATAGAGATGTGGGTATTTACCACCGATACCTTTACTGTATGGGCTTACTACTATTCGGTTGGAGAGCTTGTCATAGTTACAGGTAGGGAGCAGATGATAAGAGCCATATTCCGTTCTGTCACCCAATACCAGAGGCTTGATAGTTACTTCACCCATATTCTCGGGAGTAAGATTTTTAAGCAGCCATTGCTGGCTTTTTTCTACGTACATCTGATTTTCTATAAGACAGGCCAAACTCCAGGCGTCACGTACATCAACTTTTTGCAGTAACTCTCGGGGGTGCTTGCACCCCAGTGGAATCATGACGTTCATAGGAGGAAAACGCAGTATAACTTCTTGTAACAGTTCATTTTTAACCGAGAACATACGGGGGACGGGTAGGAAACCAAACAGGCCGTCCAACACTGCTTGTAAACCTTCCTCACTGTGGAGGTCACCCGGTAACAGCCCTGTCAGGGTATTCTCCAGGTGCTGCATAAAATTAGCTATCCCGTTTACTAATTCCTTGGGACTGGCATCTAGAGGAAGCTGCAGTTTTTCGTGGACCAAATGGTCGAATTTCTCCTGGTAGTTATTTTGTACCCGGTTAAAAACCTCTTCCATATAAACATCAATTCCACCTGACCCCTTCAATTGCTTGGGCAGGAGCAAAGGTGCTCCCGGAATAAATTCCATGAAGTGAGCCGGGGTAATCGGGGGACGGGTTTCCTGAACCATATACCGCCATTGTTTAAGAAAAGTCTCTCTGTATTCCAGGAAGCTGCTGCGCTGTTCGTCCTTAAGCGACTGTGACGCATAATGCAGGATGAGCTCACCTTCCAGCTCTTTTTCTAAAGCCAAGGTAGTGAATTTATCCAGGGTAGATAGAAAACCAGCTATGCGTCCATTAAAAATAAAGGTAAGACAATTTAAAAGGTCATCGCGAGAAACACCGGGGTCAAATCGGTATCCCAGCAGGAACTGGTACACCGCCTCTACCCACAGGCGGTGATTAAAGGAAAACTCAGTCCCCGGGGTGTTCAAGGCCTGGTGCAGGCTTTCTGTCAGCGCGGAAGGTAAAATTAAATTGCTTAAGCGCTCATATTGACTATAGTTTTGTTTAAATGAAGTTAACATATCAGTAAAGGAAAAAGAACTTTCCTTAGCTTTATCCGGGTAGGTGGTACCGGCATAAACATCCAGAACCCGATATACTGGCGCCCGCGCAAGCCAGATTTTACTATCGCGGGTAATACACTCAAAAAGAGACGTAGCCGTCTGGGTAAATACAAAATTTAACTTCTCTTTGGAAATATGAGCTAGTTTTGCTCCCAGTTCTACCTCGCAGATACGTTTATTCCAGCGCAGGGCTCTGGTAATCAGCCAGGGATCGATACCGTAGCCGTTGGTTATATCCGGCCAGAACTTACTATCCTGGCATAAATCTTCTACTAAATCATGGCTGATACCATACATACCGCTATGAGGATCACTAACCCGGTAGCCATAAAAGACCTCCATTAAAGGGGAGGTAAAAAGTCGACCCAGCAAGTCTTCCAACTGATGCCGTTTAAAATTAACCAGGGTTAAATCATATTCGCCCTGGAGGGGTTGTGCCATTTGCTTGAGCCACTCTACTTTGAATCCCTGCCCCTGCTCTTGCCTCAGGTCAGCAGCAATAATAATCAAATCTGACTCCAGGTGTTTGGCTATTTCCAGCAGTGCCTTGATACTGGCCCCCCGACCATTGGCACCCGGTTTCATTACAAAAGCAAAATGAGGTATAGATAAATTAAGAGCTTTAATCTCTTCTATAATTTCCAGGCCGGCAGGGTCGCCACAGCAGACTAACAGGGTATTAGATGAAGGCAGCTCTTCTACGCTACGGCCAATCATCTGCAATATTTCCAGCAGCGATTCCTTCTCATTATAAAACGGAATGCCAATTATGGTGTTTATGGGGCCGAAACGCTTGAGGTAGGGAATGATTTCCTCAAGGGTCTGGTTGAATAGAGTTTCAGAACTATTAGAATTGGAATTATCGGTATTCATCGTAAAATCCTCCTCATTTGCCAGGTGGCTGCTCAGAAGTGTTTACCCTAATTATAGTTAAAGTTAACTAGCATTGGAAAGCTTTGCCTGGTAATGTAGGGTCAGGGTAAAATGAGGTAACTACTGTATTTCCAAGCAGAATGAGGGCTTAGCCTCAGCATAAGAATATACGACCTGACAAGAAGGCCGAAGTCACCTGTGCCATAGAAATGGATTAATATATACTGTAAGGAAGGAAGAAGGCATATAACATTATTTAAGAGTTGACCCATAATTGATATAGTATGTAATATAATGTTTAAGGAATATTCCGATAATTTTTACCAATAGTTAGGAGGATACAGTCATTATAAGCATATCCGTACCAAAACAAATAAAAATAAACATTTCTCCGGATAAAATGAAAGCCTTTTTGTCAATCCACTTTACTCCCGGGCAGGAAATCGAGCCGGAGTATGTCTTCCACATACTTAAAGAAGAAGGAATTGAGTATGGTGTTGACATCGATAAAGTTAAGGAACTTTGCCTTAATAAGCAGGACGTATATGATGAAGTGATTGCCGAAGGTACGTACTCCATACCGGGAGAAGATGCGGATATTACTTATTTTTATAGTAAACCTGATTATAAACCTAGATACACCGAAGATGGCAGGATCGATTATTATGAGCTGGGCAATATTATTGCTGTGAAAAAAGGCGATCGTATAGCCCAGCGAAAACCTGCGACTGAAGGGATACCCGGTTGTAATGTGTGCGGTGAGACTATTCCAGCGTTAGCAGGTAAGAATCAAAACTTTCAAACCGGTAAAGGAATTGAAATTATTAATAACCAGGCTCTGGCAAAATACGACGGAGCACTTCACTGGCAGGGCACAAAAATACTGGTTAACAGATTAATGATAGTAAAAGGCAATGTTGATTTCTCCGTTGGCAATATAAATTTTCCGGGAAAAGTTAAAATCTCAGGAAGCGTTCTTAGTGGTTTCCAGGTGGAAGCTGAAGAGGATATAGAGATTGCAGGCGGAATAGAAGATGCCAAAGTATTTTCCCAAAAAGGCTCAATATTCATTCACCGCGGCATCATTGGAATGGGAAAAGCAATTGTAAAAGCGGCAGTCAATGTAGAATCTAGTTTTATTCAAGAAGCTACCGTAGAAGCGGGGAAAAACATAATAGCAAATGAATATATTATCAGATCTAATATTAAAGCTGGAGAGTCAGTTATGGTACAGGGGTCTAGAGGAAAAGTCATGGGCAGTAACGATATAGTTGCTGGTAGCCGTATAATGGTTAATACGGTACAAACTTCCAAAGACCTTAATCTCATGATAGCCGGTATAAATCGTAACGCAACTTACCTCAGGATTAAAGAAATTAACCAGAGTATGAATACGATGGAAGCCCAAATACGCTCAATGTCAGTAAAAGTACGGATGTTAGCTACTACTAAAAAGCAAAATGACACCCGAGAAATCAGGGAGGCTCTGGCAGAGTATGTAGCTATGATTGATGAAGTTGAACAATTAAAAGCGGAGAGAATGTCTCTGGTAAATATGCTAAAGTCCACTAAAGGTGAAGGTATGATCGAAGTAAAGAAAGAAGTGGAGCACGGACTATCGTTAAAGATTAAAGAAGAGAGAATAGAGATAAGTAGAAACCTGGCAGACGTTACTATATATTATGATCATGAAGAAAAAAGAATAGTTGTTATACAGAACTAGGTAATGATAGGAGTGAGGCTTTGAACCAGTTATTTCAAAGTGCGAAGATTCTAACTTCGAACATGCTTTATCAACATATGATGCAGATTATTTCTAACTACATAGAAATTCAAGATGCAATATTACTAATACCAAGTGATGAAGACAAAAGCATTTTACAGGTAGTTGATGTTATTGGCAATATGCCTTCTAGTCTTAGCTTTAATAACCTGACCGATACCCTCGATTCCTTACCGATATTTTCCTGCGACATTACTTTTAGGGATGAAAACATATCTATTTACCAGCATCTGCTCAAGTTCTCGGGTACAGGAACACAAAATCTGGCTTACCTTTTATACCGAGGTAAAAAACTAAATGAACAGGATGCAATGAATTTTATAAATGAAGTTGAGTATCTTCTTCGCATAAAAGCTGCTTTCGACTCTGTACCGGGATTAGAACATTCCCAGTCAAAACTAAAGTATCAGTTAAACTTCTTTGCTGGAGTAGTCAATAACATTTTTGAACCATTTCCCGAGGATATACTCATTCAACTTTATATGGAAATAATCTCTGAGATGTACTCATTACCTGCTGCTGTAATACTTAAACTGGAGGGTGATGTATTCTTCCCTGTTCGCGCCAAAGGTGTAAATTTGTCAGAATATGAAGATTTAGTCCTTGAGGCTTTGGTATTTTTAAATAACTGGAATTTAAGAAGCTATCCTACCCTTGTACCTTATGCTTCTATCGAGCAAATTGGAGAAAATAATTATAAGTTATTGGAAGAAAAACATGTACAAATAATTGTTCCCATTACACCGGATAAAACCCTGAAATATCTAATAACATGTATCTCCTGTGATGATCAAAATGTTATTGATGAACAAGATAAACTAACTTTAATGGCGCTCAGCAATACTTTACATAATGCTATACAATTCAGTTCCACTAAAGAAAACCTGATGCAAAGCAATTTAAAATTAGATAACAAAATTTATGCATTAACTGCTATATATAGAGCGGCGGGAATTATATTTTCCTCTACTAGCATAGACGATACGGTTAGCATTGCTTTGGATATGTTAATGGAGATATTTCAATCATCCATAAGTTCAGTAGTGATATCCAGCTTTCGAGATGATAGATATGAATTAAAAAAGATAAAATCGGTAAATCAGGAAGAAAAACTGGAATTTTGGTTTACAACTCCCAAAAATGTTTTAGAAGAAGGAAAAGTTGTTTTTGATTACCGTAATGATTCTATAGACCGCCAGGTATTTTTAGACATGTTCCCCGAATTTATAAAATTAGAAGAAAAGCTGAAGCCCCATGTTATTCTATACCTAACCTCCCACGGCAAATTTTATGGTTTCATAACCTTATCTGAGCGGGTTACCGGACAAACTTACGGATCAGAGGAATACGAGATGTTAACCCTTTTGGCAAATTCAATTAGCCTGGCCTTGGACAACGTATGGATGTTAACCCAATTGGAAGAAAAAAATAATCTTCTGGAACGAAGTTTGCAAAATCTATACGCTATTCAGGATGTACTTAATATCGTCCGCCAAGCCCGTAATATGGACGAGTTTTGCAGGCTCCTTAGTATAGCTCTGGAAATGGGGGTAGGGGTTACAGACTTGGGTATACTGGCTAAAATTCAAGGGGACTTGAAATTGTTGTGGGGTAATGTTTCCCTGGACGAAGTAGATAAAGAGGCTCTAAAAGGAATTGTTTTTCCGGGATTGCTGGAGTTAGGGAGGGAAAACGAGTTAAATAAGCGTTACTGTGTGTTCCCGGTTAATACAAATGATATAGTAATTGGATACCTGCTGGTAAAATCTTTTAAAAACAGCACATTGGAAGATGGCGAACGAATAAAGCTTATGAATATAATTACTTCCATTATTGGGGAGACTTACGGCAGATTGCTTAGAGAAATGGATACATTTAACATGGGGGTCTTGGACTACTCACGGTTAATCTTATACCATTTACAACAGGAAATAGAGAACCTGCTGGAACTACAATTAAAGCCCATCATATTAAAATTCCACCATGAAAAACCTGAAGAGATTATAGCTGTAAGTAAAGATTGGGCCGAAGGATTTGTTATCTACCCTGGCATAGGAGTGATTATATCACCTCTTGATGAGGAAGAAATCCAGGATAGGATTGGTCAGCATAATTTAGAATTGCAGTTTATTGATTTCAATAAACTGAGTTTAAATACTCTATTTGAAACTTAGGCCTTTGTATGATTTAACATAACCGTTTCTGGAATTTTCCTGCTGGCGGGGAATATATTTTAAAAAGCTAGCCAAGGGAAGGATGAAGGCGGTTGATAATAAACCTGCGCCAGTTACGTTTACTTATGTTTGTCATACCATTACTGCTAATCTTTATATTCATGTATAAATATACCTTACCTGAAAGTGAAGAAGGACATCCAATCCAACAAGAGCCCGAAAAAATGTGTGGTGAGTTTCTTACCTGGGAGGAAACCCGGCATTATTTTAATAAATTTAGTAGTGCCACCATCCTTGATCTGGATACTGGTCTGCAATTTAATGTTCAGAGGCGAGGCGGAACCTACCATGCTGATGTACAACCGCTTACCGCTGAGGATACTGCTACTATGAAAGCAATTTATAATGGTAAATGGAGTTGGAAACGCCGGGCGATAATTGTTGAGCTGGAAAACGGACGTAAGATTGCTGCCTCTATGAATGGAATGCCCCATGGCCAGGGGGCTATTGCAGGAAATAACTTTAATGGCCACTCCTGTATTCATTTCCGTAACAGCACCACCCATGGTAGCCGCAAGGTAGATTTGGCCCATCAGATGATGGTTTGGAAAGCAGCCGATGTGGTGGAAAAACAGATTAAAACCCTGGGACCGGAGGACAACATCAGGCTATTTTTCACTGCTATTGACCAGGGAGAAATGAAAATAGCTGGCAGTTTGCTGGATGGCGAGGAGGAGGCCGCCATCCTGGAATTGTTTCGTGATTATGATTATATAAGGATTTCTGCTATTACCAGGCTTGCGGACAATAATTATAAAGTAAATGTTTTACTGGGTTATGATGGTGGCAGAAAACAGTTACGCAAGGATATACCGCTTAGAATGATTAAAAAGAATTCCTACTGGCATATAGATGTTGGCTCTATCGTTGTTTTATTACAGCAACCTGGAGTGTGAGGAGTATAGGGGCGAACCCATGTGTTCGCCCAGGATTGGCAGTTCTATAATCGCCAGGATTAAAACCTTTAGGTTCAGTGGTCGGTAGGGCGGATACCCGGGTCTAACCTACAATCCCTAACTCCAAACTCCTCAAACCTAACACCTCACTCTTGACAATATAGCAAGTTTCAAGATTCGAAGTTATTGATAAGGTACTTTGTTATTATCCATTCAAGATTAAATACTGGGTATTAGCAGTAGCTATGAGCTGATTGTTCTGGTTATAAGCATCAGCCAGCATATGAACCATAGTGCGCCCTTTGGATTTAACAGTAGCAGTTATAATAAGCTCATCGCCGGCGAAAATTGGTCGGTGGTAGCTGGTGTTTATATTTAAGGCAGTAGTGCGCGGAGTTCCAGTAGCCAGGATACACAGGGGACCAAAAGCATTGTCAAAAGCAGCAGATATAAAACCCCCTTGCATGGACCCGGCCGGATTACAATAACTCTCTAACACCGGAATAGCCACGGTTAAAGCGATACCTGGGGTAACATCAAGCAGTCGGGTCTGCATGTTTAAATAGCACGGGGGAGGATTCCCCAGGTCAATATCTGCCATACCATATTTCTTATTTCCATCATTACCTGTGCTCACTATCAAATCCTCACTTTCAAATATTGTTCTATTGCAACAATTTATACAACTAAATAATTAGACACAGATTCATGCTGATTAACGCAGACTAATTGATAAAAATCTACGTCTATTAAAAAATTCTATTTTCTTATTAACCAGCCATGAGTGCGGCACACAACCACTTATGAAAATAGAAGTCAAGGTCAACTAATATTTTAAAAAATCCGCATAAATCCTAATATAATCCGCGCGATCCGCGTGAAATAAAATTCTATTTTCTAATTAATTATATTTTTCGCTATTTTATATATTTATCCTGCTAAAGCAAGTGAAAACCCGGTCTAGCCAGGCCAGACCGGGTTTAGAAACCCCATCCCTATTCAGCTTTTTGTAATTCGGCAAACCATTTAGCGTTATGGTGAGCGGTAATTTCAGCATCAATGTAACCGTCCAGCATCATAGAAGCAAATTCTACTCGTGATTTAGGATGTATGGCAGCCAGGAAGAAATGTCCGGCTACCAGCAAAATCATTATGATTGCAGTCCAGAAGTGAACATTATAGCAGAGAGCCAGGAATGCTGAAGATACAACATCCCGCCATAGCCACATGGGAAAGCCAGTGAGAATAATTAGAAGGCAGCCCATAATTATCAGAATGCCCAGTATCTTCTGACCAGCATTATACTTCTCCTGCGGGGGTACCTCTTCAACTTTTATAAATGGTACATAGCCACCCATAGTTTTTAACCAGGCAAAATCATCCTCGGAAAAACTGGTGACGGTATCAATAAAACGAGAGAAACGGTCAAAATTTAATAATATATACAGGGTTGGCCCAACTGTAAATACTACGCCTGACCAGCGGTGAACCAGGGAGGCATTAGCAGGACCACCAAATATATTGGCTATACCGGCTATATCCCAATAAAAGCCGATTCCGGTAAGCCCCAGAATAATAAAGGTTAAAAGGTGAATCCAATGCATGGTTCTGGTCTGGGTATCATGTTTTAATACTTTTCCTTTTATAACTTCTTCACTCATCACATTACCCCCTTCTAAGCGGCTTCGCCGCTATTTCCATCCGAATGCCCTTTAAGTTCTTCAATAAAGGCGGGGATGTCTTTACCGTATTTGGTGTGGAGCAAGTGATGGGCTTTTTCGCTAAGGTATTTCTGTTCCCCGGGTGATAAGAAATCCTGGTAAATCTGGATTACCT
>Ga0255342_1004800_pt1 | contig 13548 bp, 9 predicted proteins | sample wastewater_treat_3_FD_192416 | JGI IMG/M metagenome (GOLD analysis project Ga0255342, IMG submission 192416) | Wastewater microbial communities from Lulu Island WWTP, Vancouver, Canada - plant14 | ecosystem: Engineered > WWTP > Wastewater > Unclassified | place: Canada: Vancouver, British...
TAGGGACGAAGTGTAGGGACGAAGTGTAGGGACGAAGTGTAGGGACGAAGTGTAGGGACGAAGTGTAGGGACGAAGTGTAGGGACGAAGTGTAGGGACGAAGTGTAGGGACGAAGTGTAGGGACGAAGTGTAGGGACGAAGTGTAGGGACGAATCACCCCTGTCACTAACCGATTGCCCAGCGGGAGTAATCGGTTAGTGACAGGGGTCATGCGAGTCAAGTGCGTGTTTTGCGTGTACGCAGTCGGGAGCGTGGGCGTCCCCGCCCGCTCTGTGAAAGGCCGATTGTGATTCCGGTGCGCGGCTTGATTTCAAAATGAAATACGCGCATCAACCTTTTGCAAGGCACGTTGTCGCAGGCAAGAATGCCCGCGTTACCTTCTCACGACCCCTTTTCACCAGAAACGCATGATCCTCGCGCACCCCTGTCACCAACCGATTACCCAGCGGGAATCCACTGGACAAGCTGACGCAGCACGGTGTACATTATCCTTGTTGTTCTCGGGGGCGCGAACCCAAGCAACTTGGGGATTGGTTTTCCATAATGCCTGTGGGCTACAGACCGACGCCCCCGAACCGGCACTTTTTGAATAATTTTAGGGTTGACTTTTACCCCCCCCGCATAATGCGTACCAAACATGGGGTCATGGGGTCGGTGGGTTGCCGGTCTACCCTATGGAACGGCAGTGAAAAGGGGATAGCCATGAAAGAGTTCTGTCGGGCGATGATTGTGGTCTTGGCGTGTACTTACGGAGCAGTGTGTGCCGCCGCCGTGAATCCGGTGGCGGGGGCGCTCACCTGGACCGGCGTCGAGAGTGGCGAGTGGAACACGACCGCGTTGAACTGGGTGGATGAAAACACCAATGCCGTTGCCTGGACGCAGGGTGCGAGGGCGGCGTTCAACGAAAGTGCCACCACAACAACCGTCACGCTGACCGAAAACATCGTTGCCGCGTCCTGTTTCTTTACGTCGCAAGTCTACAAGGTGACGGGAGCTTATACGCTCAGCGTTCCTTCCGTGACTGTGAGGCAGCGCAAAGGCCGCTTCCTGAATGCCGACTTCTGCTGCCCGCTCATCTCTTCAACGGGGACGCTCACCAAGGATGGCGACGGATTCGTGACTCTGAGTGCGGGCGGTACGCTCAGCAATGACCTGCATGTGGCGGATGGCCGCTGGACCGCGCTGGCGGCAGACGTTTTCAAGCACGACATCACCGTGACGGTGGACGCGAATGCCATGTTCAATGTCGGTGCGGGCCAGACGGCGACGATCGGCACGCTGGCGGGCTCAGGGCTCGTGTATTTCGGGTTGTGCCCGATCCCCCAGTTCAAGAGCTATACCAGCGACGGCAACTGCGGCATCTCCTGCATTAAGACCTACACGCATGCCGTTTCGGCAGGCGTCTCGGCGAGCCCTGCACCCATGCCTTTCTCCATCAACGGCGTAGCGTTCACGCGCGCGAATCAATACGCCAACGTGGCGGCCGCCGACGGGCGCGGCGGGTTTAAGTTCAGTGGGTTTGCATATGGCTCCAGCACTTTCACCGATAAGCCCGCGAACGTGGGAATCCCGGCGGTCGACGGACTCACCCAGCTTCTTTCCTCGCTCGTTTGGAATGGCGGCGGAGCGGGGACGGTCGATGTTTCCGATCTCATTCCCGGGCGATGGTATTCGTTCCGCGTCTATAGCGTCAAGTTCGACAACAATCCCCGCGACGCTTATCTGACGTTCAATCCCGACAACGGCGGCCCGATGACGCGCGTGCTCTACGACGCTCAGGGCGACCGCACCAGTCCCTATTATCGGGAATACTCGTTCTGTGCGAACGACGCAGGGACGTTCAAGTTCAGCATGACGACGCCGGCGGAGCGCGGCACCTCGGGTGCCACTTGGCATTTCTACGGCTTTACGGTCGAAGAGAAGGAGACGCCGGAAAGCGCCGCGCTCACGCTCTCCGCGAACGACGGCGCCTTCACCGGCCAGGTGCTGAACGGAACGATCGCGGGCTTCCCGCTGCCGCTCACCTGGATGGGCGGGACGGGCACATGGAACACCACGGATGCGAACTGGCGGGACGCGAATGGCCAGCCGACCGTCTGGAAGAACGGCGCGCAGGCTATCTTCACGGGCGACGCCGGTACGGTGACGATTGACGGTGACATCGACGCTTCAATTTTCTTCCAGACGAACGGTTATACGGTGGCGGGCAACTTCGGCGCACGCGCTGTAACTGTGACGGCCGCGGCGGGTACCTCGAACACCTTTGCCGCCGTGACATCTGGTGTCTTCACGAAAAAAGGCTCGGGGCTGGTGGCACTGGACGGTGCGGCCGCCCTGACGGGCCGAGTGGAGGTGAATGAGGGAACGCTGATGGTGTGTACGGAGACGTGCCTGACGTCGACGGTGGATGTGAACGTAGCGAGCGGCGCCCAGTTCCAGGCAGTGGCCAGCGCCACGATCGGTCACCTCCGCGGCGAGGGCACGCTCGTGATCGGCACCTTCCCGCAGGCGTCCGTGAATGCTTTCACGTGTGATGAAGACAGCGGATTCTCCACGAACAAGACCTACACCCACCTCTATGACTTTGGCAATTCCGATACGGGCGCCACCATCAACGGTGTGAAACTGACGGCCAGTACGGCGACGAGCATGGTGGCCACGCCTACAAACGGCGGCTATTCTGGAATTCCGTCGGCTGGCACCAAGGACTGGAAGCTAGATTTCCTGAATGCCGACGGTATTACAGAGGACATGGGCATCTACGATCTGCTGCGTGACAGCCGGTATGCCGTTTCGTACACGCCGCATCTCAATGGACTCCAGGTCGGCAAGTGGCATGAGCTACGGCTCTACTATACGCGATTCGAGAGCATCAATCCGACAGGGCGTCGCGGTGACATCACGTTTTCACCGTTTGCAGACGGAACCTTCCGTGACCTGGTGATCGCCTACCAGAATGCCCGCCCGGCGAGTTACGTGGCCTACAAGTTCCAGCCGGTGAAGGATGATTTCGCATTTAATGTGAGGGGGACTCCTAGCGATTGGCTCCTTTATGGCCTTTCTGTGGAACTCTGCGAGGCGCCCGTCTCTGATGTGACGCTGACGGTAACGGTGCGGGCCGGTAATGAAACGACATTTGCCGGGCCTGTCATGGTTGCCGGGAAATTCGTGAAAGCGGGTGCGGGCACGCTGCGCTTGACGCATGCGGGAACCGACTTTGTGGATCTGACGGCCACGGCGGGGAAGGTTGTGCTGCCGAGCGGCGCCGCCGCTTCCCGAAAGCTCGACATCAGTTCGGGCGCGACTGTGACCACGTCGCATGAGGCGTTCTTCACGAGCCCCACCGTGCCTGACACAAAGGCTGATATCATGATCGACGCTCTCGACGGCGCGGGGACGTTCCGCCTCGAAGACAAAGCGGACTTTGTCTCGGGACGCTTCTCGCTCGTCTATGTGACAAGCGATGCGACGAGCGGATTTTCCGACGGCAAGACGTACACGCACCTGATGGACTTCGGTAACGGTGGTGCGACCACGGTGAATGGCGTGGCGATTCCGGAGTATGCGACCACGGGGCCGAATAACTCCTATCCCGCCGGAGCCAACGTAAGCGGATGCGTATGTGGAACGCCCTATGATTGGGCGGATCAAGGCGGTCTCACCCGATATATCGCGAACACGGAAGGGGTTTTCAACCTCTACCGCGACTTCGTCGTGTGCAGCGAGGCCGAGCCCTGGACATTCCGCCTCCACCAGCTTCAGGTGGGGCAGTGGTACGAATTCAGGTGGTATCAGCGGGCACCGGTGAACGGTGATTTAGTCAATGGCCGTGTCGTGACCTATCGGTTTGATCCCGATAGCGACGGTCCGCAGGGCGCGACCGTAACGATGTACCAGAGTGCCTTCGCGCCGCACTATCTCTCGTACAAGTTCTATGCCACCACAGAGAACTGCTTCACGTTTTCGATCCTGAGTGCCGATCCAAGGAACGGTGCGCATATCTACGGGTTCAGTTGCGAGGAGATCGACGACCCTACGGGAACGGAGACAGGCGTTGTCTCGGTGGCGGGCGGCTCTTTTGCAGGGTCGATCACAGGTACGAACGACTGGTTCAAGACCGGCACGAATGTGCTGACGCTTGCAGGAACGAGTCCCTTTACCGGTACGGCTGTCGTCCAAGAGGGGACGCTTCTGTCGCAAGGTGCCACCCTGACCGCAGGATCCGTGCAGGTGGCAGAGGGCGGCGCGTTTGGCGTTGCGCTGGGGGCGACGGCAAGTGTGGGCGGTAACTTCACAGTGGCGGAAGGCGGCACGATCCGTTACGCGGTCGAGCAGGGCGCGCGCAGCGGTGCCGTGGCCGTGACGGGCAACACGTCGCTCGCGGCGACCGGAACCGTGGATGTCGTGACGACGCTCGACGTCAAGGCGCTGCCCTCTCGCACTCCGCTCGTCGTTACAGAAGGGACGACCACTGAGCCCGTGTCTTATGATGGGTGGAAGACGGTGCTCAACGGCGGCGAGACGTTTTCAGGATTCTTGAAGCTGGACGACAACACGTTCAATTTATACAGCACCCGAGGCATGGTCCTCTTCTTGCGGTGAGGTTGGCATGCTGAGAAAGATCATTTGTGGTTGCCTGTGCGTGGTTGGTGCGCAGGCTGAGGTGTTGACGTGGAACGGTGTTGACGGCGACGCATGGGGCGGCGCGGCGCAGAACTGGGTGGACGGAAAAGGAGCGGCGTGCGCCTGGAAAAATGGCGCTGAGGCTGTGTTCGCCGGTTCGGCCTGCCGTGTGCGCGCGCTCGAGGGCGTGGCGGCCTCACGAGTGCGGTTCCGTTCGAATGGATTCTGCCTTGAAGGTCGGGCCGAGATTCCCGAATGGATTGCAGACGCGGGGACGTCCAACACCTTGGCGCTCGTGGATACGGCGCCGCGCGCGACCGTGCGCGGCGGCGGCATGATCGTGTGCGCCCCAAGTGCCCGTTTCGCTGTGCTTGACCTGAAAGAGGGTCTTGTGTGCCTTGCAGATGACCGTGTGACGACGAAGATACACATCGGAGCCGCCGCCTGCCTACAGGCAACGAAGGATCTTGCATTCGAGGAACTCTCAGGGACGGGACGCCTGTGGACGGGCGAGTTTCCGAGGCCGGAAGAGATTCCGTTCAAAAACGATTTTGACAGCGGCCTCTCTACAAACAAAACGTATACGCACCTGCTTGATTTCGGGCCGAACCCCACGAACGCCGTGGCGTGCCTCGTGAAGTTCCGCCATGTGAGCGGTTCCGGCGCGGCTGGCGTCAGCGGCCTCCCGAGAGGGAGCGGAAATCTGATGCGGATGGAGAACGTAGGCGTGCCGCGGCATCATGGCCTCTACTCACTCTTCAGTGACTTCGCGTGGGGATTTACCCCAGAGAAGCCGATCAGATTCCAAGACCTAGAGAAAGGGCGCTGGCATCGCATCACGATCTACCAGCGCGCATTTGAGTCTCCCGGCAGTCGCGGGCGTCCCGCCGTGCTCTCCTTCGACATGGACGGTGACGGCCCTCTGCCGCCCGCCTCAATCACCACATGGCAGAACCTCCACCCCGTCTCGCGCATCACGTATCCGTTCTATGCGGCTGAGGAGGATTCGCTTGCGCTGCGCATCTGCAACCTTGACCCCGCATCTGGCTACCACCTCTACGGGCTCAGCATTGAACTGTGCGACGATCCGCGCGTGACGCAGCCCCCCATTCGCGTAACGGCAAAGAAAAACACCCTCGGGCCGGCCCCCGAGCAGGCAGCGGCAGAAGAGGCACCCGTTCTGTACGATTTGATGTGCGACACTTGGGCCGCCGTCGATGACCTCGGACGGGAAATGCCCGATGCCACGACATGCGGTGCGCCGCGCACGGACCGCAGCGTGGGCATCTTCTACTGGATATGGCACCGCGACAACCTTGGCCCCTACGACAACACGAAGCTCACGGCCAATGCCCGCGACGGCATCGTGAGCTGGCCGCCGTGTACGGCGCACTGGTGGGGCGAGAGCGAGTATGGCTATTACCGGGCGACCGACGAATATGTGCTCACGCACCACGCCATCCTCCTTGCCGCCGCCGGCGTGGATGCGGTGTTTTTCGACACCACGAACCCGCCATCGACCTTTAAGGAGCAGTACGAAGCGCTGTGCCGGGCCTGGACGCGTCTGCGCGAACAGGGCACCCCCACTCCGCAAATCGCCTTCATCTGTCCGTTTACGTTCAGCGGCCGTCCCGAGCGCGCGGCAATTGTGTTGGATCAACTGTGGAACGATCTTTACCGCCCCGGCAAGTGGAAGGATCTCTGGTATCACTGGCAGGGGAAGCCGCTCGTCTTGGCCGATCCGCGCTGCGCCAAGTTGCCCGGCATGAAGGAGTTCTTCACGTTCCGTTATCCCGAGGCCGACTATCGGCGCGGCCCCTGGGCTGCCGACCAGTGGAGCTGGCTTGAAGTCTCGCCGCAACATGTGTTCACGAACAGCCTTGGACAGGCCGAACAGATGAGTGTGGGCGTAGCGGTAAACACATTGCCGGGGCAGCCTGGCCCCGCGCCGATGTCCCACAAAGACGGCGCGATGGGGCGTAGCTGGCACGACGGCGCGATTGACCCCGATCCGGCGGCTGTGAACCGCGGCATCTTTTTCCAGAACCAGTGGGACTGGGCGCTGAAAAACGACCCGCTCTTCATTTTCGTGACGGGCTGGAACGAGTGGCGCGCCGGACGCATGACCAAGTGGAGCAGATTCGACGCCGAGACAGACTGCTACTTCCCCGGCGGCCTCTTCGTGGACCAGTACAATCAAGAATACAGCCGCGACTGCGAACCCATGAAGGGAGGCCATGGCGACAACTACTACTATCAGCTCGCGGCCAACATCCGTCGCTACAAGGGGGCGCGTCCCGTGCCCGTCGCAACGAACACGTATGCCATCAGCGTGGACGGAGCGTTTGACGACTGGGCGGCAGTCCAGCCCACGTACCGCGATGCCATTGGCGATGTGGTCCACCGCAACCACAGGGGATGTGGCCAGACCCACTATAGGGATGCGAGCGGCCGCAACGACATTGCGAAGTTGAAGGTTGCCGAAACGCCGCAGGGGCAGGTGGCGTTCTATGCCCAGACGGCAAACCTCCTTTCGTCCCATACGGACCCCAACTGGATGGTTCTTTTCGTGAACACCGACGCGCAGTCGAAGACGGGCTGGCACGGATATGATCTGCGCGTGAACCGCATGGTTTCCGCCGATGGCACGAGCACCTCACTGGACGTGTGGCGCGGTGAACACTGGGAATGCGTGGGCGTCGTGCCGATTCGCATCGGTGCCCGCGAGATTGAACTGCTGCTGCCGCAGAAGTTTTTTGGCTCCACGCCGCTCAAATTCGAGTTCCACTGGAAGGACAACCCCGAAAGCCTCGACCGTCATCCGACAATCCAAGGCGACGATGCCCCCGAACGCCGGTTCAACTATGTCTTTAGACGGCTAACGCGGGCGAAGCCCGCAACCCAAGTTAATTAGTGCGTTAGTTCATTAGTGCATTAGTTTTGTTAACTTAAAAAAACTGGCGACGGGGGTTTGCGAAGATCATCGTTTCTGGTGAAAAAGGGAGAGCAGAGAGTCGGGAGCGCGGGCGTTCTCGCCTGCGACAGCGTGCCTTGTGAAAGGGTGTGGCACGGGCATCTTGCCCGTGTTCCGTGGTTTCATTTTTTGACCTGACTGACATGATTTGGAGGGCGAGTGTCCCCACGAGCCGCTGGGACGGGCAATGGAGGGCGAGTGTCCCCACGAGCCGCCTTCCGCTGTGCGGAGGGATGATTTCAGGTTTCATTGCGGAGCACCGGATCGGGTGGGGGCACGGGGATTGCGCCCCGTGCCCCTCCCACACCACCGTACGTGCGGTTTTCCGCATACGGCGGTTGGACACGGCGGGGGTCGCCGACGCGCCCCCGCGAAGTCCCACGGCGTGGCAACGCCATGTTCGCTTCATTGTGCATCATCTATCACCTCCATGCCGCTGGAAGCCTGACTCAGGCCGCGTGCGGCTGGACATAACCGGAATCCACCGGCTCCGCCCCGCCGCGCCGCAGGGGTGGCTACCGTAGTTGTCGCGCCCTTTGTTTCACATCCCTCCTCGCCATGCTTCCAAGGCGGTCGGCTGACCGCACTTTCGTTGTCCTTCGGCCCTTCGCTCCTCCCGCCTTTCGGCGAGCCTCTTCACTACTACGGCCTCTGCTGACTCCCCGCGCGCTCTCACGCGCGGGGCCTCCCCAGGTAAGGTGCATGTACTTTCGACCCGTGCCGCCGGGCTCTACACAGTGCGTCTTTCGGTGACTGTCGGATTTCGTGTTTCCTCGCACACTCATCGCCCGAACCATGCCTCACTGCCCGTTCGTGTTCCTGCGGCCGTGTCTTTGCTATCGGCTTCCTCCGGCTCACTCCCTTGCGGTCGCGGCCTTGCCGTTTCGCTACGCTTGCTGTCACTGCTTTTGCGATCAACTCCTTTCAGTTGACTAGTACATGCCCATGCTGGGCGCACGAGCGCGGGCGTCCTCGCCCGCAACAACGTGTCTTGCAAAAGGGTGTGGCACGGGCATCTTGCCCGTGTTTCATGGGCGGGACGCCCATGCTACGGGGTTTTTGCTCCCTTGGGAACCAAACCGTGCAGCGGAATCTCAATCGGCCTTTCACAGAGCGGGCGGGGACGCTCGCTCCCGACTGCGCACACGCAAAACACGCAGAAGCAGTTTCCATTTGCGCATGGTACACGGGTTTCAGTATCATCACCCCATGAAAAACGTCTTTATCTTGCTGGCGATGTTGTTCGGGCTCGCGGCGGGCTGTCGCGTGTCGGACGTTCGTGAGATGGAGGTCCGGGTGCCGGCGATGGCCAGCGACGCGGATGTGCAGAAGATCCGCGCGGCCTTGTCACAGCTCGGCGGCGTCAACATGGAGAAACTGGTGTTCGACACAGCCGGTCGCACGATTAAGGTACGATATGAGTCCATGGTGGTTGCTCACAAAAATATCGAAATCGCGATCGCTGAAGCCGGGTACGACGCGAACGACATCAAAGCCATTCCGCCCACGCCCGCACGGTGACGCGAAACGGCATGCGCACGCAGGTCGAACAATTTCTGGATCACATCGCGTATGAGCGCGGACTCTCCGAAAACACACGCGCCGCGTATGCCGCAGATTTGGAGACCTTTATCGCGTTTCTGGAAAAGGACGGAAAAGCAACCACGTTCGCGGCGGTCACACGTAACCATGTGGCCGCTTTTTTGGACCAGCAACGGAAGCTGGGATTTCGCGCATCAACGCGTGCACGGCGTTTGGTCGCCATCAAAGTGCTGTTTGCCTTTCTTGCCAGCGAAGGCATGATCCCGGCGGACATCGCCGCCTTGATGAACACGCCGCCGAAAGGACGCACGCTCCCGCGCACCTTGAGCGAGGAGGAGGTCGCGAGCCTGCTGGCCGTGATCGACGGCGACGCTCCGCTGACCGTGCGCGACCGCAGCATGCTCGAACTTTTTTACGCGTGCGGGCTACGCGTGTCTGAAGTGGCGTCGCTGCGGATCAGTGATGTGCGGCTCGACGATGCCGTGATCGCGTGTGTCGGTAAAGGCAACAAGCAGCGTTTGGTTCCTTTGGGCGCGGTAGCCGAAACATGGTTGCGCCGCTATCTGGCCGAGTCCCGTCCGCGATTGGCGAAGGGTAACACGGCGCAAAGCACGTTGTATCTGACGGTGCGCGGCGCACCGTTCACGCGCCAAGGCATTTTCGCGATGTTGCGTAAACGCGCGGGAGAAGCGGCGCTTGCGCGTTCGGTCTCGCCTCATGTTTTGCGCCATTGTTTTGCCAGCCATCTGCTTGCGCGCGGTGCGCAAATCCGCGCGATACAGGAGATGCTCGGCCATGCCGACATCGCCACCACGCAGGTCTACACGCATGTCGACGACGGTCAGGCGCGTGCAACACACGCCCGATTCCACCCGCGCGCGTAACTGGCAAGTAGGAGTTAAGATTTAGGATTTAGGAGTTTCTGTTTGCTTCCGCTTATTACTTTTTACCCATTACTTATTACTTTCTTTGTTTTTGGGATTGCTTATTCAGAAAAATCGACTATGGTTTAATCCGTTGTGGGGGGTTAGTTTCCCTGCGAAAAAAGGAGTAAACTTATGGCTAAGAAGGCAACGCCGAGAACGAAGAGCGAAATCATGGCCGCCCTTGCTGAGGCTGGTGAGATCACCAAGAAGCAGGCTGGCACGATCTACGAAACGCTACTCTCAATCGCCTACGCTGGCGCGAAGGATCCGAAGGGCATCATGCTCCCGGGTCTGGGCAAGTTGATCAAGGTCAAGCGCCCCGCGCGCAAGGGCCGCAACCCCGCTACGGGCGAAGCGATCAAGATCCCGGCGAAGACGGTCGTCAAATTCCGTCTGGCGAAAGCCGCCAAAGATGCTGTGCTCACCAAGTAAGTGACGAATCAGCACTCTCATTTTAAAGGTGTCGTGCGCAAGCGCGGCACCTTTTTGTTTTGTGGCTTTATCCCACGCCTCTGGGATGTTACCATAAGGAGCATTTTGAAGGGTGCCCTCGCCCCGTGTGTTGTTGGGGTGGAGTCTGGCGCAACGAAGAATACGGGGGACGAGAGATGATGCAGCGACTTGAGGAGCGGGCGGCTTCTGAACATCTGGTGGTGGACGGCGGAATGGGCACAGAGTTGCAGGCGCGCGGACTCGCTCCCGGCGAGTGCCCGGAACTCTGGTGTGTGGAGCGGCCGGACCAAGTGCGTGCGGTGTATGCCGCATACCGTGTGGCGGGCAGTCAGATTGTGGAGACCAATACATTCGGCGGCAGCCGCTATAAACTGGCGCACTACGGCCTGGCCGACCGGACGGCGGAGATCAATCGCGCCGGTGTGGCGTTGGCGCGCGAAGTGGCCGGCGACAGTCAGTACGTGATGGCGAGCATGGGGCCGACTGGCCTCTTCATGGAGCCCTACGGCGACGAGACCGAAGAAAGTTTTTACGCGGCCTTTGCCGAGCAGGCGCGCGCCTTCGAAGAGGGCGGCGCCGACGCAGTGATCGTCGAGACCATGATGGCGATCGAAGAGTGTTGCGTCGCCGTGCGCGCCGTGCGCGAGACCACCGCGCTGACTTGTCTGGCCAGTTTCACCTTCGAGCCGCTGCCGGATGGCAGCTTCGCATCGATGATGGGCGTGACACCGGAACAATTCGCTGAGCAGGCGCTAGCCGTAGGTGCACATATCATCGGCGCCAATTGCGGTACCGGGCCGGATGCGATGATACCGATCGTCCAACGGCTGCGCACCGTCACGAGCGCGCCCCTGATCGCGATGCCGAATGCCGGCATGCCGACGCTCGTGAATGGCGAAACGGTCTTTCTCGAATCACCGGAAGAAATGGCATCGAAGGTCGGAGCACTGATCGAAGCCGGCGCGATGATCATCGGCGGCTGTTGCGGGACCACACCGGCCCATATCGCGGCCATGGCAAGCGCGGTTCAAGCCCTGCGCCAAGCGGAATAAGGAGCGGACGATGCTGTACTGGATTGCACCCTATCTGACGACCGTGTGGGGCCCCTTCCGCCTGTTCTCATCGCACTTGATGTTGCTGGCGGCTGGCACCTTGATAGGCGGCCTCGTGATTTGGAGTTTCCTGCCGCGGCTGTGGCACCGCTTGCCCACCGATCGCGGCAAGGTTCTGGCCGGTGACGGCGGCAAGGCCTCGGCCGGCAAACCGACCGGTGCCGGCGTGTTGATGGCACTGCTGTTGATACCGATCATCGTACTTTTTGTCCCCTTCGGCCCTTGGGAGTTCGGCACCGTGCTGTGTCTCTATCTCAGCATGCTGTTCGGCTATTTGGATGACCGCAGCGCCTTACCGTGGGGAGAGTTGAAAAAGGGCCTTCTCGACCTGGTGGTAGCGCTGGGCGCGGCCTACTGCCTCTACATGGGGCATGGCTCTTTCGTGTGGATGCCCTTCTTCAAACACGCGATTGACATACCGCTGCACTACTACGTGCCGGGCGCGGCGATCCTGCTCTGGTTCACGATGAACGCCACCAACTGCTCGGACGGCGTGGACGGGCTCGCGGGGTCACTGACACTGCTCTCCCTATTCTCGCTGGCGGGCCTGCTGTACGGTGTGGTCGGCTATCGACCGATCGCCGATTACCTTCTGATTCCCCACAATCCAGATGGCGCGCGCTGGGCGATTCTGGTGGCGACGATGGCCGGTTCGCTCGCCGGCTATCTGTGGCACAATGCCGAACCGAGCCGCGTGTTGATGGGCGATGCTGGCTCGCGTCTGCTGGGCATGCTGGTCGGCGTGGCTGTTCTGGCGGCAGGCAATCCGTTCTTGATTGTGGTCGTCTCGCCCGTCGTCCTGGTAAACGGCGGCACCGGCCTCGTCAAGCTCGTCCTGTTGCGCACCTTCCGCTACATCGGCTTCGACGTGCGTCCGCCGAACACGCTCCCGCCGGAAGCGGCGTCGCGCCAGCACAGGCTGATCAAAATGCTGCACAGCGTGCGCTTCCCGCTGCACGACCATTGCCGCAAGAACATGCGCTGGAGTAACGCCCAAGTCCTGATGCGGTTTGTCTTGATTCAATCCTTCCTGACGCCGCTCCTCTTCGTCATTCTCGTTAAAATCCGTTAACCGCAGACCGCAGGACGCGATCGGAAAGGAACTGTATGCCAAGAGCCATTCTCGTCACACTGGGTGCGCGCGACCGCCTGCTGGCGGATGGTGTCGCCATGCTGGCAGCGCACTGCAACGTGTCCGCCGACGTAGTCGCACGCCTCGACAATCTGGCGGAGCATGCGCTGCATCCGCAGGACGGTGTGATTGCCGCATGTTTTGCGGATGAAACCTCATTTGTGATAGCCGCATCACGGCCGCGCGCGGTACGGGCGCTGCTGACCTTCGCCGGCGTGGCCTGTGACGATCTGGACATCGAGTGGCTCGCCCTGCCGTTTGATCGGGAAGCGCTCAAGCGCGAGTATGGAGTACCGTGGTATCCGGTCATCGACCGTACCCGGTGCAGCGCTTGCGGCACCTGTCATGATTACTGCCTCTTCTCAGTCTATGCGCGGGAGCCTCGCGCAACCGCAGCGGAACGCGTGCGCGTTGCGGCACCGCTCAACTGCAAGACGGGCTGCCCGGCCTGTGCCCGGATCTGTCCGGAAGCCGCATTGATCTTCCCATTCTGCGCCGAAGCAGAATTGAACGGCGAGATCGAAGCCCCGCAGCGGCGATCGTCTGACGCCCTAGCGGACGTACTGGGCGATGATCCCATGCGTGTGCTGGCAGAGCGCCGCGCTAAAAGAAAACTGATCGACCAAGAAAAATTCGCCCAAGCCGAAGAAGATCGTATCCGCTACTCAGGTATCCTGTGAACAACGCTTTTTGAATCCACAGATTACACACTAAACACACGGAAACAGAGCCATGCCTTTCCGTGTGTTCGGTGTGTTCCGTGGTTAAACAATCGATCCCGATAGC
>Ga0255342_1004807_pt1 | contig 13531 bp, 9 predicted proteins | sample wastewater_treat_3_FD_192416 | JGI IMG/M metagenome (GOLD analysis project Ga0255342, IMG submission 192416) | Wastewater microbial communities from Lulu Island WWTP, Vancouver, Canada - plant14 | ecosystem: Engineered > WWTP > Wastewater > Unclassified | place: Canada: Vancouver, British...
GAAGACCTGCCTGACACCCGGTGCGTACTTCTCGATATGCGCCGGACGTCATAATCCATAAAGGGCTTGTGCCCGGCGGGGTTTGTAGTGCAGTATACTTGAGGAGACTGCCGCGAGCCTGCCCCGGCCGGCTTGCACGAGCGTGGGTGGGCATCAACTGCCGGCCAGGAGCCGGGGCAGACGCCCCCGGACGGCCGCGCTGGAGGACTTGCATTGGTTTTTTCTTCTAGAACTATCAGAACCGTGCTGATCGCCGCCTTCGCCGCTTTCGCGGCAGTTCAGGCAGGCGCTGCGCCGGTTCCCGATTTTACTTTTCTGCAGGTGTCCGACCTGCACGCGCCCATGGCACAGAGCCGTGAAACCCTCACCAGACTGCCGGGACCGGACGTCGTGGAGCTTTCTGCCTTCGGGACCACCAGTCCGAAACCGTCGTTTGTGCTCGCAACCGGCGACCTGACGGAGTTCGGAGGCGGGAGCGGGTGGTTTGCGGAGTATCAGTCCTATTTCAAGGACTCGGGCCTCCCCGTCTACAACGTTCTCGGCAACCACGACAACACCTGGCATGCGGGCATCAGGGACCTGCGCAACCAGGGGACCGCCGGGTACTACTCGTTTGACCGCAACGGCTGCCACTTCGTGGCTCTGATGTCGGCCACGACGCAGGACCCCCGTCCGTCGTTCGGAGAGGAACAGATCGCGTGGCTCGCGGAGGATCTGAAGAAGGTCGGGCCGAACACGCCTGTCTTCATGTTCTTCCATCATCCCGTCGGCGGCAGTGAGTTCGCCAGCCTCTACGACCGTGACAGGCTGCTCGACACGCTTCGGGCCAGCAATGTGGTTCTTATGATGACGGGGCATTCGCACGGAAGCCGCTACGACGACGTCGCCGGGATTGACCAGATTCAGGGCGGGAGCACCTTCGGAGGCAACGCCGGAATCACATTCGTGAGCGTGAAGGACAACACCCTGCGCGTCGCCTATCAGCGGCACGTGGACCCCAACCCGTCGCAGAAAGTCTTTGAGAAGCCCCTGCAGGAAGCGTCGCTGTACCCGAACGTGAGGCTTCTGTCGCCGCGCCACCGCCAGACTATCACGAAGCCGCAGATGTCCATCAAGGCTTCGCTTCTGCCCGCCGCATCGGCAAAGAAACTGCCGCCCATCCAGAAGGCGAGCTTCACGGTGGACGGCGAGGTCAACGGGGATCTGACCATTACCGCGGACAGCGGCGGATACGACGCGGAGGGGCAGGTGCAGCTTGCCGGGCTGCTTCCGGGTTCGCACTACCTGAGAGTGACGTTCACGGCCGAGGGGCGGGAGTTCACGAGGAGCTGCCAGTTCTATCTGGACGCCCCGGGATCGCGGACCGGCTGGCGGAAGTACATCGCCGCTTCGAGCAAAGCGGCGCCGGCTGTTGCCGGGGGCAGGGTTTACATCGCGGACAACGCAGGCTACCTGCGTGCCCTGGAGACTTCGCGCGGCAACGAGCTGTGGAGCGTCCAGACGGGCGCGGAGATTCTTGCCGAGCCGCTGGTGGCAGGCGACAGAGTGATTGCCGCCAACGGGCTGGGCAAGGTTCTGGCGTTCTCGACGGCCGGCAAGAAGCTGTGGGAGTTCACGGCGGGCGACGCGGTCTATTCATCGCCCGTGCTGGCTGACGGAAAGGTTGTCTTCGGCTGCAATGACGGCAAGCTGTACGCGCTTGACGCGGCGACCGGCGCGAAGCTCTGGACGAACGAAGACGGCGAATACTCCATCGAGTCGAAGCCGTTCGTTTCGAACGGGAAGGTCTATTACGGCTGCTGGGATCAGTATGTGCGCTGCGTGAACCTTTCGGACGGAAGCCTGGTCTGGAAGGTCCTCGGCGAAGGCCCGCGCGTCGAGAAGGCCGCGAAGCGCTACTACAGCCCCGGCGATGCGATGCCCGTGGTCGTGGACAACAAGGTCTTCGCGGCCGACCGTAGCTACCGGATGATTATTCTGGACGCGGCGACCGGAGAGCGGATCAATGCGCTGAGCGGCGTGGCGGCGGCCGGGCCGTCGGCGGATGGCAAGTCGGTGTACCTGCGCAAGACCACCGGCGATCTCGTGAAGATCAACAGCCAGGGGGAGGCCATCTGGAGCGCGCCGGCCGAGCTGAACGCGATTCCGACGGCCCCGGCTGAGAAGGACGGCGTCGTGTTCGTGGCGAGCGCGCGCGGCAAGGTCTCGGCGGTAAATGCAGCCGACGGCAAGATTCTGTGGCAGTATCAGGCGTCGCCGCAGCTCTTCGTGATGTCATCCGTAGCGAGCGACGGCAAGAACGCCTATGTGACAGCATTCGACGGCACGGTCTCGGCGATCAAGGTTCCTTGACGCTTCGTGCCTTCAAGCCCGCGAGCAGTCTTCGGCAGGCTCCGCCGCCGAGGACTGCTTTCTGGGCGGTCAGCTTCGTTATCCTCGCCTTTTCCGTCGCGCTTGCGCTGTTGCCGCCTGCTCTTGTGAAGATCAAGCCCGAGATGGGGCTGACGACCGGGCAGGCGGGTCAGCTCAGCGGAGTTCTGTTCGCGCCGTTTCTGGTGATGGTCTTTGCGGGCAACTACGCGTCGCGATTCGTGCCGAAGGGCACGATAGCGGCGGTGGGGTGCGCTTTTCTGGTGGCGGGGTGCGCGGCCGCCGGAATGTGCCGCGACTATTCGGGCCTGATGGCCGCGGCGGCTCTGCTGGGGATGGGATCGGGGCTCATCGAGCCTACCGCGCCCGCCCTGATCGGCGGCCTGTGGGAAGGCCGTAAGCGCACGGCGGCGATGAACTACAGCCAGGTCTCTTTCGCGGCGGGGTCCATCGGCATTCCGGTGGGCATGGCCGCGCTGATTGCCGCGGGTGGCAACTGGCGCGCGGCCTTCTGGGCCGGAGCGGCGGTTTGTTCGCTCAGCGGCCTGTGGATGGTCGCCAGCGGGACTGTTCACGCCGGATATGAGCCGCCCGGGAAGAGCGAACGGAGGGCCGTGCTCGACGGCTTCGCGCTGCTGCTCATCGCAGCGATGTTCGCGTACGTCGCGGCCGAAGTGTCGGTGTGCTACTGGCTGCCGTCCTACTTCCAGCAGGTTCTGAACGCTCCGGACGCGATGGCGGCGGCGACCAACGGCGTGTTCTGGACCGGGGCGATAGTCGGCCGGCTCGCGGCGGGGTACTTCAGCAAGACGGCCGGCGATGTCTGGCTGCTGAGGTTTTCAGCCGTCGCGGGCACCCTGATCATGCTGCTCTTCTGGACACTGGACACTCCCGCAACGGGGATGGCGGCGACGGCCCTCATCGGGCTGGCGTTCGCCTGCATCTGGCCGACGATCCTGAGCTACGCCGGGCACGTTTACGGGGCGCGGCTCGGGCAGGTGTTCCCCTGGATCATCGCGGCGGGCGCTTTCGGCGCCGCCGCGGGCCCGGTCATCGGCGGCGGCGCGGCGGCGCGGTTCGGACAGCACGCGGGTTTCCTTGTGAACCCCATCTTCTTTGCGCTCATCTCCCTGATTGTGATCGCCGCGCCGGGGCGCGAGAAGTGGGCGCGCCCCGGCGCGTAGAGGTCAGCCGCCCGGAGGCAGAGGCGGAGGCGGCGCTGAGTTCGGCGCAAGAGCCTCCTCCCAGTTGACCCGGCCCGTAAGCTGCATCATCACGGCCAGCGTCACGATGGCGCCGATAGTGATCGTCAGCCCGGTGTACCCCTCGAAGAAGAACGCATAGGCGAAAAGCACCAGGAACACGAACTGCCACAGTCCGGCCGTCAGCACGGCGAAGCGCCAGTCCACGACGAGACGCACGTAGGAGATCACGAGCACAAGCGAGACGGCGGCGGCGATGAGGAAAGCCGGCATCGGCGTCAGATGATCCACGACGTAAGAGAACAGCAGGTGGAAGGCAAAGAAGCCTGCCGCCAGAAAGGCGTAATGCATCGGATGCAGCCTGATTCCCCGCACAGCGCCGATGATCAAGAGCACCGCGAAGAAGAACAGCAACGACACCGGGGCGAAGAAGCTGAGGCGCGCGGCAAGCGGCCCGGGGTTGAGCTTCTCTGGCATCTGGACTCCGATGTTGAAGCCCGAGACGAGGTTGACGTAGTCCCAGTTCATCTCCCAGCCGTCCGCAGTGCGGCGCTTGGCGGTGGGAGACACCGTGCCCTGCGGAAAGTCCACATCCGAGGCATTTATGTTTAGCTTTGCCTTGAAATCCCGTACAGTCGTTACTGCCGTCGGAGCGCTGGAATCGGACCCGAAGCGATAGCACCAGGTATCCATGCCCTGTGAGTCGTAACTCATCCGGGCGGCGGCTGTCTGACCGGGAGCAAGCGAGACCGTCTTCCGGACCCCCGCCGAGAGGTCGCCGGCCGGGGTTAGCGCGCTGCCATTTACACTCAGGATAACATTGTCGTACACCGCCTGGTCGGCGGGGAACCGGAACACAACAGTGAAGTCACGGCGGTCGGCAAACTCGTTCTTGAATACGTAGTCCCCGGCGAACCGCACCCTGTAGGTGCTGTACCAAAGCAGGCCCTTGCGGCGCGGCTCCAGATTGATGGAGGTGGAGATGCGGCTGGACAGCGGGATGACGGGAGTGTACTCGGGCACGCTGACGACGCTGCGCTGTCCCTTCGCGTCCACACGGGTCTGCTTCACCATGCGCGTCGCCTTGATGGCCGGCGCGGACTGGGTCTGAGGCTGTCCCCACAGGTCCTGCACACCCGCGCGAGCAGAGCCCATGGAGCTGCGCGTGCCCTCCTCGAGCCTGTTGTACATCTCGCTGGAGCGCTGGTGGTTTGCCGCCCCGAGCACAAGCCAGGCGACGCTGCAGGCGAGATAGATAAAGACAATCGCGACGAGTCTGCCAGCCTTCACGGCAACTTTCCTTTCGTCCAGCGCCAGCAGCAGCCCGCCGCTTTCGAATACGCGGCGGGCCTGTGCGCCAGACAGACGGAAGTTACGCGAGACCGGCCCGGATGGTTCCCCGGCTCAGCCGCCGGGTTTCGGCTCGACTGGCATGCGCGTTATGGCGGCGATTGCGTCGTGGTCGAACTTGGGCTTGCGGTCGTAGGTGTAGAGACCGTTTACTTCCTGTTCGACGTCCGTGAGCTGGGTATACACGAAGCCGGAGAGCGCGGGGCATTCCAGACACACCTGTATAATATCCTTGTAGATTCTTATAAAATCCTCTACTGATTTCGGCCGGTCTCCGTAACCCCAGGCCTCCGTATCCGCCGCCTTCTCAGGGTCCCACCACATGCCCCCCATCTCGCTCACGATGACAGGCTGGCCGGTGTAGCGCTCACCCTGGGTGAACGTGGGATGGTTGTGACCCGTGACCGGGCCCGACTCGCCGAACGGCGGAGTGTAGGTTTTTCGCAACGCTTCCGGATCGTGGCGGTAGTCGTGCGTGTCCGCGATATCGGTCTCGGTCACATGCTCGTAGCCGCTGGTGCTGCACACCGGACGCGTGCTGTCGAGTTCCTTCGTCCGACGGACCAGTTCCCGGACGAAATCGTGCTGCACGGGGTCGGAATGATACGACTCACCCGTCCGCTCGTTCAGAGGCGTCCAGATGATGATGGACGGGTGGCTGATATCGCGCGAGACCGCCTCCAGCCATTCGCGCATCAGGTTTTCGCGCGCGGCGGGGTTGGCGAGGTCGCAACCCCAGTCCGGGAACTCCGCCCACACGGGATACCCCATGCGGTCTGCCCAGTAGAGCTGGCGCGGGTCGAACACCTTCTGATGCAGGCGCGCCGAGTTGAAGCCGAACTGCAGGGATCGCGATATCTCGTTGCGCATCTCGAGGTCCGATGGGGCGGTGTAGATGCCGTCCGGCCACAGTCCCTGATCGAGGATTCCCCGGAAGACGAGCGGCTCACCGTTCAAGAGCACCCGGTCGCCGGAAACCTCGACCTCGCGCATTCCGAAGTAGCTGGACGCGCGATCGGTAACCACCTGGCCGCGCCGGGTCACGATGCGCATGTCGTAAAGGTGGGCCGTCTCCATGTTCCACGGCACGGGGTCCGGGATGCGGATATCGAACTCGGCAAAACCGTCCCGCGGCTGCACCTCGGGGGTCGCGAGCATGCTGCCGCCCGACTGGACGTTGACCCGCACGTAGACGTTCTCGGCGGATCCGGTTACAGGCACGCGCAGCTTCACATGAGCACCCTTGAGGCTCGTGATGATCCGGGGCACGCCGACGAAGGCTTCGCCAAGCGGCTCGAGCCAGACCGTCTGCCAGATGCCGGTGGAGCGCGTGTACATACACCCGTAGGACTCGCGCTCGGACTGCTTGCCGCTCGGATGCTCTGGGGTGATGGGGTCGAACGCGCGCACGACGAGCAGGTTGCCCTCGCCCGGGCGGCAGGCCGCCGTGATGTCGCACGAAAACGGCGTGAACCCGCCCCTGTGCTCGCCGACCTTCTGCCCGTTCACCCAGACGGTAGCCTCGTAGTCCACGGCTCCGAAGTTGAGCACAAGCCTGTCGCGCAGCCACGACGACAGCACGGCGAACTCGCGGGCATACCAGACATAGTCCACCTGCGCCGGGTCGCCGATTCCGGACAGCGGCGCCTGGTGCACATACGGAACCATAATGGAGCGCTTCAGGTCTCCGGTCTCGTGCCAGCCGGCATCTTCGCCGCTGCCGTCCGGATCGTAATCAAATCGCCAGCGGCCGTTCAGATTCACCCACTCATCGCGGGCAAGCAGCGGCCTGGGATATTCAGGAAGCGGAACCAGGTTTTCAGTTTTACGCGCCATTGCAGTCTATCCTTTGTCCGTTACGTAAACCAAGGTGCCTTCGGGCACACTGTCAAAGAGCGAAATAACATCCACATTGCGCATCCGCACGCATCCGATGGAGGCGGGCCTGCCGATTCTGTCCTCTGCGGACGTGCCGTGAATCCAGATTCCGCGCTTTCTGCTCGTGCTGTTGGACTTCTCGAGCCCTTCGAGCATCAGCGCGCGGGTGCATATGAACACCCTGCCCACGCTTTCTTCCGGGTCTGCCCTGTCGGATGGCTCCCCGTGCTTGAGCGGCTGGCCGGGCCGTGCCGCCGCGCCGCTCTTTCGCCAGATCCGGTGCAGCCCCAGAGGGGTGCGGTACGACCCCGGCTCGGAACCGACTCCGTATTTGGACGTGGACACGCGCCACGCATGCTCCACGCCGCCGCCTGCCAACACAAGCAGTCTCTGGTAAGCCACGTCCACCACCACAACCCGGCGCTTCGCGTCCCATCCCCCCTCTTTCAGCCGCGCGAGGGCTTCACGGACACCGGCCGTCATCCGGGTCGAAGCCGGAGCGCCCGGCAACACCGGCTCGCGGGCCGGCGCGCCACAACATGCGGAAGCCACAACGGCTACCGCGCAGACGGCAAGGGTGGTGTGAATAAGTGCGGAAAGGTGCGGCATATCGGCTTCCCAGCTTGCTATCCCGGAGGTGATCCCGCGGGCCTACATGCCCGGCGGGCTGCAGTACTCGTCGTGGAGGGCGAGCGGTATGGCCCGGGACAGGTCCACCTCCGGCGCCGCCATCTCCCCTGCCTCGACGAACGGGCGCACCATAGCGCCCAGAACGCCGTGCATGTATGCAAGCGCGATGCCATAGTTCGTGATGGGGACGTTCTGACTGGCGGCAATTCTGAGGCTCTCCTGCGCATGCTCACGATCCTGCATGCACGCCCCGCACCGCACCACCAGATCGTACCCCGATATGCTCTCGAGCAGGTTCGCGCCGGACGACGTGGCGAACTCGAGATCACCCCCGACCCACCTGCGGAGAAGATTCGGGATCTCCGCTCTGCCGGCATCATCCGGCTGGACGTGGAGATCGCACGACTCGGCGATCAGCACCCGGCCGCCCGGAGACAGGCGGCTGATGGCCTGCGCCCCGCGCACAAACGCGACCAGTTCGCCCCGCTGCCGGGCAATCAACAGCGAAAGGGTTGTCACCGGGACGGCGCCGTTCACCGCCTGCTCGACCGCGCCGAATACCGCCGCGTCGGACACGACAAGCCGCGGCCTGCCCTGACCCGAAGCCCAGCGCTCCAGAAACTCCGCCTCCTTCAGAACGCAGACCGAAATCCCGCTGCGGACGGCATCGCGCGCCAGGCGTTCCTCGGGCGGCCCCACCGGCCCGACGTAGCTGGGCCTGCTCACCGGGACCACCACCCAGACAGATTCGCCCTTGCCCAGCAGCCCCTCGAGAAGATTCGGATCGCCATCGCGTCGATGGACTTCCTCGCGCACGGCGGCGATGATGCGCCCCGCATCGGCCTCACCCGAGAGATCCGCCTCCACAACGGGCATTCCGAAGCTTTCCAGCTTCTTCAGCAGCGGCGATACATTCTGGCCGGCCGCCCTGTTCACCAGCACGATGACGGAGTCGCCGGCAAAGCGAACCCGGGACAGCAGGAACCGCTCGTAATCCGACCAGCCGAGGGCGGCGTCAATCACGACGAGCGCAATGTCCACCCGTTCGACGATCTCACTGGCCCTGTCGGCATCCACGCCGAGAGCCCGTTCGTCATCGAGGCCCGCAGGCAGCACGACACAGGCTCTGCCGATGCCCGGCAGGTCCACGCACACCTCTTCCGTGACGCCAGGACCGGCCGGGGGCGCGGCCTTGCCGCCCAGACACCGGACCAGGCAGCTCTTGCCGGCCCGCCGCCGTCCGAAAACACCGATTGTGAGATTGCATTCAGCCATGTCTTCCGCCTCTTGGTGATTGCCGCCGCGCTTGCAGGCGCGCAGGCGCCTTACCCGAGTGTATCTCAAAAAGACAGTCAACGCGCGGCGCGCGTTGACCATGGGGTATATTCGCCGTCCGCGCCCCGAAACCCTCTAATCGGCCGACAACGCCGCTTTCTTGGGCGAGTGCCCGCGCCCGGCCGAGACAGCGCGCCCCATTGCAGCGATCCGCTCTTTGAGGGTGCACAGCCAGATATCGGGGTCTTCCCGGAGGCAGCGCTTGTTGGGGTAGATCGCATACTGCTCGCGGCAATCGAGCGGCGTCCAGTTCGGCATGACGACATTGGCGCCCGCCCGCAAACCCAACTCATACCCGAACTCGTCAATCGTCGCGAGGGCCGTCGTCGCGGGAATCAGCGTATCGCGGGTGAGAATGCGTCCGAGCGCGACGCATTTGAGCGTCTGCTCGAGCGACCCGCCCGGCCTGCCCGCCAGGGGTGTCTCGCTCGCGGGGATAAACGGCCCGATGCCGAGCATGTCCGGCTGCATCTCTTTCACGAACATCAGGTCGCCCGCGAGATCGTCCAGCGTCTGTCCGGGCAACCCGACCATAAACCCGATCCCGACCTGGTAGTCCAGTTCGCGCAGGTCGCGGATGCATCGCATGCGGTTCTCGAACGAGGTCCCGCACTCCATCGCGTCGAACAACCCGCGGTTCACGGTCTCGTGACGGAGCAGGTAGCGGTCAGCGCCGGCCTGCTTCCACATCTCATAGTGCACGCGCGGACGCTCGCCCACGCTGAGGGTCACGGCAAGCGAAGTACTCTGCTTGATGCGCCGGATGATATCCGCCAGAGCTTCCGCGGAGTAGCTCAAGTCTTCGCCGGACTGCAGGACAACTGTGCGAATGCCGCGCTGATCGAGATCGCCGGCGATGCTGATGATCTCGTCCGCAGAAAGGCGGTATCGCTCGACATGACTGTTGTCGCGGCGAAGCCCGCAGTAGGCGCAGTTCTTTCGGCAGTAGTTGGAGAACTCCACCAGCCCGCGAAGGTGCACCTCATCGCCGACCACGCGGGCGCGCACGCGATCGGCGGTCTCCAAAAGCGCGCGGACATCTTCGGGATCAGTGAGCGCCAGCAACAGCCTGACTTCCTCGAAGCTCAGGCCGCCGCTCAGATCCGCTTTCGTAAGCAGCCCGGGAACAGCCCGGTCAGATATAGACGTCCCGCTCACCCGCTTCGACCCTCGCGATCATCTTCTCCGTCAGCTTGCGCAAATTCTCGGGAAGCTCGGCAAGCCCGCGCTGGATGGCCTGGTCACCGAGCGCCCGGGTCTCCTCGTCAGCGTAGTCCATCAGATACTCCTTGAGGCTGGCAAGCGCGTTCGGCTGGCAGATGTTGTGAATCTTGCCGCTCTTGGCGAGTTCCATGAAGCGGTCGCCGGTGCGGCCCGAGCGGTAGCAGGCCGTGCAGAAACTGGGTATGGCCTCGCCCTTCAGGAACGACTGCACCATCTCGTGAAGCTGGCGGTGGTCCTGCAGCTCGAACTGCCCGGCGGCAGTGGTGAGATCTCCGGGATCAGGCGCCGGCGCTTCGTCATGAGCGTAGGCCCCGACGTCGGTGCGGCTGCCCGCGGACGCCTGCGAAATCCCGAGCGCAAAAAGCTCATCGCGCATCTCAGCGGACTCGCGCGTGCTGAGGATCATTCCGGTGTAGGGCACAGCGATGCGCAGGAGCGCGATGATCTTGCGGAAATCGTCGTCGCTGACCATGTAGGGCGAATGGATGGACAGATCGGAGTTCTGAGCCGGCTCCAGCCGGGGCACGCTCATCGTGTGGGGCCCCACGCCGAATTTCGTCTCCAGATACCGCGCATGCCCCAGAAGGCCGATGATCTCGAATCTCCAGTCATACAGCCCGAACAGCACGCCGGTCCCGACATCGTCAATGCCGGCTTCGATCGCCCGGTCGAAGGAGAGAACACGCCAGTCGTAGTGCGACTTCGGCCCGGACGGATGCACCTGGCGGTACGTGGGGCGGTGGAAGGTCTCCTGGAAGCACTGGAACGTGCCGATGCCGGTCGCATGCAGGCGCTTAAAATGCTCGAGCGAGAGCGGAGCGCAGTTGACGTTGGCCCTACGAATGGTCGCCCCGCCTTCGTTGACGCTGTACACGGCGGCGATGCAGCGCTCCAGATACTCGATGCCGGACATGCGCGGGTCCTCCCCGGCCACGACGAGAACGCGCTTGTGCCCATGCCGTAGCAGCACCCGTATCTCCTCGCGGATCTCTTCTTCGGTCAGCGCGACGCGCGCAAGCTCGGTATTGGCGTGACGGAAGGCGCAGTAGGAGCAGTTGTTAGCGCAGTAGTTCGACACATAGAGGGGTGCGAAAAAGACGATGCGCTCGCCGTAGATCCGCTTCTTCAGTTCGTGAGCGGTCTCGTAGATGCCGCGGACGATGCCCGGATCCTCACAGTGCACGAGGGCGGACAGCTCCTCCAGGGTGAGTCCCTGCGCCTGCCGGCCGTTCTCGAGCGCCTGGCGGGCGAACTCCACGGGCATGGCAGCCCCGGCATCGAGGATGCCCTGGATTTCATCGTCCGTCAGAATGTGATCTACAGTCTGTTTGATTAGCAATACAATTCACCGCCTGGGTGACCGGCGTCGCGCGGCCACGTGTTAATGCAATCCGCCCTCAATCTCAATTGAACGGTTCAACTAAGGGCGGGCAACGCGCCCGCCCTTAGCATGCTTTCAGGTGTCAGACCAGGGTCTTCTCCTGCTCTTCCTCCTCAACCGGATAGCTGTTCTTGGGAGTGTAATGGGTGTGCAGCAGCTCGTGGGACTTGTGTCCGAGCGGCTCTCCCAGGAACTCGTCGTACAGTGCCTTGATGGCCGGGTTCTCGTGCGACTTGCGCATGGGCATATCCTTGTCTATCGCATAGATCGCCTTTGCGCGCTTCGCGCGAATCTCCGGGTTGGTCGGGATCGGCTGTCCGCCGCCTCCCAGGCACCCACCAGGGCAGGCCATGACTTCGATGAACGTGTAGTCCGCCTTGCCTTCCACAATCGCGTCCATGAGCTTCCGGGCATTCGCCAGCCCATGCGCGACAGCCGCCTTGACGACCGTCCCGTCAATGTCAATGGACGCCTCTTTGACGCCTTCCATCCCGCGCACATCGGTGATGTCAAGGCTCGGGACTTCTTTGCCGGTGATCAGCTCGTAGGCTGTGCGCAGCGCGGCTTCCATAACACCGCCTGTGGCTCCGAAGATGACGCCGGCGCCGGTGCTGATTCCGAGCGGATTGTCGAACTCCTCATCGGGCAGCCTGGCAAGGTCAATGCCGGCTTCCTTCATCATCTGAGCGCACTCTCGGGTCGTGAGGACGTAGTCCACATCCTGGAACCCACTGGAACGCATCTCCGGCCGCTGCGACTCGAACTTCTTCGCAACGCACGGCATCACCGAAACGACGACCATCTTGGCCGGATCCATGCCCAGTTTCTCGGCATAGTACGTTTTGGCGACGGCGCCGAACATCTGCTGCGGGCTCTTGCAGGTCGAGAGGTGCGGCAGAAGCTCGGGATAGAACGCCTCGATGAAGTTGATCCATCCCGGCGAGCAGGACGTGATCATCGGGAGCGTGCCACCCTCGGTGACGCGCTTGATGAGCTCGCTTCCCTCTTCCATGATGGTCAGGTCTGCCGCGAAGTCGGTGTCAAACACTTTGTCGAAGCCCATCTGCCTGAGAGCCGAAACCATCTTGCCGATCACGGGAGTTCCCGGCTCGAACCCGAACTCTTCGCCGATGGCGGCGCGGACGGCAGGAGCGGTCTGGACCACCACGAACTTCTCGGGGTCGCGGATCGCGTTCCAGATATCCTCGGACGGGTTCACCGTCTCGAGCGCGCCGGTCGGGCAGTGAGCAACGCACTGCCCGCAGTAAACGCAGGCGGTCTTGTTCAGGTCCACTCCGAACGCCGGGCCGATCTCGGTCTCCCAGCCCCGGTTCGACGTGAAGATGCAGCCGACGCTCTGGATCTGGTGGCAGACTCTCACGCAGCGGTCGCACAGTACGCACTTCTCGGGGTTGCGGATGATGCTGGAAGAAGATGTGTCCCTTTCAGCGACACGGCGGGCGCCCTCGAACGGCAGTTCGCGGATTCCGAACTCGTTGGAGAGCTTCTGTAGCTCGCAGTGCTGGTTGCGCGAGCAGGTCAGGCAGTCCTGAGGATGGTTCGCAAGCAGCAGCTCCAGCACGATCTTGCGCGCCTCCCGCACGTTGGCCGTGTGGGTGTCCACCACCATGCCCTCGGCGACGGGCAGCGTGCAGGCGGTGGGCAGCACGCGCTGGCCCTTCACTTCCACGACGCACAACCGGCAAACCCCTTCGGGCTTAAGATCCGGATGGTAGCAGAGTGTTGGAATATAGATACCGGCGGCGTTGGCTGCCTCCAGAACTGTCTGTCCGGCTTCAGCCTGAACCGGCCGCCCATCAATTGTCAGTGTTACTTTGGCCAAGTCAGTTGCTCCTCTATTTCAACGGCCGTTTCGTGCATATCGCACACCCCGGCGGGGCAGACGTGATCCACAACATGCGCACGGAACTCCTCTTCGAACAGTTCCATGCTCGAGAGCAGCGCGACAGGCGCGAACTGCCCCAGTCCGCAGCGCGACGCGAGCTGCATCCCGCGGCCCAGCCGCTTGATCATCTCAAGATCTCGGCTATCGCCAAGCCCTCTGGTCCATCCATTGAGGACGTCAAGCATGCGCTTGCAGCCCTCCCGGCACGGCACGCACTGCCCGCACGATTCGTCGGCGAAGAACTTCAGGCAGTTG
>Ga0255342_1004819_pt1 | contig 13514 bp, 15 predicted proteins | sample wastewater_treat_3_FD_192416 | JGI IMG/M metagenome (GOLD analysis project Ga0255342, IMG submission 192416) | Wastewater microbial communities from Lulu Island WWTP, Vancouver, Canada - plant14 | ecosystem: Engineered > WWTP > Wastewater > Unclassified | place: Canada: Vancouver, British...
TTATGTTTCATATTATAACGTAAGCGTCATATTTTTTCAAAAAAATGCCCGAAATAATCAGGCATTTTTAAACTAGTATGGTTTAGCGGCCACTATTTCGGGCCATACATGTTATAGAAAATAGCCGCATAATTGCGAAGCCCTTTTGGTTAAATCTCATTTTTATCTCTCCCTTAGATAATTACATCATAGTATTAAAGCACGAGCTTTATGAACATAAAAAAATAGACCCAACGGTCTAACTAAAAATCGTGGTGGAGCACACGAGATTCGAACTCGTCACCTCTTCCATGCCATGGAAGCGCTCTACCAAATGAGCTAGTGCCCCAAACGAATATAAGTGTATATTATCACGGCAGACTGAATTTCTCAAGACAAAGGAAAGCCCCGCAATCGCGGGGCGAAAAAACAACAAACGCATTAATCGCTGAAGACAGGGAAGAAAATATTCGGCGACTTTCCGTCATCAACAAAACAATTCTTAGTAAAAAACTTAATTCCACATTCAACCACGAGATCCTCGAAAAATGTAATTTCGCCTTCATTTTTAAAGCCGCACATCTTAGAATACAACAGCAAATAATTCGAATCCCGGGTAAGAAATTCGGCCTCACTTTCGCTAAGAACAAACGGACTTCTAATACCAATCTCGCCAACTAACTCGGGGTTTTCGTCCAACCTAACGACTATAGAGTTAGAAACAAGCCCACACACAGTGCCGCGAACATAGTCCGAAATAGAGCCGTCGTCATGCTCAACGCATGCAAATACAGGCTGATTAAACTTAAAATAATCCAACGGACGATGATTACAGAATATAGGTTTCGATTCAGCATCTTTAAGGATTTTCTTAAAATGCGGAATAGCCTTCCTTGCGCGCTCGCACATAGTCTTACGATATTCGAGCCAAGACATAGCCGTCTCAGACTCATCATTAGTCTTAGAAATACGATCAATTATTACCTTGCTCGTAAGCAGGGTCATCTCCCAATCACGAAGCATTGCAGTCAAATTTTCGCGGCCAATGTAGCAAAGCGAATTAAAATCTCCGACTAAAAACGGGCGCCATCCTGGCGGAATGTAGTTTTTGGAAAAATCCAACATCTTTTTAAGCTGCTTTTCGGACATATGAACACCTCCTTCAATGAATCCGAAACATTTATGCGTTATGTCAAATATTATACATCAATAACAGATAAAAAGCCCCGCACACGAATGCGCGGGACCTAAAAAACGGGGAGACAATTAGTAAAACTGCTCAAGTGCCGCCGGAACAGCATGGAACACCTGCATAAAAGCTTCCTCAAGCAGACGAATGCAAAGATCTCTTCCGGCAATACCTCTAGTACTATCGAGGAATCTAGCCGCAGTGTTAATCACAGATAGCGACTCGCCGGTAAGCTCCATGTACATTCTGTCAGAATCAGATAACTCGTAGTTATCGAGCTTGTAATCCATGCTACCGCAAATGTCGTAAGAGCAAAGCCAAAGCTGCCTCATAATGAACTGAAACTTATCCATTAAAAACACAAAGTTGTCTTTTCGCTGAAAATCTAAAGTATCATTGCGAATCACGCGTCTAGCTACAGGCACAAAACGTTCCGTAAACCTGCAGACAAAACTATACTCTTCCTGATTTTTGGTCGATTCATCACGGCTACCATCATCCGGCGTATCGCAGCCATGTGCATACTCAGGCAAATCATGAATAGCGGCAAGCTCATACTGACGGCGAGAATCCTCATCGCAATCCGAGCCAACCATGAATATATCCTGACAAAGCATAATGCAGCAGATCAGAAGATAGCTATGTTCCGCGTCAGACTCAGGCCTATCGGCAGGAGAGTATAAAACCGGAACATCCTTGTGATAGCCAAAAATCGGAAAACCAATCCTAGGCACAAGGCAAGAGTTTGCACAATCGCAGAAACGATGCCAGAACTCAGCCTCGAGACTATTAGGATTATATGCTTTTATATCCATATAAAAATCATCTCCTTTAAAGAACGCACCCCGTTAGAACAGATTCTAATGCAAAAACTAGCACCAAATCAAGATATAAAACAGAGAAAAGACGAATATGTTATAATATACACATGTATATGTCCGCATTTATACCATATTGGCGTTACTAGCCCCAAAAGGAAGCTCCGGCTCCCTGAATTTTAGTGCAATATGATATAAACAAAAGGAAATCTTATGAAAACTATATTAACCGGCGTCCGCGCAAACGAAGAACCAACAATCGGCAACTTCCTAGGCGCATATCTGCCAATGATCAACCTCGCAAAACAGTACGCAAACAATCCAGAATACAGGATTAATATGTTTGTGCCTGATTTGCACTCATTTACAACCCCAATCGACCACGAGCAACTCTACAAGCAGGTCATTAAAGGCATCAAGTACTACATTGCAGCAGGTCTTCCAATCGAAGCACACAATGTTCATATTTATCGTCAGTCGCACGTGCCAGCTCACAGCGAGCTTGCATGGATATTGGATTGCTTCACGCCATTCGGCGAAGCAAGTCGCATGACTCAGTTCAAGGAAAAATCCGAAGAACACCGCGAATCTGTATCAGTTGGTCTATTCAATTATCCAATTTTAATGGCCGCAGATATTTTGCTTTATGACGCAAACTATATTCCGCTAGGCGAGGATCAGTTCCAGCATCTAGAGCTAACCCGCAATATCGCAATCCGAATGAATAATAAGTTTAACGAAGAGCTCTTTACGATTCCAGAAGACGAAAAAGCTCAAGTAAAGTTCATGGGACTAGATAAAGGCCTGCGCATTCGCTCGCTCACCGAGCCAACCAAAAAGATGAGCAAAAGTAGCACGAATGAGAAGTCAAAGATTTCACTCAATGACGACCCGAAGGCTGCAATGAAGAAAATCATGAGCGCTACAACCGACAGCGAAGGCGTAATCCGCTTCGATATGATAAATCAGCCAGGCATCAGCAATCTTATGCAAATTGAAGCTTTGCTAAACAACCGCGAGCTACAAGATGTTATCTCGGACTTCGCAGGCAAAACTCGCTATGGAGACCTCAAAAAGCAAGTCGCAGATAGCGTATTCCATTTCCTAAGCGACTTCCAAGAGAAGGTCTCGCAAATTTCTGATGAAGATGTCGAGAAAGTCCTAGAAGACGGCGAGGCATTTGCAAACGAAATCTCTAAGACAAAACTCTACAGAATCCAAAAGGCTGTTGGCCTACGAAAATAGCAAAAAGCACCTCGAAAGGGGTGCTTTTCTAACGCTATAAAAACTATGCTAAAATATGCTTATGATTGACTGGAATCTTGTGTCGAACCTAGTTTTGACATTTTTTATTTTCTCATTTGGCGGCTGGCTCTTCGAAGGAACAATCAGTCTAATTCGCGATCATGAGCTAGTAAACCGCGGCTTCTTTAATGGTCCATACTGCCCAATCTACGGCGAAGGCGCGATGCTCTTTGTGCTTTTAACGCACTGGACAGACCGACCACTCGAGCTCTTCTTCTTCGGCGGCCTCTTTGCATGCGTTCTCGAATATATCACGTCTTGGGCAATGGAAAAAATCTACAAAGCACGCTGGTGGGATTATAGCAACTGGCCATTCAACATCAACGGACGCGTCTGTCTCTATGGCTTCCTTACCTTCGGGCTTTTTGCATCACTAATTCCATTCATGAAGAACGGTATCGATCAGCTACTCGCATTAATTCCACAAAACATCCAATACTATGTCACTAGCGGCCTAGTAGCAGTCTTTGCAATCGACGCAATCTATACCAACCACGTCATCAGAAAGTTTAATAACACTCTGCGCAAGATTCAAAGAGGCTTTTCACAGCATTTTCCGCTCAATATTATTAATCGCGGCAAGCACAGCAAACTCATACTAAAGCTCGGCAATAAGCAATTGCAACTCCTAACCTGGCAGCAGCGCCGCCTTTTGAACGCGTTCCCAAGCTTTAAATCAAAGTACGATAAGGCTTTCCGCGCGATCATGACCCAAAACAGGGATAAACTAAGCCGATTCCAGAAAAATCGTTTCAAGCCAATCACGCAGGAAGAATTATCACGCGCCAAGGCCAAAGCAAAGCGCGAAGGCAAAAAATACATCGACGAGCGCAAGAGTAATAAATACTAATTATTACATAATAATTACGACTAGCCGTCAAACCAAAAATAAGATATAATACATCTTATGAGCAAAAAGTTTAGCAAACCAGAATTATCTCGCAAAATTAATGGCGATATTCCTTTTGATACTCCAAAAAATCAGCAGCCGGAAGATAATTCCGAACGCCTAGACATTGCCTTAATTAACTTTTATCCACGCTACACTCGCGGCGAGCTACAGAAGTTTATTAAGCTCGGACACGTTAAAGTAAATGGCGAAGTACAGACCGTAGCAAGCACTCCAGTTACTGAAGAAGACGAGCTCCTACTTGAAGTACCAGAAAATGACAAAGAAAAACCGCCAGTAATCTACGAAGACGACAATGTAATCGTCTTCAATAAGCCTGCCGGCATGCTTTCAATGAAAAAAGGTGCATATCTACCAGAAACATCAATTGACGACTTCGGCGACATCGCACATCGTCTCGACCGCGACACTTCTGGCGTAATCATTGCCGCAAAGAACTCTGAGACCAAGGGATTCCTTCAGAAGCAATTCCAGGAGCGCCATGCGCACAAAGTTTACTACGCAATCGTAGAAGGCGAGCCAGCACAGCCACATGCCGTCATTAGCGTACCGCTAACTCGCAACCTTAAATACCCAACAACCTTCATTCCAGATCCAGATGGCAGAGAAGCAATCACAGAATACGAAGTCCTTGATACTAAAAACGGTCTTTCGCTAATCAAGCTCAAACCAAAAACTGGCCGTACCCATCAGCTCCGCATTCACATGAACTTCATCAAATGCCCAATTCTCGGCGACAAAGTCTACAACCCAAAAGGTCGCAAAGCTGAACGCATGTTCTTGCACGCTAAGAGCCTAGAGATTACAATTCCTGGCGAGCCAAACAACGAACGCAAAATCTTCGACACTGAAGTCCCAGAAGAATTTAAGAAGTATTTCGAGAATATCTAATGTATTTTGACGGAGTAGACGAGATTGAAAGAATTGCAGTTCAATCTAATTTTTGCATCTTCGAAGTAAGCCCGAGAAACGACCAGGCCGGCATTTTACCAAAAGCTATTCATATTCGACGCGGCAAAACCGACGGCAAAGATGATGCCGAAATCAAAAAAGAGGCCATCAAGAACATTCAGGACCTTATCAATACAAAACAGACGAGTGACTTAATTATCGTTATCGAAGAGGCCGAGCTTCTCAATATAAACGCCGCGAACTCTTTCCTCAAGTGTTTGGAAGAGCCAACCGAACATATTCGTTACGTCATGCTAACGACCAAGCTAAATACAATTTTGCCAACCATCAGATCACGCGCATTCTGCTACAAACTCAAACAAGAATCATTCGATAAAGAAAAAATTGATATCAAGCTGCGCGCGAAGGTAAAAGAATTCATCTCTGCAAAGCCGGCTGACCTTGCGAAACTAGCAAAATCATACGGCGACGACAAGAAATCAGGCAGAGTAAAAGCCCTAGAATTATGCCAAGCGACCACCGAGCTCTGCATAAACACCTTCCTCGAAACCGGCAATAAAGTCTTCCTAGACAAAGCCAGTCGCGCAGCAGAAGCTCACGAGAATATCAAAGCTAACGGCAATATCAAGATTCAGCTAATCGCTTGCATGCTTTAGCGATTAACGCGTCTATGGTATAATAAAACATATGTTAGCATCAGTGCTTATTCTTATTTTGGCGTTATTTACTATTTTTGTTATTCCAAATTTCAACGCCTTCACAAAAGAAAAAGAATCAAAAGACGATAGTCGCACCAAGAGACTTTGGACGATTGCCCAAAATGCAATGAAGGAGCGCAAGCCAGCACGCGCAGAGAAAGCGCTCTTGTCTATCCTTCGTTTTGACGAAAGAAATGCCGCGGCATACAACCGCCTTGGCATTATCTATGCTAAAGAAAAGCATTACGATGAAGCAATTGAATGTTTTGAGATTGCTCAGAGCCTAGATAATAACGCTTCAAGCCTTCATAACGTTGGTCTTATCTATTACGAAACGCAGGACTACGAAAAGGCCGCACAAGCATTCAAGAAAGCTATCGAAATCGATGGCGGCGAATCGGCTCGTCATATCGCCTACGCAAAGGCGCTTGAAAAAATGGGTAGCCGTAGCAAGGCAGTAGAAGCCCTCGAAAACGCCTACGAGCTCAAGCAGGATACTAGCGTCTTGAAGCACCTCTTGGAGCTCTATACAAATAATAATGACGAAGAGAATATCAAGATCACCCAGGATCGCATCCGCAGGCTAGAAGAGAAGAAACAAAAGCTTCTAGGCTACAAGATTGACAAAACTAGCGCTAAAACCGTCAAAGCATCACGCGCAGACAAGGAAAATGCGCGCGCAAGTGCAAGGGCCGCAAAAGTACTCGCCCAGAGCGAAGCCAAAGCGAAGCGAGCGGCGGCGCAAAAGAAACAGCGCGAAGAACGCGAGCTTGCAAGAAAAACTAAAGCAGCCGCACAGCAGAAAGCCAAAGAAGCTAAACTTCAGAAGAAGAAGCTTACGCGCGAAGGAAGAGAAAAGCTAGATAAAAAATAACGAGAAGCCCGGAGAAATCCCGGGCTCTCTTTACAAAAGCATCAACATTACGCTAAAATAATCTCATGCCGCAATAGCTCAGTTGGTAGAGCAGCCGCCTTGTAAGCGGCAGGTCATCGGTTCAAGTCCGATTTGCGGCTCCATCTGAGAGAAAAGGCAAGCAGAAATGCTTGCATTTTTGCTGACTTTTCCGAAGATGGAGAGCAAATATCGAAGATATTTGCTGGCTCCTATAGCAAGCATAGAATGCTTGCATTTTTTGTTAGCTATATCTTTTGAGTCTAGAGCAATGCGAAGCATTGATCTGGCTTTTCATTTCCGAGTGCTAGCTAAGCAAATATCGAAGATATTTGCAGCAATCAAACCTTAACTTCGCTGTATAATTCAGGATAATACTTCTTCACCAGTCCATTAAACTGCAACTTAATAATACCAATCTGCGTAACCCAAACAACAGCCCAAGCAAAAACCATGGCACCAGCGAATATTGAAAAGCTAGTTAAAAAACTACCTGAGCCTTTAGACGCACTAGTAGCAATAACGGCCCCAAAGAACACCGTAAAGACCACCAGAATAATCGAAAACAGCTTCATAGTCTTCTTATGTTCAATCTTCATTCTGGCGCTAATACCTTTTAGCTCTTCGGGCGACAAAGCCTTTTCCTTAATGGCTCTTCGTAGGTTGCTATTTAGGGTACTAAAACTAATAACCATTTTATCCTTTCTAAGCTCCTGCGAACTCAGTTATTAACCTAACGAATCTATCAATCGAATTACCCGATTTATACTTCAAAACAAGACCGCGAGCCAAAACCACCTCGTCGGAGATGATATTATCGACACCGAGCTCAATCATATCATAGATACTATCCTCAGAGTTGACCGTCCATGCGAAAATCTCTTTGCCGGCATTATGGACACGTCGTACGAGCTTAGAGCTAATTGAACTGGCCTCCACGCTAAACGCATCGGCATACTCAAAATCTTCAATCGAGCCAGTAGCAAGGCTCAAAGTATATAAAGTTCTCATGGTTGAATCAATTTCCTTCACGCGCTTCAAAGAGTCATAATTTAGTGAAGAAATAATGCACATGTCCTTACGGTAGTAGGTATTAATTAGATCCAAAACACTTTCTTCGACCTCGAAATCATGATCGTTCGGTTTTAGCTCAATATTAAGCCTAATATTATTCTCGTCTGCAAAAATGAGCACTTCGGCCAAAGACGGAACACGCTCGCTCGAGAAATTCTTATCAAGATGGCTACCAACATCGATTTCTTCGAGCTCCTCAAAAGTCAGGTCGTAGATATTCTTCTTTACGCCTGCGACGCGCTTCAGACTAGCATCATGAGCAACCACGATCATACCATCCTTAGTTTGTTGAACATCAAGCTCAATCCAATCCGCGCCAGCATCGACAGCGCCCTGGAAGGCCGACATCGTATTCTCTGGATACTCAACACTAGCACCACGATGTGCCGTAATCTCCATATCGCGCAAAGACTCGACGTTGATTTGCATGTTGCCGTTCTGCGAGAGATAAAGCCAAGAAGCTAGCCCAATAAAAGCCAAAGTGTAGAAACCGGCCGCCCAAAGATTTAGATTCTTAAGCTCCTTCTTCTTCATTTCGGGACCAAGCACAACTTCCGTAATTGCCTCTTTCTTGACTTCCTTATGCCTATAGAAAAGAGCACTCATGGTCGCATAGTTAACTGCATTCGAAAAAGTAAGGAACACGAGCGAAAGCAACGAAAGAATCAAGCCTAGCAACGAAACTAAAATACTACTCAAAAGAGCATTACCACGAAGCAACGGAACAAGCCACTGCACGCCCAAAGCGCCTACAAACACAATCAACTTCAAGACACCAAGGAAGAGAAGCTCGGCCAAGAGAATACGCAAAAGATCACCAAGACGATGCCCCTTAATCAATTTATAGCTAGCAATGCGGGCCTGCTTAAACGTCTTCTTCTCGAGAACCATATAATGCATGACAAAAAGCCAGTTCGTAAAGACAAATAGGAAGAATAGATAGATACCAATAACAAGTAAGCCTAAAAACTTATTAGAAATAATGTAATCGGTAATAAACTCTGGCAAGCGAAAACTAGAAAGCAAATTCGAGCCCACGCCAATACTCAAGAATGGCGCCAAAAAGAGTGTATAAAAAGCGACTCCAATATTCTGAGGACGAAATATCTTAGTGCACTGGATAAAGTTGTGTTTTATCAAGCTCCAAAGGCTCAACCTGTCATCATGATACGACTCGTCAAAGATTACTAGGGTTGCGCCAATATCAAACACGGTAATAAATGTAAAAATAATCAAAGCAATCACCGCGAGAAATAGTGTAAATGGATGGGCAGCAAAGCCAAAAACATTATCTAATGTAATATAGCTATAGCCAGTTACCTTCATCGCGAGACGAATCATTACGATCGAAAGCGGCGAAAACAAAACGAGCGAAGCTACTTTAAAAATGAGCTCAAACTTAACGAGCGTCCAAATATTCAGTTTAAACAAACTCCAAAACCTCTGGAGATACTCTGGGCAATGGATTCTACGACTCTTTTTTGATTTTTTCATTCTAACTTTATTAATTATACCATTAGGCTTATTGAAAAATCTCTATCGGGCTGATATAATACTCATATATCCGCTGGGATAGCGAAGTGGTCAAACGCATCAGACTGTAAATCTGCCGGCATACGCCTTCGTAGGTTCGACTCCTACTCCCAGCACCAAGAAAAAACTCCAAGCATTGCTTGGAGTATTTTCTTGGTTTTGAGTAGGAGAAGAACCGCAGGTTCGGACGAGGTAGGAGCCGAGCGAAGCAGGAATGCTCGCATTTCTATTTCCGAGGCGACGCCCCGAGTCAAGCAAATCTCAAAGAGATTTGCACTCTCCTACTCCCAGCACCAAGAAAAACCTTGAACTTCTGTTCAAGGCTTTTTGTATATGCATAGCAATCAAAGAACGATATATAATTAACTTAATAAGAATACAGTCACATACATGAAATTAAACGTTAAACAATATATAAACGGCCTAAAATTCGGCATGCTTTTACAGTTCGCCGTCGGTCCAATGTGTCTAATGGTTTTTAATACAGCCAAAAACTCTGGCTTTATTATCGCCATGGCGCTCGTGGCAGCAATAGCGTTAGTAGACGCATTCTATATTATACTTGCAGGTTTTGGCGCAAGTAAGCTGCTAGAGAAGAAGAGAATTAAAAACGCCGTTAAAATAATCGGCGCACTAGTCTTAATGCTATTTGGCCTTAATATGGTTCTAGGTGCTTTTGGCATAAATCTAATCCCTGGACTAAACCTAGAACCAAATACTGCAAATATATTCATACAAGGACTAATCCTAACACTTTCAAACCCTATTACAATAATCTTCTGGGGAAGTGTTTTGACTACCAAAATAATAGAGGATCATCTCAAGAAAAACGAATTAATACTATTTTCAATCGGATTAGTCTCTTCTACTATCTTCTTCCTAACAGCAGTAGCCCTGCTTGGCACTGTGTTATCAAGCTTCATTCCTGATACAGTCTCAAATATTCTAAATGCAATAGTAGGATTAATTATTATACTCTTCGGAATTAAGCTCTTAGTTAAAAAGCAAGCAAATACATCTAAAGCCAACAATTAGCATAAAAAAGCCATGCTATAATCATGGCAAATGGTTAGCCAAAATAAAAAATCAAAAGCCAAAAAGATTACAGCTATAGTCGCCGTAATACTACTAACGTTGAGTGCCGCAGTAATAATCGGAGCACTCAAAATCAGCAAAGCTGTTGCTAATAGCCTCTTTCCAAACATCGAACTCAACAAGCAAGCCAAAACCAACTTCGAGTATCTAAAGAAAAAAGATATCAAAAAGCTAATCAGGCAATTCTCGGAAAATGCTCAGAATAGCCATAATCTAACTAAGGAATTTGAAGACTTCTACGCAAGCATCGATGGTCAACTAGTTAGTTACGAAAATGTAAACTGCGCCGACAGCGAAAAGTACGTCGATTCATGGAAGACCACAAAACACCTTTTCGTTTGCGAATACAAAAACGTAAAAACCGATACCGGCGCAACATACGAAGAGTTAAGTTATTCCATCTACAAAATCAACAAGTACCACCCAAGCGCCGTCGGGATCAATACTTTATCTTTGATAAACAACGAAAATGAATTGGTTGTTGGCCTAAAAGGCGAAGACTTTGATTTAATCCAACAATAAAAATACCCCCAAATCGGGGGCATTTTATTATTTAGTGCTGATGCGTTCCATCTTTTTTAGACTACAAGCTTTGCAGCGAAATTGCGGATGTTTGTCTTCGGTTCGATCGTAATTGCCCCAAGATACAATCCTATAGCCACGCTTCTTTTTATGGCAATCATAGCACTCGGTCTTATCCTTAATTTCCCATAGCGGAATATCACTTTTCTTTCGGAAGATAATCTTATCTATCCAAAAGAATATCAAGCCGCCAATAAGATTTGCAATAATCGTCGCCCATAATGTCGACATATTAGACAAAAGTTTCAATACAATCGCCAAAATCGGTGTACTTAGCTGCCAACGAACAAGGTACAAAAAATATTTCTTCATCAACTGCATAATTAAGCCTTTCTAGTATATTTACAGAATGTAAACTTTATTCCATTATCTTCGGAATGCGCAATTTCGGACTTATCGAAATCTTTAGGATCAAACTCAGGAAAGAAAACATCGGCACCTTCTGCATTGGCATCGACCTCTGTCAAATACATAACATTCGTATATGGCAAAAAATCTTCATAAGTTTTGGCACCGCCAATCACAAAAATCTCCTCATCACTGTCGCGTTTTTCAGATGCATACGATTCGAAATCATAAATCTGTTCAACATCTTCAGGCAAGGAATCAATTTTAATAGGCGAAACCACCAAATTCTTTCGCTTCGGCAGCGGCTTAGCGCCAATCGATAGCCAAGTGTTATATCCCATAACAACCGTATGCTCACGCGTCGTCTCGCGGAAAAAGCGCATATCTTCTTTAAAATGAAAAACTAGATCATTTTTCTTTCCTAACTCCCGGTCTTTACCGATACATGCAATTATCGAAAACATTTTAATAAGTCCTAAGCAGTGATAGGCATCGCGATTTTACCTTGATGCTCGTAATCAATCAATTTAATATCTTTAAGTTCTTTCGAGTTGTCGAATGCAAAGAAATCCTTAACTTCTGGATTAATCCAAAGCTTAGGCGCATCGTACATTTTGCCGCGCTCCTTAATAATATCGTCGCGACGCTTTAGCTGCTCTTTGATACCGTCAATCTGGTTCTCATAGATATGAGCATCGTTAATCGTGAAGGTCATCTTACCTGGTTTTAGACCAACGGTCTGCGCAATCAAAGACAAGAATACGGCGTATTGAGAAATATTGAATGGTAAACCAAGCGGAGCGTCATTCGAGCGAGAATGAACCATCAAGTTCAGCCTATCGCCACTAACAATCCACTCATTACTCCAAACGCAGCTAGGCAAAGTAGCAGTAGGGATCCACTCATTCTGCCAGAGTGACATAACCATGCGACGGTTAGTCCGATCGGTCTTCAGAGTCTCAATTAGGCTTTGCGTAAGCTGGTAGCGATTAACAACCCAGCCATAAGCCGTGCCAATCGTACCAATTGGATTTTCTTTTAGGCCTTTTTCCTTATAAAGCTTCTTAAAATCACGACCCATATAGACGCCATCTTCAGGAACTTCCCACTCGTTCCAAATCTTCACGCCACGATCATGCAACCACTTGACGTCATTTGACTGAACCTGCCAAATCCAAAGCATCTCAAGCACGGCAGTCTTAAAAGCGACGAACTTAGTCGTCAAAATCGGAAACTCTTCTTGAAGGTCAAACTCAAGCGTATAGTGCGGAATGCGAATCGTTGCAGACTCCTGCTTAGCCTGAACAATATGGTTCGGCATGGTTAGGGAAGCCTTCTTCGAACGAGCCGAGTCGGACTTATCTTTATAATTAACCACCCGTTCGCCTTCAGTGAGGATCTTATTGCACAAATCCAGATATTGCTCATCAAAGCGACTCATATTTACCTCCAATTAACTACTTAAATTATATATGATTATTTTCTGTTTTATTGATATATTTATGCTTTTCTAAAAACAACAACGCTCATGCTAAAATATAAGCAATGAAACTGAGAGATGTACGTAAAAATTCAAGAAAAAACTTAAAGCGCAACTATTTCAAAAACGTCATAGTATGTTTCGTAGTTACGTTTATTCTAACAGGCGGTATTAGCTATACCTCAAAAAATGTCCTGGACATCGATATTTCTAACCGCAGCGCCATTAAGGTTTTGGAATTTTCCAAGCAAAAGAGCAACAGCGAAAAGGTCAATGATTTTCTAGACGTTATTATTTCCGAGCAAACCAAACAGGACGATATCTACCAGAAGGCAAACAATGGCTTCTCGAATACATTCTTCAATATTCTGTCTACTAACAAGAGCATGATCTTCAACATGATTTCTGGCGCCACTCAGGCCGTCGCCGGCAACATGGGTCCAGCAATCATCGCGACAGTCGCTACAGTATTATGGCTCGTTTTTCGCTACGGCTTCCTATCTGCAGTCGAAGTTGGCCGTGCACGCTATTTCCTCGAGCAGAGAAAATACGGGAACACTAATCCAGAAAGAATTTTCTTCCCATACAAAAAGAAGCGCGGAATCCACACCTCTCTCATTATCCTAATTAAGAATTTCAAACTATCGCTATGGTCACTGACAATCGTAGGTTACTTCATTAAGTACTACGAATACTCAA
>Ga0255342_1004830_pt1 | contig 13468 bp, 13 predicted proteins | sample wastewater_treat_3_FD_192416 | JGI IMG/M metagenome (GOLD analysis project Ga0255342, IMG submission 192416) | Wastewater microbial communities from Lulu Island WWTP, Vancouver, Canada - plant14 | ecosystem: Engineered > WWTP > Wastewater > Unclassified | place: Canada: Vancouver, British...
TTCCTTAAACGATTTGCTATTGTACATATGTAGCCCTCCTGATGGTATTGTTTTTGTCTGTGAACAACAAATCCTTTACCAGATCGAGGGCTGCTTCTCAAATGTGCGAAAAATATTATACGTTATCAGCATCCTTTAGGTCTTCACAATGAGCCACAAGCCATTATCACCATCCATCCCCGGCAGCCCCCCCTTCGACAAGCTCAGGGTGAACGGGGGAGACAAAGTCGTGGCTCTTAGCGGTTTTTTTGATTTTCGTCTGTGTTATAATGCCGTGTGGCGGATAAAAAAATGGCGGAGAGAGCGGGATTTGAACCCGCGGTACACCTTTAAAGGGCATACAATCGCTTAGCAGGCGATCGCTTTCGACCACTCAGCCATCTCTCCGCGTGGGGGGCTCGGGGTTAACGGTTGAACCGGTTGGTTTCCCAATCAGCTCCGATGTCTGTCAATTGCCCGAAGTTATGAAAATTGGAAAGAGCGTCTTTGCTTTCCGGGTATCTACTACCGGCGTTGACGAAAATCAAGTCAAATTTGGCGATTCCTCGAAAAGCCGGGCCCTTCGCGCCCGGCTTGATCCCCCTTAATTCACTGTTAAGAGTTTGTTTCGGGTGTTTACGGATTTAAACACCACTTTTGTTTTTGCGTTTATGGTTTTATTCATTCGGCATATTGAGCCTGTTCACGCCTCATGTGAGCGAGCCAGCGTTCATGGTTGTTGGCTCTGGCCTTGAAGTATTCGAGTATTTCCGGATGGGGCAGGATGAGAAATTCTTCCCTTTCCAGAGCGCCCACAACGTATTCGGCGCATTGATCCGCGCTGATGGCGGTTTTCAAAAACAGCTCTGCCACCCCTTTTGTATCAGCGGGCAGCATGCCGGAGATGACGCCGAAGGGGCACAGGCAGCTGACTTTGATGCCCTGGGCGGCATAGGTAATGGACATCCATTCCGCCAGGGCAACTGTGGCGTGTTTGCAGATGGCATAGGGTGCCGCACCCAGCGTGGTGAGTAGTCCTCCGGCTGAGCCGGTCTGCAGGAGGTAGCCGCCTCCTCGTTCAATCATGGAGGGGAGCACGGCGCGCGCCGCATAGACATGCGCCATTACGTGAATATCCCAGCTTCTTTGCCAGTCCTCATCTGGTGCCTCGACGCCGCCGGGAAAAGACATGCCGGCATTGGAGCAAAACAGGTCAATCGGGCCGTAATGCTCGGTGGCCTGCCTGACCAGTTCTTTTATATCTTTTTCCTTCCCGACATCCGCCGTAACCGCCAGGCCGCCGATTTGGGCCGCTACTCTGGCGGCACCCTCTGCATTATAATCTGAGACGACCACACCTTTGGCGCCATCAGCGGCGAAGCGGCGGCACAGGCCCTCACCGATACCGGATGCTCCTCCGGTAACTACAATCACTTTATCCTTTATTTTCATAAAACTTCTCCGTTTTTTAAAGTTTGAAAAAAGAGTTCAGTAAATCAGCCACCTCGCGGGGCCGCTCTTCCTGGAGGAAATGATCCGCGTCTATCTGATGAACCGCAAGCTGGTCAAAGCAATCTTCGATGTGGTTCAGATATGCGGGAATGATTACTTTGTCTTTATTGCCATAAATATACATGGTGGGGATGGTAATCTTTTTGCCTTCCAGCTCCTGCCAGCGCTTCACGTCATTTCTCATGTTGCGGTAATAGAAGGCCCCCGTGGCCGGGGTGTTTTCAATGCTGTAGCAGCGGATGTATTCTTCGATTGCCGCGGCGGGGATTTTCCCCTCCCTGCCCGGTGCGCCGAAGCACCAGCGGATCCACACCTCTTCGTTACCCCGGATCATCGCTTCCGGCAGACCTTTTTGTTGCTGAAAGTACTGGTACATGAAGGCGACGCCGCCGTTTTTCTGATGAATGGCCATCGCTTCGGCATTGCCGCGGGCATTGGCGAGGATGGGGAAATTCATGATGACCAGTCTTTTGATCCGTTCGGGAATGGCAAAAGCCATCTCCTGAACGATGTTGCCGCCCCAGTCGTGGCCGGCAAGGAAAAAATCCCTGATGCCCAGGGCGTCAACCACCTGAATGATGTCCTGTGCGAGTTCTCTTTTTTGGTAAAGCTCCGGCTTTAGCGTCCGTTCGCTGTCGCCCAGGCCGCGCAGGTCGGGTGCAATGATCCGCAAATCACGGCTCATATACGGCGCAATCTGCTCCCAGCAGTAGGAGCTTTCCGGCCAGCCATGCTGCATCACCACCGGGTATCCGTCTCGGTTCCCGGAGTCACGCACATTGAAGCTCCCGCGCGGAACTTCGACTTTGTAAGTCTGCATGATTTTCCTCCTTAATGGTTTATTTATTTTAATAATCAATACGATTTTACGGATACCGGCCTGCCTCAGGCTCGAGGCAACCTTTGGCAGGGCGGTTTATAGTGACGGCATTAATGATTTGCCAATGTGCAGAACTCTTTGAGTTCTTTTCTTCAGCTTCTTTGCATCAGCTCAAAAATGGCGCCGCCCGGGCCGCCCGCGTCAAGGTAGGCAAATCTGCCCGGGTCGTGAATGAGGAGCCCTGCCCCGTCTTTGGTCAGCCGGGCTACTTCGGCGTCCACGTCGTCAACAAAAAATCCGATGTGGTGTATTCCCTCGCCCCATTTGTCGAGAAACTTCGATTGGAAAATTCTTCCCTCGACACACTGGACGAGTTCAACTTCCATTGGCCCCACATACGCAAACGCCATGCGTATTTTCCAGGGCCTGCCCTTCACGTCGGTGCCGCCGTTTTCCTTATACGTCCAGGGGGCGATGCCGTAGAGTTTTGACCAGGCCTCAACTGTTTTGTCGATATCCGTGACCGCGTAACTGATATGGTCAATCGATTGTACCTTCATATTTGCTCCTCCTTTTATATTATATTGCAGCTTATAATTTGATTACTTCCCGGAATCAGCTTTTCAGGTAAGTCCGCCTCTGTGTGGTGGAAAATGGTCACTCCTTGCGGCAGGGGCATCGGCGGGATGGGGCAGACGGGGAGCAGACTGGAGATGCCGGACTGGGGCGCCCGGTCGTGCCGAGGCTTGTTTGCGCGCCAACGGCTCAAAGTCAAGCATGAAAGGTGTCTTTGTGTCAAATTATTTTGGTGTGCTATGCCGCCGGTACGTGAAAGCCTGCCTGTTTTTTAATGCAAAAAGCCGGGCTGGTTATCCCGACCCGGCTTTCGTGAGCGCCAAAGCGCGCTTTGTTTTGGCGGAGGGAGCAGGATTCGAACCCGCGAGACTTTCGTCCAACGGTTTTCAAGACCGCCGCCATCGACCACTCGGCCATCCCTCCATGATTATTTATCCGGCTGTTTGCCGGTTTTATTCAGCGGTAATCCTTTCCAGCCCCCGCATGTACGGACGGAGTGCTTCAGGAATGACGATACTGCCGTCGGCCTGCTGATAGTTTTCCATTACCGCAACGACGGTGCGTCCCACCGCAAGGCCGGAGCCGTTCAAAGTGTGGACGAATTCGACTTTGCCGCTGTCTTTGCGGCGGAAACGGATTGCCGCGCGCCTGGCCTGAAAATCCTCAAAATTGCTGCACGACGATATTTCCCGGTATGTATTCTGCCCGGGCATCCACGCCTCGACATCGTAGGTCTTCGCCGATGAGAAGCCCAGATCACCCGTACACAGGCAAACCGTCCGGAAGGGGATGCCCAGCCGTTTGAGGATTTCTTCCGCGTTGGCTGTCAGCTTTTCGAGCTCATCATAAGATGTTTCGGGCTTGCTGAATTTTACCATTTCGACTTTGTTGAACTGATGCTGTCTGATCAGCCCTCTGGTGTCTTTACCGTACGAGCCGGCCTCGGCGCGGAAACAGGCGGAATAGGCGACAAAATAAACGGGCAGCATGTCTTCGTCAAGAATTTCATCGCGATAGATATTTGTTACCGGCACTTCCGCAGTCGGAATCAGGTAGTATTCCATTCCCTCGATTTTGAACAGATCCTCTTTGAATTTGGGAAGCTGCCCCGTGCCCGTCATACTTTCGGCATTGACCATAAAGGGGGTGAAGACTTCCGTATAGCCGTGTTCGGAGGTGTGCAGATCCAGCATGAAGTTGGTGATAGCACGCTCCAGCTGAGCGGCCGCGCCACGGTACAAAGTGAAACGTGCGCCGGTTATTTTCGCGCCCCGCGCGAAATCAAGGATGTTTAGGTTCTCGCCCAGGTCGAAGTGCTGTTTGGGTTCAAAGTTGAAAACAGGTATTTCACCCCAGGTGCGCACCACCGTGTTGTCTTCCGGATTACTTCCCACGGGCACGGACTCATGCTGCACATTGGGAACGATCATGACAAAAGCGCCGAGTTCTTCTTCTATGGCTTTGAGACTCTCATCGTATTCCTTGATTTTTGCCGATACCTCGCCCATTTTGGCAATCAGGCCGGAGGCGTCTTCTTTTTTCTTTTTCAGCTCACCGACCTGTTTGGAGACGCTGTTACGCTCGTTACGGAGTGCTTCGACCGACTGGAGGATGTCTCTTCTTTTTGCCTCCAGATCCAGAAAGCGGCCGAAATCGATCTTCTGGCCGCGCTCGTTCATTTTCTTTTGGACCAGTTCGATGTTCTGACGTAAGTATCTGATATCCAGCATAAATCACCTATATATTCTTTGGCTGTTCATGTCTTCACAAGACGCGATTTTCTACCACTTCGGTGTTTTGAAGTCAACGTTTTTGTCGGTGAACTCAAGCTTTGGCGCCCCCTGGAGAGCCTTTCAGCCTGTCGGCAAGCGCATGAATTTCCGGGCTTTTCAAAAGATAGGCGAAAAGCAGGTAAGTCGCCCCGCCCGCTGTGACGGACGCGGCGAGGTAAATCAATCTCGTTTTTAAGGGGGCGTTTGTATCCCAGGGCATGAGATACTCGATGGCGCCGATGGCGACGAGCATCGCCACCGACGAGAGCACGATTTTGAAGATGGACGAGTAAAAGGTGCTATCCAGATATATCCCGATTTTTCTCTTTAAAATGAAGGCCAGGATCGCTACATTCACCGTTGCGGAAATCGACCCGGCCAGTGCGATGCCGTTGTGTTTGAGCGGAATCATCAGCGCCAGGCTCGCCAGCACATTTACGACAAGCGCGGCAATGGCGGCCTTGAGCGGCCAGCGGGAGTCCTGAAGGGAGTAAAACGAGGAAACAAAGACACGCAGGATCGAATAAGCCCACAGCCCCAGAGCATAGCAAAATAAAGCCTGCCCTGTTTTGATAACAGCCTCCGCGCCGAAGGCTCCCCTTTGGAACAGGACCGAGATGATCGGCAAATGCAGCGCCATCAGGCCGAGCATGGCGGGGATGGTCAGAAAAAGCAAAAGCCGGAGGGAAAAAGAAATACCGGATTTCAATTTGTCGATACGGCCTGCCGCCACATGGCTGGAAAAACTAGGCAGAGCCGCCGTCCCCACGGCAATGGCAAAAATGCCCAGGGGGAATTCCATGATGCGGTCGGCATAGAACAGATATGTGACGGAACCTCCCGGCAAAAGTGACGCGAGCACCGTCCCCACAAAAACATTGATGGTGCCCACGCCCGCGCCCAGAACGGCCGGCAGCATGAGCAGACCGATTTGTTTGAGGCCCGGATGATACAGGTTGAAACGAAATTTCAACCTCACGCCTAATTTGACGAGCGCAGGCCACTGCATGGCCAGTTGCAGAACGCCGCCCGCCAGCACACCGACGGCCAGGGCGGTGATCGGGTAAGCAAAGTAGGGGCGCAAAAAGAAAGCGGCGGCGATCATGGCGATGTTCAGCATGACCGGTGACAGGGCGGGCGTGGTGAAATGACGAAATGAGTTCAGTATCCCCATGCACAGCGCCACCAAAGCGATGAAGAAGATATAGGGGAACATCAGGCGGTTCAGAAAAACGGTCAGAGCGAATTTTTCCGCATCTGCGACAAACCCCGGCGCGATGAGGGTGACAATCAAAGGAGAGAGGGTAACGCCAAGGACGGTCACGGCGGCAAGAACCACAGACAAGATGGTAAAGACATTGTTGGCCAGCTCCAGGGCATCGTGGCGTGACTTGGTGTTCATGTATTGGGTGAAAACCGGCACGAAAGAAATGGTCAGCGAGCCTTCACCCAGCAGGCGCCGCAGCATATTGGGGATGCGAAACGCCACCCAGAAGGCGTCCGTCATCCAGCTTGCGCCGAAAAAGGCGGCAATGACCATATCGCGGGCGACGCCGAAGACGCGGCTCACCATCGTGGCGCCGCCGACAATTCCGGCCGCTTTGGCGACCTGGGCATTTTCTGATCTGGGGGCGTGGTTTTCCATAATTGTAAGTGCCGGCGGTGGCGCGTAGCCAAAAAGTAACGCTCAGCTTTCGGTCGTCAGGTCATTTATTTTCCGCTTAAGCTCGGCCGGCTCGATGCCGCTTACTACAATCGTCTTTTTTCTTCCTTTGGCTCCCGCGGCAATGGCCAGTTGACTTTTTTTCAATCCGAGTTTTTTGGACAAAAGGGCGATGACTGCGTCATTTGCCGCCCCTTCCACCGGCGCGGCAGTGACTTTAATTTTGAGCAGGCCGTCCGCGATGCCGGTGATTTCCGCCCTCGATGAGTGAGGATTGACCTGGATGTCGAAAGAAAGGCCGCTTTTTGTCTCGCGGATCGGAAGCGTCTGCGACAATTTACAAACCTTTCTAAAAGGCGCCGGCCATCTGCATCATCGTCCGAACAAGAAACTGCTTTAAAAAAATGATGACCAGGAGGACGATCAGCGGGGAAAAGTCCACAGGCAGAGAGTGAGCGGGGATTATTCTGCGTATCGGAGCCAGCAGCGGCTCGGTCACGCGATATAAAAAGATGACGATTTTGTTGTAGGGATCGGGATTCACCCACGAGATCACGGCGCGCGCGATAATAATCCACATATATACGGTGAGGACAATGTTCACAACCTCGGCAACGGCAACAATAAAATTTCCGGTGGCGATATTCAACATCGAGTAAATTCCTTCGCTTGGGCAATCAATTCGAGGGCGCAGGGATTTCGGCGGCAAAATCGAGGAGCGCCTGATTGAAAGCGTCAGGCTGTTCCATCATAATCATATGGCCTGCTCCCTCCACGATAACAAGCTTCGCGCCATCGATTGCGGCCGCAATTGCCTCCGATGCAGCCGGCGGAGTCATTTTGTCCTCGCTGCCGCAGATGGCCAGCACCGGCACGCGGATGTTTTTTGCCTCCCGGGTGATATCGAATCTGCTGCAGGCCAGCATGTTGGCATGGACCACGCGGGGGTCCGCCTCGGCAAGCCGGGCGCGCGCAGCATCATAGAGTTTTGCACGGTTTTGTTTGGCCAGAGAAAATTTGCACATCATATCCATGACCAGTTCCGGGTTTGTTTGAAAACCGCTTAAGATGTCCGGATTGACGGGCATGGCGAGCCCGCCCCCGACCGCCACCACGCCGCTTGTCTCGTCGGGGTGGTGCAAAGCGAACGCCAGAGCGATGGCGGCACCAAGTGAATGACCCACGAGCAGCGGACGCGCCAGTCCCGCGGCGCCGATAATGTCTCTTAAGTGTGCAACGTAGGCATCGACGCTTTGTTCGCCCACCCCTTCAGATTTACCGTGGCCGGGAAGGTTGACGGCAAGGATGTTGAAGCTGTTATGCAGCTTTGAATACTGCAGTGTCCAGGCATCGGATGTGCCGCCGGAGCCGTGGATGAACACCAGTGACCGGTCGTGCTTACCGAAGTCCACCGGATTCACCCAGCATGATATTTTTTTATCGTTCACATTGAAATCTTTAAGCATTGTCTGACTCCTTTACAGGCCTGACTATCACATAAACGAATTTTTATGCAATGAGAGATTGGATTTATATTGACAGGACAAGGGTAAAAAGGGCATGTAACACAATATTTGCAGGGGGTGAGGATACCATGTTTACCGGTAAAAAAATCGCCTTTATCGGTGGCGGGAAGATGGGGAGCATTCTTGCCCGCGCAATGATCAGGCGCAAAATTGTTCCTTCCCGGAATATCACCATTACAGATATCGACCAGCTCAAGCTTAAAGAGCTTGGCGCCTCTCTGAAGGTGCAGGTAAGCTCCGATAATAAAAAAGCGGTCAGAGAAGCGGATATTATTTTACTGGCGGTGAAGCCGCAGCAGTTTGAGGAGGTTCTCAAGAATCTTCGCCCTGCCGTGAATGCGGGCAAGCTATTTATTTCCATTGCGGCGGGCGTACCTACAAGTGCCATTGAAAAGCTTTTGACCAAAAGCCCGCGTGTGGTGCGCGTGATGCCCAATGTCAACGCGCTGGCGGGACAGGGGGCGGCCGCCGTCGCCGTCGGAAAGTTCGCCAAAAAGGAAGACGTAAATTATGCTCTGGCTATTTTCAACGCGGTCGGCATGGCCGTAGAGGTGGATGAAAAACTTATGGATGCGGTCACCGGCCTGAGCGGCAGCGGCCCGGCCTATTGCTTTGTGATGATTGAGGCCCTTGCCGATGCGGGTGTGCAGCTAGGCCTGACTCGCGAGCTGGCTGAAAAACTGGCCGCCCAGACCATGCTCGGCGCGGCCAGCCTGTGTTTGACAGGCGGGCAGCACCCTGCGCAACTGAAAAATATGGTCACCTCACCCGGAGGGACAACTGCCGCCGGTTTGAAGGTCCTTGAGGATGGGAAAATCCGTGCCACCTTGATCGACGCTGTAGAGGCGGCGGCAAAGCGTGCCAAAGAGCTTGCCGACAATTAAAACGAGCCCGGCGCGAAAATGCAGTTTCATGAAATCAATTCAAAAGGAGGGAAAATCTATGTCAAAAAGAATATGGATGGCCACTCGGTTTAATCAGCCACGTTTTTTTGTGTTTGTTTGTGTCGTGAGTCTTTTTTTGCTTGCCGGCTGTGCCTCGGTGAAAAGCACCGGTGAGGCCAAAACTCAGACAGGCACGGAGCGGATGACCGCTGAAGGAATCGTTATAGGTGCAGAAGACAGCGCAACCGACACATATTCCTGGAAAGGCATTCCCTATGCCAGCCCGCCTGTAGGCAAGCTGCGCTGGACGGCGCCAAAGCCTCCGGCAAAAAGAAAAAGCCCCTTACAGGCGGACAAATTCTGCCGGATCTGTCCGCAGTATATCGACCATGACCGTAATCCTGCCACACCACGGATAGTAACGGGTGATGAGGATTGCCTGTATCTGAATATCTGGGCTCCCAGGAATGCGGCAGGCAAGCTGCCGGTGTTTTTCTGGATACACGGAGGGGGGAACAGCATTCAATGGCCCCTTCTTTCCGGGCATGACGGAGGGATCCTTGCCCGCCGTGGCAATATGGTAGTTGTTACGCTTAACTATCGACTGGGTTATATGGGGTTTTTGCACCATCGGGCACTTAAAACAGGCGATGCGGCTGGTGATTCCGGAAACTTCGCCATACTGGATTTGATTGCCGCACTGCAGTGGGTGCGCGCCAATATCGCCGCTTTCGGCGGTGATCCGGGCAATGTCACCATTGCCGGTGAGTCGGCAGGCGGCCAGAATGTTTATTGCCTGGTGTCGTCGCCCATGGCAGCAGGACTTTTTCACCGCGCCGTTACGCAAAGCGGCGTAATTTTACCCTCAACACCTGAGCAGGGTGAGGCCCATGTAAATGCAACTCTTGTCAAAATGCTGGTCGTGGATGGAAAGGCGAAGGATGAAAAAGAGGCAGTATCAGTGCTTGCGGCCATGTCCGCCAAAGATATCGCGGCCTATATGCACTCGAAGAAACCGGCCGATTTTCTGGAGGTGCATCCGGAAGGGAAAGCTGCCGGCATGATCCAGTTTCCCACCACGTTCGGTGACGGCAAAGTTCTGCCAACGGATTTCTACGGAGCTTTGTCCTCGGGAAGTTACAATAAAGTTCCTATGATAATGGGAACCACTAAGGAGGAAGCAAAGCTCTTCATACGTTCGCTGCCTGTCTTTGCAAGCTGGCTCGTGGACGGGTCGCTGTTTAAGGATCCCGCCAAAACCGAACTCTACAATCTGGTTGCCCGCTATCAGAGTGATGACTGGAAAGTGATGGCGGTGGACGATCCTGCACGGATCATGCGCCGTAATGAAGGCCAGCCGTTCATCTTCGCCTATGAATTTCTGTGGGGTGCGGGCGGCGCATCAAATGATGTACTGGCTTTTCCACAGAACATAATTCTTGGTGCCTGTCACGCGATGGATATTGACTTTGTTTTCGGTACGGATAAGGTTTCGCTTGGCGCGCTGGTTTTCAATGATAAAAACAAGCCCGGCCGTGTGGCCCTATCCAATGCCATGATGGATTACTGGTCTGAGTTCGCTCGCACGGGCAATCCCAACCGGCAGGGTTCCGGCCTGCCCAAGTGGTCGCCCTGGTCCAATATCCAGGGTTTTCCCAAAACGCTGCTTTTGGATGCCGATTTGGAAAAGACGAAAATTACCATGGGCCGGAGTGAATTGACATATGGTATGATCGAAGCTGCTTTGAAAAAGGAAGCGAGACAGAAGGAGATTCAGCCTTTTTATGATGCTTCTATATTAAAAAAACACTGATATTAGGTTTTAAAACAGATTTTACGAGCTCGCGTGTTCGCGGCAGTGAAAAATAAATAAGTGAGGATTCGAAATGGAAGTTGCGGGAAAAGTCATTGTTGTGACGGGTGCCGCCTCCGGTATCGGCCGGGGTCTGTGCCAGAGGTTTGCCAAAGAAGGTGCCAAAGCCATTATTGCGGCGGATATCAATGAGGCGGGAGCCAAAGAAACGGCAACGGAAGTAAAAGGAGATGCTCTGCTGTGCGATGTGAGCAAGGAGGAGGATGTCATGCGCCTGGCCAAGTTTGCCCATGACAAGTACGGCCGGATAGACCTCTTTTGTTCCAACGCTGGAATACTCGGCGCCGCCGGCGGCTATGAGGTGGCCAACGACGTATGGCAGAGTATCTGGGAAATAAATGTCCTGGCGCATGTACTTGTGGCGCGCGCGGTCATCCCGGAGATGATCAAACAGGGGGGCGGGGCGATTATGATTACCGCCTCGGCGGCCGGGCTTTTGAGCCAGATCGGTTCCCTGCCCTATTCCGTAACCAAGCATGCCGCCGTGGGCCTGGCCGAGAACCTCTCCATCACTTACGGGGATCAGGGTATTCAGATATTTTTGCTGTGTCCCCAGGCGGTGGAATCGGAAATGACACGCGGCCATGAAGGCGGAGGTGTGGCCGGAGTGGACGGCCTGATGAAGGTGGAAGAGCTCGCAGACGCGGTGATGGAATCGTTTGCCGCCGATGAGTTTTTAATTCTGCCCCACAAGGAAGTCAAAACTTATATGCAGCGCAAGGCTGCGGATTATGACCGGTGGCTCAAAGGCATGAGAGGCCTGCAGCAGCGGTTTTTCTCAGGAGGGCCTCTGAAGAAATAAAAACACACAAAATGGTGACGGCGGCACACGCTGTCCGGAGACGGCGCGTGCCGCCGGCCCGCCGCCTGGGAGGGAGGCAGATATGAACCGGGATGAGTCGTGTGCGATGGTGGATAATATCCGCGATCTGGAACAGGCGCTGGCCAGAAGCCCCAGGGTAGTGGCCATGGTTTATGTGACATGGTGCCCTTTTTGCCGCAAGGCCCTGCCGGCTTTTGAAAAGCAGGGGCTTACCGGCGAGGCCAATCTCCTTCTGATTGCCGACGACGAGGAGCGTGTCGCTGATTTGTACGGGATTGATGTCTTTCCGACGCTTGTGCTCTTTGAAAAAGGCACGATTGTCAAGCGCCTGGACGGCAAGCCCGGCCTGGGGCTAAATGAGGAGCAGATTGCCGATTTCGTCGCATCCTGTGCCGGGCCGTGACGCGAAGGCACAAAAAGCATCGCCGCTTTGGCTTCAGCGCGGCGGCTTGTCCCGCTCCATGCGACGATTACGATAAGAAGAAAACATTTTTGGAGGATAGATATGGATTTAAAATATTTGCTGCTGTCAGTGAGCGAGAAGGTGGCCACTGTAACCATCAACCGGCCCGACAAGGGGAACGCTCTGGCGCCGCAGGTGCTCGAAGAAGTGGTCACCTTGTTTACGTCGCTTGCAGGGCGTGACGATGTGAACGTGGTGGTGCTCACCGGCGGTGAAAAATACTTCTCCGCCGGTTTCGATTTGAACGAGATCCGCAAGCTCGAGAAGATCTCCAACGAGGCCTACATTAATTTGTTTCATCGGGCTTACCGCGCCATTTTGTTTTGTCCGCAGCCGGTCATCTGCGCCGTGGGCGGAGCGGCGATCGCGGGCGGGTTTGATCTCACGCTCATGTGCGATATCCGCTACGCCTCTGAGCGTGCTAAATTCGGGCAGCGCGAAATTGTGCTTTCACTGACGCCGGTGATGGATCCGCTGTGGCGCATCATCGGGCTGGGCCGCGCCAAGGAGGTGGCTCTTACCGGTCGCATCTATGACGCCTACGAGGCGGAAAAAATGGGCTATGTCAGCAAGGTCTTTCCCGAAGGGAAACTATTGGAGTCGGTGGCTGAAATAGCCCGAGAAATGGCCACCTACGACCATGGCTGCCTCAAAGAAACAAAGGCCCTTTCCAATAAGGTGCTCAGCGAAGACCTCGACGGAGCGATGCGGGTCCAGGAGTGGCTCTTCAGAACCTATATCGGCTCGGAAGACAATCATCAGCGCATCGACGCTCTCCAGGCGAAACTGGCGGCCGCCAGAAAAAAATAAACCCGCGGCAGCGTCAATCCTTTAAAGGACTTTATCTGGCCCCGCCGTGGTGAATTCGGCGGGGCTTTTTTGAAACGATATGAATTTATTATTCTTGTGCGCCTCACCCCGCTTTCCTTTGTAAAATTATGCTCCGCCCTGTCTTTGGCCAGCCCGAAAGCCGTGGCTTTTACAAAAATTCCCGAAGCCCTGCAGCCGCTTCTCGTTATCCGAGTAAAAACGAGCAGATGCGACTTTTTTAGACCTTGTTCTACAAATATCATCCCAAAATCATAGTCAGACTATAAAATAAAATAATACTTGACAGTGAGACTATGATGATGTAGCTTAAGAACCAAGAGAGAGGTGTTGTAATGGCTGATCACGCCCGGCCCAAAACCAGAAAAGACCGCATTATGGACGCGGCCTTGCGTATTTTTGCCGAAAAGAGTTTTGCTGACGCCACCATTTCCGAAATAAGCAAAGAAGCAGGTGTTTCCGAAGCGACCATTTATGAATATTTCGGAACCAAAGAAGATCTTCTTTTTGCCATCCCCGAGAAAATCTCCAATGACACGTTTGAAGAATCGCAAATGGTTCTTCCTTACATCAAAGATGCGGAGGGCAGGCTGCGCGCCATCATGTACAGTTATATTCGTTTGTATCACGGCAATCCCGATTATTCGGCGCTGGTTCTGCTGCAGTTGATGTCCAACAAACGATTTCGTCAGACAGCCGCTCACGCAGCCATACGCCGTGCCGCTCACGGTCTTTTGGATTGTATCCGC
>Ga0255342_1004859_pt1 | contig 13416 bp, 10 predicted proteins | sample wastewater_treat_3_FD_192416 | JGI IMG/M metagenome (GOLD analysis project Ga0255342, IMG submission 192416) | Wastewater microbial communities from Lulu Island WWTP, Vancouver, Canada - plant14 | ecosystem: Engineered > WWTP > Wastewater > Unclassified | place: Canada: Vancouver, British...
TGCGGCGTGCGAGGCGCTGGAGTTCTAGTGCTGTCCGGCGGGAGCCGGCGCAGTTTGACAAGTGGATTTGGATCGCGAGCACGGCGTACCTGTCTGGAAGACGGACGCGTGTTCTGGAGGGGACCGTTTTGCTGCGCGATCGTTATTTGGAACGGATTCAGTCTGGAGGGACGATGCACCTGCCGGTGTTGCTGCAGGAGACGGTGGACGCCTTGGCGGTGATCCCTGGCGGCAGCTACATCGACGGAACACTCGGCGGTGCGGGCCACGCGGCGGAGATCTTGAGACGCGCGGGGTCGGCCGGCCGGCTGCTGGGGATCGACAGGGACGTGACGGCTCTGGAACGCTCGGCGGAACGGATGGCGGTGTTGTCTGGCGAGAAGGTGCTGGTGCACGGCACTCATGGCGAGTTGCGGTGCCTAGCCGAAGCGAACGGGTTTGCGGCAGTGGACGGTGTGCTGCTGGATCTGGGCGTGTCATCCGATCAGTTCGACACGCCTGGACGGGGGTTCAGCTTCCGATTTGACGGACCCTTGGACATGCGCATGGATACGACTCGAGGGGAGTCGGCGGCCGACCTGCTGGCAAGGCTGGACGTGCAGTCCCTCGCAGACGTTTTTCGGAGGCTCGGCGAGGAGCCTCGCGCGCGGCGGATCGCCCAGGCGGTTGCGCGCGCGCAGCGTCAGGCGCCGATCGTCACGACTGGCCGCTTGGCGGAGGTGGTGACGGAGGCCGTGGGCGGACGCAGCGGGCCGCGGCATCCGGCGACGCGTGTGTTTCAAGCGCTGCGCATGGCGGTGAACCGAGAGCTGGAGGATTTGGAGCAAGCGCTGGAAGAGGGGCTACGGCTCCTCAAGCCGGGCGGACGGATGGCGGTGATCACATTTGAGAGCATCACCGACCGGCTGGTGAAGCAGCGTTTCGCAGCGCACGCGGGGCGTTGGGTCTCCCTGCAGCAGGGCGGCGAGCGCTGGGAGGGTGAATTGCCCGCTGTAATGCGGGTGACACGGCGTCCGCTGGAAGCGGGGCCGGAAGAACTGGCGGCCAACCCGCGGGCTCGCTCGGCGAAACTGCGGGTCGTGCAGCGCTGTGAGGCGTCGGCGCACGGCTGAGTGGATGTTGGGTGTGTGAAGCGATTTGATGGAATGAACGACAGTTTGTAGGAGGATGTGCGATGAGACGGAATCGGAAAAGAAATGTACACGCGAAAGTGGTGCCCCGTTCGGTGGCTGGCGTCTTTTTGCTGATGGTCGGATTGGTGCTGCTGTATTGGATGATGGATTCCAAATGCGATGTGGACGGCCAGGAAATCCGTAAATACGAGCAGAAGCTTCAGGCGCTCGAAGCCGAGTATGCCCGTGAAGAGATGCGCTGGAATGAGCAGAACACGCCGGAAAAACTGGAGGCGGCGATGTTGCAGCACGGGATCGCTATGGCGTACCCGTCCGCCGAACAGGTCGTGCGCATGGACACTTCGGGGGTGCCGATCGAGGGGCAGCTCTCTATCGCTCGTTTCAGGCGCAGTCAAAGTGCGACGGAACGTGTGGTCAAAACACAACCGAAAAAATAACGTGGCGGGGTGACGGCGCGCCATGTATGATCGCGGTATACAGATTCGTATCTGGCTAGTTGCGCTGTTGCTGCTATTGGCGTTTTGCGGGCTGGGCGCCAAGCTCTGTTATCTCCATCTCTCGGACCATTCCAAGGTAACGGGGCGTGAGTATAAGCGCGTCCTGCTGGGGTTGCGCGGCGGGATTTACGATTGCAACGGCAAGCAGTATCCCATGGCGGTCAGCCTGCCTGCGCGGCTCTTCTACCTCGATCCGAAGGCGGTCAAGAAAGAGCACGACGTGCGTCGGATCGCACAGAAGGTGGCCCAGCAGCTTGACCTGTCCGAGGAGACGGTGTTGGCCCAGTTCAGGCGTACCGATTCGCGTTACATCAAGCTCGGGGTCAGTCTGGACGACCAGGTGTTCGAGGCGTTATCCGATAACAAGACGATCAGCGGCGTGGCCTCTGAGGAGATTGTCATCCGCCGTTATCCGCAAGGTCGGCGCATGTCGCATGTGCTGGGCTTTGTGAATAACATGGGCGTGGGCGGAGCGGGCATTGAGCAACAATTCAACAGCTACCTGACGGGCACGCCCGGCTTGATCGAGGGCGAGAAGGATGCCGGCCGCCGTGAGATTTTCAGCCGCCGCAAAATCCACGTGCCGCCCATCGCCGGCTCGGACATCTATTTGACGCTTGATCACCGTATCCAATACGAGGTGGAACGCGCGATCCAGGAAGTGGTTGGAAAATTTGACGCGCTTTCGGCATGGGCCATCGTGCAGCATATCGGCACCGGAAAGATATTGGCGATGGCCTCCTTCCCGGATTTCGAGCCGGAAAGATACACGGAAACCACCTTGGACGTCTGGCGTAACAATGCGTTGGCGATCGTCTATGAACCGGGTTCAATCATGAAGGCAGTGACGGTAGCGGCGCTGCTGAATGAGCGGCTGGCCACTCCCGAGACAGAGTTTGAGGTGGGCGAGGGGGTGTGGTTTTATGCCGGCAAACCGCTCCGCGATCATGTTTACGGTCGCGTTACCGTGAGCACGGCACTCAAAAAATCCAGCAACATCGCCTGCGCAAAGATGGGCCTCCGGCTCGGCCCGCAAAAGCTGGATGCCTACCTGCGCGCGTTCAACTTCGGCAGCAAGTTAGGTATCGAATTGCCCGGTGAGGAGAACGGCATTCTAGCGCGGGCAAAGCAGTGGGACAAGCTCAAGCCCACGCGTATTCCGATCGGGCAGGGTATCGCGGTGACGGGGCTCCAGATGATCAATGCGTATTCCACGCTGGCCAATGACGGACGCATGATGCGTCCGTACGTGGTTGACCGGATCGTGTCGCCCAGCGGTGAAGTTGTCATGCGCGCTAAGCCCGAGGTTATCGGTCGTCCGATTCGCCCCGAAGTGGCGCGTGCCGTGCGCGAGATGCTGACGGGCGTCACCGAAGAAGGAGGAACCGGCAAGCGTGCTTCAGTCAAAGGCTTCTCCATTGCGGGCAAGACCGGCACAGCGCAGAAAGCGGTGCCCGGAGGATATTCGAGTACCGATTACTACGCCTCTTTTGTGGGCTTCGTACCGGCCAGCAATCCGGTCTTCAGCGTGCTGGTCTCGGTTGAGCGGCCGCGTCCTCAGCACACGGGCGGCTTTGTCTCGGCCCCGGTCTTCGCTCGAATCGCTGCGGCCACCGCGCGGTATCTCGCACTTGACCCGGACCTGCCCCTTGACGATGACGACCTGAGATTGGCACAACCGTAGCCTGTGCGACAAACCCCTTTGCGGACAGAGAGAAAGACTTTGATGAAATTTACAGACATTCCAGAGAGCATCCCGTTCTTGAAAGAGAAACCGCCTGCGCTTGACTTCAGCGGTGTACAAAGCGATTCGCGGCGGGTCAGGCCGGGCGATCTTTTTGTGGCGCTGGTCGGGAGCCGCGATGACGGCGCGCGCTATGCGGCCGCTGCGTTGGCCAAGGGCGCTGTCGCAGTACTGGCGGAGAAACCGGTGCCGGATGCGTCTAAGCAGACGATTTTGGTCAATGATGCTCGCGGCGCGCTGGCCTGTCTCGCGGCCGCACTGAACGGCTGGCCTGCAAAGGCGCTGCGCGTGTATGGCGTTACCGGTACGAACGGCAAGACCACCACCGCTTGGCTGTTGCGCGAATTGCTGCGCGCCGGTGGCAACACACCGGGTTTGCTCTCTACCGTGCAGATCGAATATGGCGGTCGCGCGATTCCGGCCACACGCACCACGCCCGACGCCTGCGAGTTGCAGAGTCTGCTGGCTGCGATGCACGGCACCGGTTGTGATTCGGCGGTGGTGGAGGTCTCCTCCCACGCACTGGAACAGCAGCGCACCGCATTCCTGCGCTTTGAAGCCGCCGCCTTCACCAACCTCTCGCAAGACCATCTTGATTACCACGGCACGATGGAGGCGTATTTCCAAGCCAAGCAGCGACTGTTCGAGCAGCTTGCGCAAGACCATCCCGGCGCGACAGCAGTCTGCTGCCTCAATGGCGGTTCCGACTACGGCGCGCGCATGGCTGAGTATGTCGCAACGCTTCCGCTGCGTTGCGTCACCTACGGCTTCACGCCGGATGCCGACCTGCGCGCCGAGAACGTATCGGTGACGCCCGATGGCAGCCGCTTTACACTGGTCACGCCGGATGGCGATCGCCGTGAGTTGAACGTACATTTGGCCGGTCGCTACAACATCGCCAACATGTTGTGCGCGGCGGGGCTCGCCCTTGACGCAGGCGTTCCACTCGACACCGTGGCTGCGGCGCTGGAGCAGGCGCGCCCGCAATGGGGACGTCTCGAACGTGTGACCACCGCGCTGCCCGCCGCCGTGTTCGTCGATTACGCGCATACCGACGATGCGCTACGCAACGTGCTCACTACACTGCGTGAGATCACGCGCGGCCGCTTGGTCGTTGTTTTTGGATGCGGCGGCGATCGTGATCGTTCCAAGCGTCCGTTGATGGGACGCGTCTGCGCTGAACTTGCCGACTTAGCGGTGGTGACCTCGGACAATCCGCGCAGCGAAGAGCCGATGGCGATCATCAATGAGATTTTGACGGGCGTGCCGACCGGTGCGACGGTGGCGGTCGAGCCTGATCGTCGCGCGGCCATCCGATTGGCGTTGGCTGATGCCGGGCCGGACGATGTGGTGCTGGTGGCGGGTAAAGGCCACGAGCCGTTTCAGGAACTTGCGGATCGTACCGTGCCGTTCGACGATCGGCAGGTTGTGACGGAGGAGGCATGTACGTTAGTTCTCACATGAAGGTAAGACACGAAGGGCACTAAGGTTTTTTGGAAGCACTGCTCGGGTTTTTTATCCACAGATGGACACAGATTACGCAGATGTTTTGGGGGGCAGGGCTAGCCGCAAGTCGCAAGTCGCGGGTCGCGAGTCAGCAATCAACATGTCAAACGGTCAACCACAGGTATTTGACGCGGCCGAGTTTGCTGCATGGGCGCACGGCGATGCACAGGCGTTGCCCACGACCTTCTGTGGTGTGACGCAAGACTCGCGACAGGTGATGCCGGGCTGTCTTTACATCGCCCTGCGTGGTGAACATTTCGACGGTCATGAATTTGTTGCGCAGGCACTTCAGAGGGGGGCGGCCGCAGCGTTGGTGGAGCGGGCGTGGTGTGCGCCCGAGGAGGCTGCCGGATGGCCGTTGATCCGCGTGGATGACGCGCGACGTGCACTGGCCGACGTCGCGCGCACTTGGCGGTTGCGACAGACGGCGCGCATCGTGGGCATTACTGGCAGCTCCGGGAAAACCACTGTCAAAGAGATGATGGCCGCGCTCTGCAGCGGTGGCGGCTCGGTTTGTGCCACGCGCGGCAATTTGAACAATGAGATCGGGTTGCCGTTAAGCTTGTTGACGTTGGGTGCAGAGACGAAGTACGGCATCTTTGAGGTTGGCACGAACCATCCGGGCGAAATCGCGGTGTTGGCCGATGTGCTGCGTCCCGAGATCGCACTCATCTCCAGCATCGGAAACGCCCACATCGAGCACTTTGGTTCGCAGGAAGCGATTGCCCTTGAGAAAGGAGAGTTGCTACGCGCGCTACCCTCCAACGGTGTGGCGGTGCTCTGTCGCGAGACCGCCTGCTTTGAGCGTTTGATGGCTTGTGCGGCGGCACTGGTTGTGACGACCTCGCTGGTGATGCGCGAGGCGGATTTTTATGGCGAGCCGCTGGATCTGTCGGTCGGTCGGATCCGGGTGTCAGAGCGCGCGACGGGGGCGGAGATCGAGTTGTGTTGCGGCTTGCCCGGCGAACACAACGCATCGAATCTGCTGCTCGCTTTTGCTGCGGCGCGCACGGCGGGTGTGTCGGCGGCCGCTGCGGCGGAGGGGCTCGCACGGCTGGTGCTTCCCGAGATGCGTTGGGCCGTGAGCGAACGGGGAGGCGTCACCGTGGTAAACGACGCCTACAACGCCAATCCGCAGAGTATGCTCGCGGTGCTGCGTACCTTCATGCAAATACCTTGCGGCGGTCGGCGGATCACGGTGCTGGGCGACATGTTGGAGTTGGGCGCGCATACCGAGGCGTTGCATCGCGAGGTGGGGCGCGCGGTGGCGGCGCTGGCGCCGGATGAGGTGATCGGCGTGGGTCCGGACACGTCGCGTTACGTGGCGGATGAGGCGGTGAAGTGTGGTTATCCGGCAGCGCGGATGACGTGCTGTGCGGATGCGGTGGATGCGGCGGCGATGTTGCGTGCACGGGCTCGTGCCGGGGACAGTGTGTTGTTGAAAGCGTCGCGCGGAATGCAGTTGGAGCGAGTGTTGGATGCGTGGACCGTATGATCAGGTGAATGCGCTGGTGCTGGGTGCCGGGACCAGCGGCGAGGCGGCAGCGCTGCTGTTGGCGTCGCGCGGTGCGTGTGTGCAGGTGCTGGATGAAGGCGACGGCACGACCTGTGCCGCCGTGGCGGAGCGGTTGCGCGGGGCTGGGATTACCGGACGATTTGGTGTCGGTGAATTGCCGGACGAGTCGTTTGACGTGTGCGTCACAAGCCCTGGGTTCACCATGCAGCATCCGTGGATCGGGGCGTGCCGTACGCGCGGTCTGCCGGTAATCTCAGAGTTGGAACTGGGCGCATGTTACTGGCCGGGGCGTGTGCTGGCCGTGACCGGCAGCAAAGGCAAGAGTTCGCTGGTCAAGCTCTGCGCGGACACACTGAATAGGGCGGACGTGACAGCGTCGCCGGCCGGCAATTACGGGATTCCGCTCAGCAGGTTGGCGTTGGAACGGCCGAAGTTGCGTTGGGCGGTGACGGAGGTCAGCTCGTTTCAAATGGAGCACACGCGGACGTTCAGTCCGGATATTGCGATTCTGTTGAATCTCCAGGCTGACCACCTTGACCGTCATGCGGACATGGCCGAGTACAAAGCGCTCAAGTTGTCGTTGTTCGCCGCCATGCGTCCCGGAAGCGTCGCATTACTGCCTGCGGGGTTGACGCATGAGGGACGCATTCCGGAAGGTGTCGAATTATTGCGCTTTGGGATAGACGCGGGCTGTGACTGGGCCTATGAGAAACACACGGTGACGGGTGTGTTGCGCGGCGATGCCTGCAGGGTCAGTTTGCAGGGAAGTTGGTTTGACAATGCCGTTCTGGGTGCGGCTGCGGCGGCCGGTGTGGCGGCGTTGCGCCATGCGGGACTGAGCGATACGCAGATCGGGGTTGGCCTGACTCGGTTCGAGCCGTTGGCGCACCGCATGCAGACGGTTGCCATTAGTCGACAAGGGGTACGGTATGTCGACGACTCCAAGGCCACCACGTTAACGGCGACTGCCGCCGCGTTGCGGATGACGCAAGGACCGGTCCGCTTAATCGCCGGCGGACTCCTCAAAGAAAAAGAGTTGGATGGTGTAAAAGAGTTGCTGACACAAACCGTAGAAAAAGTGTATCTTATTGGGCGATGCGCTGAGCAGATGTTTCAGGCGTGGTCGGCGGTCGTCCCTTGCGAGGTGTGCGGCACGCTCGAACGGGCCGTTGAAGCCGCTCAGCAAGAGGCACTGTCAGGCGAGATCGTGCTGTTGTCGCCGGGCACAGCCAGTTTTGATCAATTTACTAGCTATCGGGAAAGGGGAGAACGTTTCACTGAGAGGGTCCGTGCGGTTGCGGATCTCGATGAGCGTTTCTTTTCTGAGGGCAAGAAGGACAAGGAGACACAATGAATCGTCAAGTCATGCGTATTGCTGTGGGTGCGAATCTGGTGGCGGGATGCCTCCTGCTGCAAGGTTGCGGAATGTTTGGAAAGCCGAAGGATCACACCGTGAGCGAATTGCCGGATGGTGAGTTGCCTCCGGTCGAGGTGCAGGTTTTAGAGCCGGCCGGGCCGACCTCACCGGGTGAGGTGACGCCAGCGACCGTGGAGACGACGCCCGTCACGTTGCCGGCGGTGGCGACCACGACGCCCTACACGATTCAGAAGGGCGACACGATTTCTGCGGTGGCCTACAAGTACAACCTGCGCTGGCAGGATGTCGTGGCGGTCAACCCCGGGATCTCGCCGAACCGTCTGCGTATCGGTCAGGTGATCCAACTTCCGGGCCAGATTGATCTGAGTCAAGTGCGCGCGGTGCCGGCGACGACGCCGAAAGCGCCTCGCGCGAGTGCGCCCAAGGTTTCCGCTCCGAAGGCGGCTGCGCCTGCGGCGGGCTCCACCACCACCTACGTGGTCAAGCCGGGTGATTCGCTCTCCGTGATTGCTCACCGGCACGGTATCAAGACTGCGGACCTGCGCGCAGCGAACGGGATTAAGGGCGACAAGATCATCGTCGGCCAAAAGCTGAAGATCGTGGGCGCGACCAAGACGTCTGCCGGGGCGACGTCGGCCAAGGCCGCAACGCCTGCCGCCGCGCCGAAGATGGCTGCGCCAAAGGCAACGGCCTCGGCACCCAAAGCTGAGACGAAGCCCCAAGCGACTGTTGCGGCACCGCCGCCCGCTCCGGCTCCGGCTGTCGTCGAGACTGTCGCGCCCGCGCCGGTTGAGAGTGCGCCTGTGAAGGTGGAAACCGCCGCCCCCGTGACGGTGTCTCCGGTTGCCGCCGATCCAAACGTCCAGACCTACACGGTCAAAGAGGGCGAGGATCTGTATGCGGTCGCGATCCGCTGGGGTGTCAGCCCGAGCGACCTGAAGTCGTTGAACAACCTGACCGGCTCGGAACTGAAGGCCGGTTCCGTCCTGAAGATTCCCGGCGGCGTGAGATAATAGCGAGAGGCTGAGACGTGCGTACGACGTTGATGACGTTGGCACTCGTCGTCCTGTCGCTGCTGGGTTTCGGGATTGTTTTGCTGGCGACGGCCAGTTCAGTGCGGGCGCAGGGTCTTTACGGCGACCCGCACTTCTTTGTTAACCGTCAGTTGATATGGATGGCCTTGGCGCTCTGCGTGGCTTGGGCTGCCTCCCGGTTTGACTATCACTGGTGGAAAGAGACCCCGGCACTGAGCATCGGTCTCTATCTGTTTGTGGTGCTGGCGCTGATGCTGGTTTTCGTGCCGGGGATCGGTGTCAAGGTCAAGGGGAGTTATCGCTGGCTCGGCTTTGGGCCGTTTCGCGTGCAGCCGAGCGAATTCGCGAAGTTCATGACGGTGGTGGTGATGAGTGTCTGGATGGATCGCATCGGGCGTTGCGTGCGTCAATTCTGGAAGGGTGCGGTCATTCCAGTGCTCGGCCTCGGAGTGATCGCTGCGTTGCTTGTACTCGAACCCGATTTCGGCGCGACGATGGTGGTCTGCGTGGTCGGCGGACTGCTGATGTTTGTGGCCGGCACCCGAATCATCTATCTGCTGGGTTTTGGTGCGGCGGGGATTGCTGTGGTCGGTACCTTCGTTCTCGCCAATGCCAACCGCATGGAGCGCATCAGGGCCTGGCTGCATGGCGAGGAGAGCGGTTCGGCCGCTGCCTACCAGTTGAAGCAGGCGCTCATTGCCTTCGAGAATGGCGGGCCTTGGGGGGTCGGGTTCAACCAGAGCATCCAGAAGTACAACTACCTGCCGGAGGCGCACACCGACTTCATTTTCGCGATCGGCGGCGAAGAGTTCGGCTTCCTGTTTTCAATCGGCGTCTTGCTGGCCTTCGTGCTTGTTCTCGTGTGCGGTATCCGCATCAGTCAGCGTGCGCCCGACCGGCTCGGACGCATGCTGGCTTTCGGCATGACGGTGCTGCTCGTCTTTCAGGCGGGCTTCAACATCGGTGTCGTGACCGGCTGCCTGCCCACCAAGGGACTGGCGTTGCCGTTCATGAGTTACGGGGGCACTAACCTGATCACCGCAATGTTGGCTGTGGGAACTCTGGTGAACATCGGGCGGCACGTCGATGTGTCTGACGAACGCATGCACACGCAGGTTGTCAAAAACGCGACGATTAAGCTGTAGCACCCTTGTCTCACTGGTCGGTGAGACAAGGTTTGGTTTCAGGAACCTGAGACCATCCTTCCGCGCAGCGGAAGGCGGCTCGTGGGGACACTCGCCCTCCAGCCTTCGCGCCTTCGCGTGAAACAACCGAGCAGTGCCCCCAAAAAACCTCTGTGTTCTCTGCGTCTTTGTGACAAGCAGCGCAAATCTCAAATCTCAAACCCCCAATCCTTAAGATCCGAGTTTCTCCAGTCCCTTGAAATACGGTGCTACCCGCCCCTTGTTGCAGGGCTTGAGCCCGATACACGTGAATCGTCTAAATACCTGTCCCTTAGTCGTCTAAATACCCTTGGTTGCCGATCATGACGCGCGCGTCGCGCGGGCACTCAGCCGCGAACGCGGCGGTGCCTTCGTCAAGGACGAGGTTCACATGCTCGTCCCCCTCGACGAGCCCGTCGCGCAACGACAGGATTTCGACGGCCACGGAGGCTTCGCCGGCGGGGATTGTGGCGGAGAGCGGACGCTGCACAAAATCCACTCCGTTTTCTGCGTCGCCCGAGAACGTGTAGGTCACCGTCAGCGGTTGCGAGAGGTCGCCGCCGCGCTTGATGCGGAACACGCCTGGGAATGACGAGCCCTCGGTCGTCCGGTCCACGTCGGGAACCACCCACACGGGCGGCTTGGCGTCGAGCGGTTCGCTGTAGGTCCATATCGTGCCCACTCTCGTGCCGACGTAAAGTTTGCGCCCCAGAACGCCGATGCTACGTGCATCCGACGGAGCGTTCGTGCTCAACGTCGTCCAATTCTGCAAGTTGGTTGTGCGCATCACCGTTCTATCGTACCCCAGCGTATACAGTGCCCCATCGGAAATCACGTAATCACATACGTAGTTTTGCGACACCGCCGTGGGAGCACCAGTGCCATTGAAGGAATGGAGGTAGTTATTGATCTTCAAAACCATGACCCCCGCAAAACTGGAAGTTTTGCTGCCGTACTGCCCGATGCCGTAGCTGTTCGTTGTCCATGTCGTGCCGTCATACGAACTGCATGCGCCGGATGAGCTGCTCTGTAAATACATTTTCCCGCCAACCGTGCCGACAAAATAGAAGCGGCTGTAGTCGTCGTCGAGGTACACTTCCTGATATCCGAGCGTCCACGTGTTGCCGTCGTCAACAGAGCGTTTTGCATGCGAGAGATGGTCGCCGCCAGAGCCCACGATCCACAAATCCTTGCCGTTAAATGTTGTAATGCCATAACAGTGTTCCATATATACGCTCTTGAACTGCCAGCCTTTGGAGTAATCAAGAACGGCCACGCCGGAATGCGTGCTGGGATCGATCGGAGGCACATAGAGGCGTCCAAAAATCGGCGTGAAATAGTACACGGCCTCCGTCGTGAAGACGAATGGCTCGTCAAATGTTTTCGTCACGGGATCGTATCCCGCCAGCGTTATCGGCCCGGTGTTGGCATTGTAGTCGCCAAAACCCGAATACAGGCGGCCGTTCCACCCCTGCACGGCACGGATAATTTTGCCGACGTTAGTCCTCTGCGCCTGCGCCCATTCGTTCACGACCTCCAGGCTCCAGACGCCGGGCGCGGCATTCGCCTGCAACGCGAACGCCGCCCCTGAGATGACCATGAAAAAAATACGGATGAAATGCGTTGCATTGGCTCTCATTTCACGTGCTCCTTCGAGTTGTGTCAGTTCCGTTCTCAGTTGCTTTTCCCGGATGACCAGGAGGCCGTTGCATGAGCAGGGGCACAGTCTGGCAGATTCTCGACATTGTGAGGCTCTTGCCCGCCACACACACCGTAGTGCCTGAAGGCCCGCGCCTCCTGCACGGCATCATGCCGCGCCCAAAACGAACAAGAACATTGTCGCACATTCCGGGGTGCTTGTCTACCCCCGCTTTTTGTTGTAGTTTGTTGCCGCGCAACATGTTACAAGGATTCCAAAACAATTTTCCCCGTACAGAAACCGCGTCCGGAGGCAACTAAGGGACAGGTGTTTAGACTGTCCCGATCCCGATTTGGATGAAACCTTTAAACCATGAAACCTGAAACCGAAGAGCGTTGAAAGTTCAACTTGCTCTTTTTAGGATTATTGAATCTCACTTGACCCGCTTCGGTGTATCGCCTACGCTACAAGTCATCCTGAAAACAAAGGGAATGGATTTAAGGAGTAAACGAAATGATACGAAACACGGTGATACTGGCGGTGGTGGCGGGATGTTGCGTTTGCGCGCAAGCAGCGGAGAGAGTTGCGACGGCTTCTTCGCCCGACGGGCGGAATCAGATCCGGCTCTACTTAGAACCCCTTGCCTATGACGTGCTCCGGGACGGGCAGGTTCTGGTCGCTCCCTCGGAAATCGGGATGACGGTGGACGGCGTACTTCTTGCCGGAAAAGGGGCGGCACCGAAGGTCAAGACCGGGACCGTGTCCGGGATTGAAAAGTCGCCCGTGTACAAGAAGGGGACGGTGAACCTTGAGCGGAATGAGACGTTTGTCGATTTCGGGAAGTGGGGTGTTCGGCTTGCCGCCCGGAACGATGGCGTGGCCTATCGGTTCGAGACCACGATGCCCGGCCGGATCCGGGTCGACGGAGAAAAGGCGTGTGTGACCATTCCGGAAGCGTCCGCCGTGTGTCAGGTGAATTTCACCGATGCGTTCGGGTGTGAGGAAACCGTCACTGAAACGCTGGCGGCGAAGGATATCGTGACCGGCGGCAAAGGGAAGAAGGTGGCCTATCTGCCCGTGGTTTGTTCTGTCCGCGGCAAAACCCTCGCGATTACCGAGAGTGACGTGTTCGACTATCCCATCTGGAATTTTGAGCGTGCCGGTGCGGCGGCGGTCCCGGTGGTGTTCCAGTCCGTATTCGCCGGCTGGCCGAAGCGGACGGAGCGCGTTGGCGGCTGGGGGGGCAAACCGGAGGATCGCGGCCTCAAGGAGGGTGGACGCTGGCTCAAGGTGCTTGAGCATGACGGGTATCTGGTCGAAACCGACGGCACGCGTCCGTTCCCGTGGCGTACGTTTGTCCTTGCCGACAAACCCGCGCAGCTTTGCGAGGCGGATCTGGTCTATGCGCTGGCGCGTCCCGCAGCGTCCGGCAGCGAGTTTTCCTGGGTAAAACCGGGCAAGGTCGCTTGGGACTGGTGGAACGATTGGCATCTCGAAGGCGTGCCGTTCAAGGCGGGATGCAATACGAAGAGTTACGAGTATTATATCGATTTCGCGGCGAGAACCGGTGTCGAGTACGTGATTTTCGACGAGGGGTGGAGCGAAGCGCTCAACATCTGGAAGTTTCATCCCGACGTGGATGTCCCGCATCTCATCGACTACGCGAACAAAAAGGGCGTGGGGATCATTCTGTGGATGGCATGGGCTCAGATTTACGGCAAAGAGGACCTTGTGGCATCACATTTCGCGAAACTCGGCGCGAAGGGATTCAAAGTTGACTTCATGGATCGCGGTGATGCGGAGGCC
>Ga0255342_1004868_pt1 | contig 13395 bp, 14 predicted proteins | sample wastewater_treat_3_FD_192416 | JGI IMG/M metagenome (GOLD analysis project Ga0255342, IMG submission 192416) | Wastewater microbial communities from Lulu Island WWTP, Vancouver, Canada - plant14 | ecosystem: Engineered > WWTP > Wastewater > Unclassified | place: Canada: Vancouver, British...
TGTAGCTAAGAAAATGATCTATATTATGCGAGCTTTATTGAAAAATAATACACAATTTGACCATAATTATCATCTTTTGAGTACCTAAAATTCTTTATTCCTCTTGATTTTCCTTATAATAGGACTTCTTCGAAGAGGGGGATTAAGGGGGTGATTGAAGAAAAGAAACAGGGACTTTATAAACTTTACGAACCACGCCACGCCCCGCAGTATTGCGGGGCTATGTGGCGGGGCGGGGCAGACTTTATGAACTCTTCAACTACTACTCAATAACTTATGAAAAATAAGTCAAATCAAATACAAAAAAACAAGCAATTTTTTTGACAAAAAAAGCATTTTTCATTATAATGATATCGTACAATTTATATTGTAAAAAAAATGATATGAAAAACCCTTGAATAGATATTGAAAATATTCTATCACTAATAGCGAAAAATCCAAACATTTCAGATTTACATTTATCAAGTGGAGAATGTATTTCTTATAGATTAAATTGAGAAATTATTAGAGAGGAATCTGCTGGTAAAATGACCGCTGAATGAATGGAATTAATTTTAAGACAACTATTTCATTGAAATCCTCAAAGGTTTGATAAATTTTTATGAGATAAAGAGTCAGATTTTGCATATATTGCAAAAGACGAAACAGCTTATAGGGTAAATGCTTATTTAAAAACATGAAGAGTTGGAATTGTGATGAGAAAAATTGGTAAAGAAGCTAAAAAACTAGAAGACATAATGTTTAATAATATAGCAAATAGTATAAGAGAAAATATTTTAAAAAAGAAAAAATGATTGTATTTAGTTACATGACCTACTGGTAGTTGAAAATCGACAAGTTTAGTAGCTATGCTAGAAGAAATCAACAAAAGTAGATCAGAAAATCTAATAACAATAGAAGATCCTATAGAATATGTTTTTGAGCCAAAAAAATGTATTGTGTCACAAAGAGAGATCGGCCATGATACTTGGTCATTTGCAAACGCACTAAGATCAGCCATGAGACAAGATCCTGATATAATATTTGTTGGAGAGATTCGTGATAAAGAAACCGCAGAAGCTGTATTGAATTTAGCAGAAACTGGTCATCTAGTATTTAGTACTTTGCATACTAATTCTGCTTCTCATACCATAAATAGATTTATATCTTTTTTTCCACCGGACATTCAATGAAGTGTTGCTGAAAGATTATCCGATGCTCTGATTGGAATACAATCTCAAGTTTTGGTAAAAAGTATAGATGCTTCCACCAGAGTATGAATATTTGAGTTAATGTTGAATACACAATCTGTAAAAACCAACATTAAGAAAAGAGATGTAGACCAAATCGACAGTATTATAGAAACATCTAATATGATTTGAATGATAACATTAAAACAATATGCCGAAAATTTAATAAATAAAGGTATTATCAGTGCAAATGATGTTGAATGGATTTTAAATAAAAATTCAACAAAAATATAAAAATTTATAAATTAACAATCTTTAAAAATGGCTAATGTAGAGCTTATAAAACAAAAACTTCCTCAAGAATTATGGGAAAGAGCAAGTAAATTTGAAATTCCAGATTACTTTCTAGAAAATCATCCTGATGCTGTAATTTTAGTATTAAATTCTAGATCTTTATCAAAAGATGAGGAAAAACAAAACCGATTCAATTTAGTACCAATGATGAATGAAGAACAAATAAGTAAATTAAAAGATATTCTTATTAGAGAAAGAGATAAAATAGCTGAAATAGAAGAAAAATACTGAAAGAAAAAAGAAGAAATAAGAGAAAAATATCAAGCTAGATTTGATGCCGTAACTTATGAAAAAACTATGTCAAATATTAAAAATAACGAAGAATTAGTGAGAGAACAAGAAAAAGAAGAAGCTGAAGATTTACTTAAAAACCTTTAATAAAATGTTTTTATCAAAAAAAAGAAAAAAGAAAAATATATTTATATATGTCTTAAGTTTTATATTTTTTATAAGCTGATTTTCTTTATTAAATAATGTTTTTTGAATAGATTTAATGGAAGAAGCATTTAGCCCATCTATGAGTTATGACACTGTAATAAATATTTGAAGAAATAAAAAGCAAGTTTGAGATACTGTTCTTAGAGAAAAGACTCTAATAGAAGCATGAGATAGCCCATTTCAAAAAGCTTGTTTCCTAAACTGAATATTACAAGAATGAGTAGATGAAAATGGATGTTTAGAAATATGATGAGAGCGAAGAAAAGAATTAATAGACATTCAATCTCAAGCACCATTAATCGTGAGAATAGCTAAGTTTTTACTCAGAATGACAGTGGTTCTCTCTATTTCAATGGTAATATTTAATGCAATAAAATATATGACAGAAGTTTTGTGATGAAAAGATCGAAAATCTGCAGAATCTAAGAAAAACTTGATTTATGTTGCTGTTTGAGTTATAGTGGCTTTATTAAGTGTGAGTGTAATTAATTTAATAATTTCTGTTCCAAAAAGTAGTTTACAAACTAGTGATGATATTTCTGGATTTACTATTTGATGCCAAATTTGAACAAGCAATGATATTATCTCGGGTGATAATCTTAAAAAATATCTATGTGAAAATATTTTAGAAGGTGAACGAAAACCCAAATGATTAGTAGGAAAACAATGTTATATATTAACAGGAGCTTCCGCAAATACACGACAAAAGATAAAAAATGAAGATGCAAAAGCAATGTGTGTAAATAATCTTTGAGGAACTGTGGTTAATTAATAATAGTTTATATAGTTTATAAAATAAATGAAAAACAAAATGATCAAATTAATTATTACATTATCAATATTATTAATAAATACACTAAATGTTTTTGGAGTAACATTACAAACACCAAATCCACACTGACAATCAGACATAAATGTTTCCTGATTTACTCAAATCGAGAGCGACGAAACAACAATATTTGATATAATACAAATTATAAATGATTATTTATGGTTTGTTATTGCTTGAGTAGCTATGGTTGTTTTAGTTTATTGATGAATAAAACTAATCACCGCTGGTTGAAAAAAAGAAACAGTATCATCAGCAAATAAAATGATATTTTCTGCTGCTATAGCAATTTTTGTCTCTATATTATCATATGCTATAATTAAATTAGTTGTGAATTTATTTTAAAAATAATAAAAAGTACCACAATATATATGCCTATACAAGTTTTGTATAGGTTTTTTAATACAAAAAAATTCCTTCAAAGATCAAGAAATTTTAACATTGAATAACTACTAAAACTATCTATGCGACCATATATTTATTTATTTCCCCAATAACTTTATTATATCAAGTTTGATTCAAATGTATTCAATCACCACTATAATCAGCATCTGATAGTTGTATATTTGAATTTAAGTCAAATAAAGTAAGCTTATTTTTCTTTGAAAAATCTTCAATAATATTATTTATCTTATCAATATTTTCCTCACTTTTAGACTTATTATACGGTATTTTACACAGAACTAATGATATATTTTTTTCATCTAAAAAATCTTTAACCTTTGTTAAATTATCGTTTAATTCACCAATTGTATTCTTAGTAATATCATTACTTCCAGTATATAAAATAACATTTTTCTTTCATGATAAATTTATATTTCAATTTCAATTTAATAATTCATTATATAATTGTCATGTATCACACCCATTAAAATGTTTACTTTTTCATTTATACAGGGATTTCATACCTCAAACATGAGAGTCTCAAAACAATAAAGTTTCACTATATTTTAACTTTTCATTAGACTTTTCTCTCTCTATTCTAGATAAATATTCTTTCGCATATTGTTTATATTTATGTGGGATACTACTCATTCCATTAACAATACTTCTTGCATTATAAAAATCTGCTTTATCTTCATTAATAAAATCTGATAATTTTTTTCATGTAAACAATCATTCTTTCATTCAATAAACTAAAATAAAAGCAGCTAAATCATTACTTTTTAATATAGAATCTGGATGTTGTACTAAATTTAATTCCCTTTCGGCCATATATTTTCAAGAATTATCTTTAAATTGTAAATTCTTATTTTTGATAATTTTTGTAAATTTTTCATAATTATATTTATGTGTAAGTTGAACAAAACCTCTACCATAATAACCATCTTTTCAATATTTTTTATTTTCTCATCAAATCTCTTTTATATTTTTAAAACCACTTTCTCATTTTACAGTAGCTAAAATATAAGCTATTTGCTTCTGATTAGTAATTCAATACTTTTTAGCTTGCTCTATAATATATTGTTCTGATACAGAAAAGTTTTTTAAATATTCTTTATTTTCCTTTATTTGGTTTTCTTCAACACCTCATTTTTCTAATTCAGTACTTCATGTTTTTGTTGGTTTAATTTCAGATGTTGCTTTCACTTTATTTAATCATAACTTTTCTCTAGCTTCTTCTTCAGTACTATTGTGTAATATTTCTTTCGCATTTTCCAATTTTTCTTGAGTTTCTGAAGATAATAATATAGTTCTGGAAAATAATCATCTAAAATCTGAAAATAATCAACCATCTAACAAAAATTTCTGTAATTTTGATTTTACATTTTTTGTAAATTCACTTTCTTCTTCAACTTCACTTTTTAATAATCATAAAAAATCTTTTGTTTGTTTTAAAAGTCAATTTGTCTCTTCTAATACTAGTTTATCTACATATTCTTTAGCTACATTTATTCTCCATTGCTCTATATTTTTTGCCATTATTTATTTAAACAAATAAATTATTCTTCTCAAGAATCTCAAGATAATTTATTCAAAACAGTTTCTTTTGTATTAATCTCCTCTTCAGTATAAACAGCAATTATTTCTTTAATATTATATTTTTCTCAATCATTAATAATCTCTTCTATAATCGTTTTGAGTTTATTATCTTGTAATAACTTATTTTTTTCATCACTAGTCAAAATCTTTGATTTTAATTTATTTTCTTCATCTGTTGTTAGTTTACCATCACTTTTTGTTTTATCAATAAATTCGGATAAAAATATATCCATTTCTTTCTTTGCCATACTTTCTCATAAATTATCTTTCAACCATTTATAATAATCAGATAATTCTTTATTTCTTCAAATAAATTTCATTTCAATTTCTGTTAATCAAGTGGTATCTTCCATATCTTTAATTAATTTTTTAAGATCATCTTTTGTTTGATTTTCCACAATCTCTTTAGATAAATCAACTAAACTCTTTTGAGTTTTTTTTTCAATTCAAAATAAATCTTTTACCCAATCACTAAACTTTCAAGATATGTCTTTTATTTTATTAACCACATCTTTAAATCAGTCTGATAATGTTTCAAAAAATGTTTTCTCACCAGATTGCTCTATTCATGTCATTTTTATATTTTTTAGTAAATAAATATAATACAAATTAATTATAACAATTTTTTATAAAAAAGCAAAAAATCCAGTACTTTTCTTACTGGATTTTTATATATTTTTCCATATTTCCACAAAATTAATTAAACCTCTATAATTTCCATCTTTTTTTCTTGTACCTCTTGCTTTAACTTTTTAGAAACAAGTAGATTTGTAGGTCAAATTATGGTCAAAAACAATCAAATTACTGTAAATATATCTGCATAATACAATAAATTGTGTCACTCATTAAGAAAAAAGTATTGACTAGATAAAATAACAAACACTCAAATTAAAGTATTTCGTAATTTGAATCTTTTAATATAAGTCGGCTTAATAACATAAAAAATCAAATAATATAAAAATATCAAAATATAAAGCCCAATTAAAATTTTATTTTTATCTAGAAAATCTTCTTTTACTATAACTGTTCAAGAAAACATTAAATAAAATAAATAAGATATTACTGATAAAAAAATTAAGCCAAAAACTGATTTTTTAAAAATTTCCATACATTTTAAATTAAAAAATAAATTAAATTTAATATATGAATTACTTTTTACTTTTCAACAAATTATTTATTTAATTACATTATAATAAAATGTATAAATAATAAAAAAAATTAATAATAGTAATAATATATATTTTGTGAAAAAATGTTAAAAATTTTTTTAACCACATTTCAACTAATTTCTTATCAAGAAACTTTTGTGTAAAAAAAATGTAGAATTGTCAAAAATAGACACAAGTAGACAAAAAATATTTATAGTATTTTGTGGAAAAGTGGAAATAATGTCAAAAAAACGACCAATAATTGACAAAAAAATATTATTGATTATAATATAACAGTTAACATTTTATTTTTAATAAAAAACTATGGATAATAAGGATCTTATGAAAGAATGGGAATCATATTTAGAAAGTGATGAAAAAGTGCATTATAAAAATAAGTGGAATAAATTATCTAAAAGGTTTTGAAAAGACATTCTAGATAATTTTGAAAATTGAAGAACTTACCTAAAAAAACAATATGAATTTCGAAAGTGAGATAAAGACTTATTTAAATTATCTTATAAAAGTTTTGTACGTAATCCTTTATTAGAGAAAAATAATTTGAGTTATATAAAGTTTGAAACAAGTAAATCTTTGATGCAATTATATAGCAAATATATTGGCTTTATGAGAAAATATGAGGAAAATGAGGAAAAAATAGCAAATGAAATACAAGCAGAAATAGAACAAGAAAAAATGGAAAAAATTTTTAATAATAATCAATCACAAATTAATACAACATTAGAGGAGGAGGTTGAAAAAATTATTGAAGAACCATGAATGCGTCCAATTCGAGCAGAAGAGGCAAGTTATTTATCAATAAATGAATTTTGAGATATTTTGCCTCCTGATACTAAACCATCCAATTATTTTAATGATAAAAGTTATACTAATAAAAATTATATTAACAAAAAGAATAAATGATATAATATATCTACTGAAGAAGATTGACAATTAAGAATAGAATTTGATTAATATTATTTCATAACTTTTGTTGCATTAATTCAATCTTTTACACTTTGCCATATTCATCTTTTGATATTTTCTTGATCAAAAGTATCTAAATTTTCTTGTGCTTCTAAATTATAGTCTAAATATTCATCAAACATTTCAAAATTTTCTAGATTTTTTTCAAATTGTGTTGGAAAAATTGTATTTAAAATTTCTAGTGTTTTTTTTGATGTCAATAAAATAGTTCTGTTCTGATAAAAATCTTTTCAATGTTTTTCTAAAATATGTTTTTTTAACTGATTATTGTATCGATCTAAAATGGTATCAATATTTTCTTGATCCACCATTAAAGAAGCCAAATTTACCCCAGTAAAACTGAAATTATCTATTTTTTGTGGATAATATTTAACAATTCCAGTTATTATTTCTATTTCTAATTCAGGACTGATCCTAATAGCTGTTTGAGGATATATTTGTAATATCTCTTTATTTTTAAATAAAATATATCAGAAAGTATTAGGATATAATGACTTTGATTTGAAAACTATTTCTGATCATGAAAGTCAAATATTGAAATCATAATTATGTATTCAATTAAATAAACTATATTCTTTTCAATCTTTTTCTAAACTAGCACTATTTTCATTTAAGCCTATTTTTGAGTATGTAATAATTTGTGTTTTAAAATTATCTTCAAAACCCTTAATATCTGGTCATTCTCAATACATAGGAATGATTGTAAAAAATACAGTAAAGAAAATTCCCAAAACCGATATCACAACCACCGTATTCCCAATTCGATTTTTTAAGTTACTAAACACTAATCATAACAATAAAAATCAGATTAGAAATAATCCAAGGTTTTGGCTTAATCAAACACTTGATATACTAAAAATAAAAATTAGATAAATAAAATTTACTAGAAAAATTATGGAGATAATAAGTTTTGATTTATTGCTTTCATTGCCGTATAAACTTAATCCTCAAACTATTGAAACAAAAAGGAAAATCAAATAATAAATATTGTTTTTAAACCATAAAACCGTTTCTCAACTATGATCGTAATATAACACAACGAAATATATTAATATATAGAAAAATAAAGTTATAAAAAAAGAAATTAAAAGTTTTTTTATTGTTTTATTCATTTATTGACTATTGTATATAAATATTAACCTCAATAATAAATAAATAATTATAATTTGCAATAAAATTGGTTTCTTCAATAGAAAAAAAAGGAGAAAAACTCTCCTTTAATCTTATAACATTTGGTATATTTTTTCCCAAACCCCCCTTTTTTCCATCTGTTTATTGTTTTCTATTTGATTCTTTATATTTGCTATTTCTGGATTTTCAAAAGATTCAAAATCCTGATTAATAACTTTTATGATGCCAAATTGGTTCACAATAACCAAAAATTCTAGGTTTTGATTCTTAAAAAAACAAATAGGATGGAATTTTTCAAGTTGTTTTGGATTATTCAGCCAAGAATAGGCCTTAATTGAAAGAGTTTTCCTTCCAATTTTTTTTGAAATAAATTTACCGTTTTTTGAAAACTTATGGTTTTTCGTCAACAGTAGGTCAAATTCTGACCGTTTTATTATTTCTATAATTTTTGTAATTTCTTTATCAATATTTTCATGACAATCAATTACAGATTCTTTAATTGGTAAAATAAAGAGGTTTTTTTTGAATTTTTTTATTTTTACATTTTTTAGGTTCAACAATTTTTCTCTTCCTCTTAAATCTATTACATAAAGCCCGTCATGTATAACAGATTTTACTAGTACCAAATCTACAGCTCCATTTTGATTTTGTACAAGAGCCCATCTTTTTAATAAGTTTTTGTTCATATTTTATTATTTTATATTTTGTTATTGTATTTATTTACATAAGTTAATATAGTTGATTTCAATTAAAAATCAACATTTTAATTAAAAATTTAAATTAATGGTTGATTTTTAGAATTATATTAATATTAAAAAACTAATAATAAAAATATAAAACATATGGAATTAATAATTGTAAAATTAATGGAAGGGTTAAAGGAGACATACCCTTGTTTAGAAACAGCGAAAATTGTCCCTAATATTATCAAATCAGCCACTTTCCAGGCTAAAATTCATACAAATGGAAAGAAACAAATAAAAATAAAAACTTATGCCACCAATTTAAACATTTTTGTTTGTAATGGTGGTCATAATGTATCATCAAAGGAATTTGAAGATACCCAAGATTTTAAATTTTCGGGCTTTAAAATCAGAATAGTAGATAAAAATCCTGTTTTAATGTTCGGAGACGAAATTATTTATGATTTTTTGAATGTTCCTATACAGCCCAATGTTATTTATTGGGTTTCATACAAAACAAAAAGTCATAAGACCCTTGTAAATAGGGGAGATGTATTTTGTTTATTAGATGGAGAATTAACAAACAAATTAATATTTCCAAGAAATAAAATAAACAAAAAATATGAAAGAAAGAAAAAAATTTTGTGATATAAAGTGGTTGTTGAATATTTCAGCAACCATTTTTTTTAACACTTATATTAAACTGGTTATTTTATCTTTTAGTTCTTCTAATCCTATTTCCTCAACAATAGAAATAAAGATGGAATCTTCGTGTTTATAAGTTTCTTTAAGCTCTTTAAGTCTACTTTCGTCTATTAAATCAATTTTATTGAAAACCAAAACTCTATGTTGCTTAGCTCCGATATCATCTAAAATTTCATCTACTACATTTATTCTTTCTTGAATAAATGGATCAGAAGCATCTATAATGTGTAGTAAAAAGTCACTTTCTATACTATCTTCCAAGGTACTTGAAAAAGCATCAATAAGTTTTGGAGGTAGATCACGAATAAATCAAATTGTATCGTTTAATAGAACTTCTTTTCAGATTCATTTTTCTGGATCTGTAAAAAGAAACAATTTTCATACATTTGTTCAAAGTGTAGCAAAAAGTTTATTTTCAGCCAAAACTCATTTTTTAGTTAGAGCATTCAATAAGGATGACTTACCAGCATTTGTATAACCAACTATTCAAATAATTGGCAATCACTTTTTGATTCTGCTTTGTCTATGTAATTCTCTCATTTTTTCAAACTCTTTTAATTTATCTTTGATTTTATTTTGTTTTTCTTTCAAGTGTCTTTTCATTCTTTCTGTATTAGTTTCTCAGATTCATCTAGTTGCTCATCATCAGCTTCAGCTACTTCATCATTGACGAGAAAGTTCCATCCCCATCCCGTAAATTCTTGGCCCCATATGCTTAATTGCTGCTAGCTCTATTTGTAATCTAGCTTCTGTACTTTGAGCATGCTTTTCAAAAATCTTCAAAATCAAATCTATTCTATCTCGTGCTTTTATAGGCTCTTTTAGTCATGCTTGTTCACTGGCAATACGAAGTTGTTCGTTTATTTCAAATATTTGGGCAGGTTTCAAAACATTTCATACAATCAATAAATTTGCTCAGACATTAATCATTTCTTGAATAATTTCTTCTAATTTTCACTTTCAAACATATGTTTTGAAATCTGGTTGTTCTTTTCTTTGGAGTTTTGTCACAATCACCAATCATCAAAAAGTATCTACAAGATTTTCCAGTTCATTCATTCTGTCTTGTAAAATCTCTTTTGAAAGATTTTTTGGAGCTATATCAGCTAAAAACACTTTTAACATACAATGAGTTATTTATGGTTTAAAAGTTTGTAAATTGACAAAGTAAGACCATTGTTCCAATTAGAAATATATCATCAATTATGTTGTTTTCTAAATTGTTTTCAAGTACTTTACATTTTGATTTGAAAAAAACAATATATTCAATATGTTTTATTTAGTTTATTTTTTAAACAAAATCAATGAACTATTTATTTTCTATTTTCTTCATTATAGCAGTATTTTTTGTTTGACGATATTTGTTCAAAAAATTCAAAATTTTAGATAGACCTGGTGCAGATTTGAAATGAGTTAGATGACCGGTTCCTACACTTATGTGAGTTTGTGCATACATCAGCTTTGTTCTCACAATGATTTGGTTTTTCCCAGGGACAAGTTCAAATAATATGTTTCGAGGTCTTGTCTTATGAGTCCTTCCAATTTTTATAGTCGAATTAATAGAAGAATTGTGATACATGTGAAGAGTAAAATTTAGAATTCCTTCGATTGTCAGGTTAGTGTCCCACATATGATGAGCGATTATTGCTGTCTATGTTTGAAAAATCGGAGTTTGACAGGAACTAATTCTTTGATCTTTTGTTCGACATATTCCACAATATATTTTTGTAGTATTTTTTGTGGTACGAGCTATGCTTTGTATAAATGCAATAAATTGGATTGATTGAATAAATGCACAAGCTAGTTGAGTTAGTGCAATATGATTCTTGACCATTTTTTTGTTAATAAAATTCGTTGTTATGAAATATTATACCGAATTCAATAATCGAGATATCTTAGTTCTCACATCAAATATGTCTTTGGTTTTATTTTTCATAAGTTTGGTGTCCACTATATTAGAATATAAACCATTATGACTTCTCAGAGATGTATGAATTATGTTTTTTGGATTTAGTTTAGCTTATTTATCAGTTTTATGATGAGCAAAAATATGAACATTAGTAGTAGCTCTATCTCTTGTGATTTTTGATGCAATATGGGTATGATTATATAGGATTTTGGTTCTCAAAAAAAACCCCATGAAATGAGATTATACACACATACATCACAGACTTTTATGACTAAAATGGACTAGACCAGAAGTAAGAGCTTTTGTTTGGATTTGGTCGTTTGTAATGATGGTTTTGATGCTGATGCAATCAGCAAATAGATTAAATAAAATAATAATATTTGTCATGATGGCAGTAATTTTTTTCTGAGTTAACTATTACCTTTTCATAGTAAAAAAGCTAAAGTGTGGTTTGAATTTGAAAAAAGATTAGGGAATAATCGTTGGCAAGTTTGTAAAGTTCTTAAAGGCCCCCCTTTTTTAAGGGGGGAAAGGGGGGATTTTATGATAAATGAGGGTTTTATTTAATCCCCCTTAATCCCCCTTAAAAAGGGGGACTACCATCAACTTTACTAACTTTGCTTGTCTATCTTCCGAACTCTTTAATACAATCATTATATCACATATCAAAAGCTTGTTTCATTTTCTTTTTATTTAAAGATAGTATTGAAATTGGAATATCTTTGTGGAATAAATGATCTACATATTTTGTATTTTCTAATAGTTTTGACCTCAAAATAATTTCAAAATTTACCATTAAGTTGTGAACAGCAGTATCTATTACTTGGTTTTTTTTGAATTTATGTAAGGCTATTCATATTATTTTATTCCTTGGATAAAGCTTTTTGGCTAAATCTACAGGAAAATTGTTTAATACTCATCAGTCAACTAAATTATATTTTTTGTACTGTACTGGTGGGAAAACACCAGGTATTGCCATGCTTCATAAAACTATTTCTTGTAGTTTTCATTTTTCAAATAGAATAAATTTAGCACTATTTGCATCTACAGTTCCGACATATAGCTTTTTTTGTAGAGAAGAAAAGCTGTTTGGTAAGTATTCTTGCATCATAGTCCTAAATTTTTCGTTAGACAAAATTCATCATGTTTTTTTGAAAATATTTCTAGTATAAAACTTATCAATAGAAACACTATTTAATATCTCAAAAATCCTATCAGCACTGATTCCATGCGACCATAATGCTCAGATAACAGCTCCTATACTTACACCAAAAATTGCGGTAATTTTTTGATCTATTCATAACTCCTCTAGTCATTTCAAAACTCAAACAGCATATAATCATTTGAATCCTCATCCAGATATTACAAGAACTTTTTGGCGTCTTTTTCTAAAAAATAGCGATCTAAAATTTATCATAATTGATATTTATATAAAAATACAACAAATATTTTATTTTTTTATTTATTTTTTTCAAGTGTTCATAAATGTGTTTGTCGTTCTTGAGTCCTCTCGTAGTACTATGGGAGGCAGAAAGAACATGACTAGTAGAAACGGGGATTATTCTTTTTCTTGAGTCAAGCAATTCTGTGTGGTGGAAGACACTAAATCCCTCTAAAAAGAGCAGCTCCCTTTGAAAAAGGGAGATAATAATGTTGTGACAAAAGTTCCTCCCTTGGGGGAGGTTGCAATCCCCGATTCATCGGGGTAGGTGGGGGTTTTACCTCTAATAACCCCCAACTACACTAGAACAGCTTCCCCCAAGGGAAGGATGTCTAACTTATGGCTCAAATCCTCATACGATTTAACCCCGCCCCGTTATTTAAGCGGGGCTGCAAAAGGTGGGAGGATGTAAAATAAATCCCCCTATCCCGCACCATAGTCCTACGGTGCGGGGAGACCAACTCCCTTTTTCAAAGGGAGGCAATAATGTTGTGACAAAAGTTCCTCCCTTGGGGGAGGTGTACAAGTTACTTAATTCGGTAACAAATTTTTTGTAAAATTAACAGGAGATTGTCATTCTAAGGATCAATGTGCTCTTATATTATTGTAATAATATAC
>Ga0255342_1004871_pt1 | contig 13393 bp, 11 predicted proteins | sample wastewater_treat_3_FD_192416 | JGI IMG/M metagenome (GOLD analysis project Ga0255342, IMG submission 192416) | Wastewater microbial communities from Lulu Island WWTP, Vancouver, Canada - plant14 | ecosystem: Engineered > WWTP > Wastewater > Unclassified | place: Canada: Vancouver, British...
CGCATTGATGACATCTAACTCATTGAGCTCCAGTCACTTTTTTATCCAAAGTATTCAATTTTATTAGATACAAAACTCTTCCAAATTGAGAAATAGATTTTGATCAAGTTAGAAAGCTAGCACATCAACATAAACCAAAAATTATATTAGCTTGATTTTCAGCCTATCCTAGAGAATTAGATTACGACAAATTTGCTGACATTGCCAAAGAGGTAGGTGCTGTAGCTTTTGCTGATGTATCTCATATATGATGATTTATAGCAGCATGAATATTAAAAAATCCATTAGATCATGGGTTTCATGTAATGATGACCACAACTCATAAATCTTTAAGATGACCAAGATGAGCTTTGATTCTTAGTAAATGAACAGTAAGTAATCCATTAAAAAAACCAGAAAACACTATAGAAAATATACCAACTAGGATAGATAGGGCAGTATTCCCATGAATACAATGATGACCACACATGAATACTATTTCAGCGATTGCTGTTGCACTATGAGAAGCACAAACAGATAAGTTCAAAGAATATGCGACACAAGCTCTCAAAAATTCAAAAGTAATGGTAGAGGAGTTTATCAACAGATGATATAAACTTGTAACATGATGAACAGATAATCATATGATTGTAGTAGACTTTTCAAATACTCCTGTGGAAAACTGAAAAAATGCTGAGCATATTTTGGATTTGGTAGGAATCTCTACTTCTAAATCTACAATACCAGATGATCCAAATCCACCATTCAGACCATCAGGACTTAGGATATGAACACCAGCCATGACTACAAGATGAGTAAAAGAAGATGATATTCGTAAAATAGTAGATTTTATAGATAGAACACTTCAGTTAGTCCCGCTTATGAAGGGGGAAGAAGGGGGATTTAAACAAAAACTAGAATCTATCAGACAAGAAGTAATTGAATTTACAAAACAATTTCCAGTACCTGGCATAAGTTAGTTAGAAAGCCTGCCCCAACCAGCCCCGCCCCGTAGTACTACGTGGCAGGCGTGGCGGGGTTTGTAAAGCCTGCCCTGCCTTTGCCGGCAGGCAGGCTGTCGGCAGACAGGTTTATAAAGTTCATAAAGTTAGAATATAAAATTCCTCCCCTTGGGGAGGTTGTAGTCCCCGATTCATCGGGGTAGGTGGGGGTTTTGCTCCCAACTACAACTCTCATCTACCCCGGCAGTACTGCGGGGTTCATCAAGTTTGAAAGTTCTTAAAGTTTATAAATTTTCAACTTGTAACTTTATAACTTTCAATTTGTGATTTTTTAAAATTAATTTGACTTTCTTTGTAAAAAATATAATGTTTTGTTGAAAATAAAAAATGTCAAATTAAAAAAATAAAATTATGAAAACAGAGGAAATAAAAGAAAAAGAAAACTTACTCAAATTACATGATAAAGTTTTCACAATTATTTTTGTATCTTTTATGCTCTCACTTTTTGTTTTTGTTGCTGTTACAAAGCTGAGAGATGTTAAGGTGGTTTGGATGGTAGTTTTTGGAATTGTTTTGGTTATATTATTCGTATATCGTATAATATTAAATACCAAAAGAGGAAAACTAGACCAAAAAAATATTAAAAAAAATAACCATAAAAAAACCGAGTAAATTTACTCGGTTTTTTTGACTGTAGTTTCTTATTTTTCCATTTTTTGTTTTGCTAATAATCTTTTTTTAACAGCTTGATGTCTATTAAATCTTTTTGCTAATCACCAAGTTGCCAAAACAAACAAACTTAATCCAACTAGAAAGAAGGCTGTATGCATACTAAAGATAGCACTTAAAATACCGAATCATAAACTTCCTGCCATTCTTCCAATTTGTCAGACAAATTGTTGAATTCAAGTTATAGCTCAAGCTTTTTCTTTTACTGAAGATTCACTAATCAAAGCTGATACTAATGGTCTGATAAGCGATAATCATATTGATATACCAAATGTAATGATCATTATTGATCCAAATGACATTTCAAATCCTAACATTCAATATAAGAATGATAGGAATATTAATACTATAGCAATAAATAATTTTTTATTAAATTTTTCACTAAAAGAGACTACAAAAAAGTTTGTAACATAAGGTAATTTCATCAAAGCAAATATTAGTGCAATTTGACTTAATGAGAAAGAGTTTCTAATCGCGATCAAAGGTATAAATAAAAATCAAATATACTCTAATATATTATACAATCACTCATATCACAATGTGTAGATAAAGTTCTTTGGACTTTCTTTTACGAAGGTAATTGCTTTTTTTATTGGTTTTCTCGAAACAATCTTTTTTATGGTATGCATCAAAAAACTTTGCTTTGAGAACAACTCTTTAACTTTTTCTTTATCTAATAGTGGTATTTTTTGGTCTGTAATCAAGGATAAAATAGAAAACACACCTATAAATAAAAACAAGTAAGGTAAAGGTAAAAATTTCACTAAAAATGATGCAATAATAGCTCAAATTACCCATGCTATATGCCAACTAGAAAAGTATAATCACCAAGAATTTTCAGATTTGTCAGATTCTGTAGTTGCACGAATATATCATTCATAAGTAACATAAACTAAAACACTACCAATTCAATTCAATAATACAGCAATTACCAATAATCCTGGACTTCTGAGTATTCAAGCTAAGAAATAAAATATACTAGTGAAAACATAAAAGAATTTTCCTAAAAATATAACATATTTTCTATTTGTATTATCATTTAAACTTCATATTTGTAATACAAGTAATAATTTAATAACTGGTCAAAGCATTCATATTAATGAAACGAGCATAACACTTTGTACGATTTTTTCTACATATATTGAAAAGAATATATCTCATCATAATCATCGTCAAAACATAAATAGAAACAATGATAAGGATATAAATCTTACAGACACAGGAATAGAAAAAAATCTTTTTTTCATAACAGAAAAAAGTCAGTTTTTGACTTCTTGTTCTTTCGTTTGAAATAATAAATCTCTGGTAGTGCTTAAAAATCTATTAACATTAGCATGATCTTTCTTTTTTGTTTTTGTTGTTTCAATCTTGCTAGTCTTTTTAATTGACGACTTAACAATTTTTTGTTTTTCTGTCTTTTTTAATTTTTTTTTGTTTTCGCTTTTTTTGTTCATTAAAGATACTTTTAATAAATAAATCTACCATTATTATAATAATTTTTTTTTATTTGTCAAAAAATGAGGCACTTTTTTTTGAACACTCCCTACTTTGGTTCTAAATCACCCTTTAAAAAACCATTCTCTGATCATAAATCACCCCAAACCCCTCTATTTCTGTCTTCAATCACCCCAAACCCCTCTTTGATTACGGAGTTCTCCTAGTTTCTATCTAACATCCCCCTCTTTTTTCAACTGAAAGGAGTCCTCTCCCGATAGATCGGGATCTCACTTTGTTCAAGATAAGTCGGGAAAAGAGGGGGATTAAGGGGGTGATTTAGAAGAAAGAAGGAAAATTTGGGGAGTAATTTAATAATAGAGGAGAATAAAAGTGATTTAAAATAAAGAAAGAAGAACAATCCTTAACTTTCTAACTTCACGAACCTTGTAAACTCTAAAGAATGTCAAGTCAAAACCATTAATATTCTTGAAATTAAATTTCAAATTTATATATTCATACAAGCACATTTAGTGCATATTTTCATTTTTTAGATTTAATTTTTTTATAGATGAATTCTGAAGCAAATAGCAATATTTTTGGATGAAAAGTAATTCCATATCCATTAGAAAAAGACCTTACACAATCTTATATAGATTATGCTATGTCGGTTATTATTTCTCGTGCTTTACCAGACACTAGAGATTGATGTAAACCTGTTATTAGGAGAATATTGTACGGTATGTACGATATGAAAATGTTTTACAATCAAAAACATAAAAAATCAGCTAGAATCGTATGAGATGTAATGTGAAAATACCATCCACACGGAGATAGTTCAATATACGAAGCCATGGTTCGTCTTGCTCAACCTTGGTCTATGAGATATCCTTTAGTAGATTGACAAGGTAACTTTGGTAGCATGGATGGAGATGGAGCAGCAGCGATGAGGTATACAGAAGCTAGATTGACAAAAATAGCTGAAGAAATGATAAACGATATCGAGCAAGATACCGTAGATCGAAGATGAAACTTTGATGGTTCTTTACAAGAACCAGTTATGCTACCTACTAAATTCCCAAACCATTTATGTAATGGGACAATGGGTATTGCAGTAGGTATGGCTACAAATATGGCTCCACACAATCTAAATGAAGTAATCGATGCTTGTTTGTTGTTGATAGAAAAAGAGTGAAAAGAAGTAGAGGTTCCTATTGATTTTATGGATAACAATGAAAATCTTTCTCAAGATGAATGAAATTTACAAACAAGTGATGAAAATATTACAGAAAACACACACAATGAAGAGACTCCAAACATTGATTCCACAACAAATCTAGACCCAACAAATTCAAACGAAACCAAAAAAATAAAATATTCTGTATCTATAGATGAAATTATGGAAATTGTAAAATGACCAGATTTCCCTACGGGATGATGTATTTTTGACTCAAACAGAATCAAGGAAGTTTATTCAAAGGGTAGAGGAGGTATAGTTTGTAGAGGTAAACATGAAATAGAAGAGATTAAGTCCTGAAAAAATATCGTAATTACTGAAATACCTTATATGGTAAATAAATCTACATTAGTATCCAAAATTGGTGAACTAGTAGTAGATAAAAAAATCGATTGAATAGTAGATATTAGAGATGAATCAAACAGAGATAGGATTAGAGTTGTATTACAACTTAGAAAGTGAATAGATCCAGATCAAATTTTGATACAATTGTACAAGGCAACTGACTTACAATCAAACTTTAATGTAAACAATGTTTCTCTAGTTGACAATGGATTACAACCTAGAACACTCAATATCAAAGAGCTTTTGATGGAATTTGTTATATTTAGAAGACAAGTAGTTTATCGTAGATCAAATTATCAATTAGATAAAGCAAAAGATAGATTACATATTTTGGAATGATTAAAAAAAGCTATAGATATTATCGATGAGGTGATAGAAACTATCAAAAAATCTGCTACAAAACAAGAAGCAAAAGACAACTTGATGGCAAAATTCGAATTTTCAGAACAACAAGCAGAATATATTCTACTTATGAGATTACAATCTTTAGTTTGATTGGAAATACAAAAAATAGTTGATGAAATTGATGAAAAAACTAAATTAATCGAATATTTAGAATCAATTATAAATAATCCAGAAAAATTAGATGAAGTAGTAGTAGAGGAGCTAAATTATATGAAAGATAAATATGGAGATGCTAGAAGAACAGAAGTTTCCAACGATCTTAGTGTTTATAGCGTTTGAAGTAGTCTAAAAGCATATAGAGATGCTGCTGACAAAGTCAAAGAAGATGTGATTTTACGAGTTGGGAATGACCATAACATCAGAGTTTTATATCAATCTAGAATCGTTGCTATACCAGAAGAAACACTAGATCTTGTGTATACACACAATCAAGATAGACTTATAATTATTACTGATTTGTGAGAATTAGTTGTGGAAAGATTAAAAGATTTTGGTCAATTCACTATGGCCAAAAATGCTTTAGATCTAAAAGAACATTATGGTCTAAAATGAAATATAGTCTTTACTAAGACACTACATTATCACTATGAACATCTATTATTCCTTACAAACAATAATAGTATCAAAAAAATAAACAAAGACTTAATTTTGAAGTTCAAGAAATTCCCAACAGTTGTTATGAAACTTGAACCAAAAGAAAAAATAGCTTCTGTATTAGCTGTTTCTGATTGAGATAATGTAGCTGTGGTTACAGAACAATGACGATGATTATTATTCCCGGCATCAGATATTAGAGCAATGTGAAAAACAGCTTGATGAGTAAAAGCTATAGACTTACAAGAATGAGATAAAGTCTCAAATATGTTTTTACATCAAGATGAACCATTTTTACTCGTACACAACAAAAGAGAAGCTAAACTGTTAAGTTTAGAAGATTTAAGAGTACGAAAAAGAGCTAGAAAATGAGATGTTTGGGCTACAGGAAATTGTAAACTAGAATGAGGTATTAGTATAGAAGAATGAGCGATCAGAATTAGATTTACAGATTGAAATCTCCAAACATTACACTCCAATGATGTAAAGTTGGATATGCCAGATACTCCTCTAAAAGAAATTGTAAAAAAAGATATAGAGTTGATATATAGACCTTGGGAAGAAAAAGAAGAAAATTTTAAGTGAAAAGAGGAGAGAAAAGCTAGAGAAAAAGCAGAAAAAGAAGCAGAAGAGAGGAGAAATGCTTTATTTTCAGATGAAGATATTGAATAATTTTTCTTAAAAATTAAGTATTTTTTACACCAATACACTAAAAAAATCAAATGTGAAAAAATAAAGTCACCTCAATAGTAGTATTAATACTAATTATTGTAATAATTTTTTTTGTATCATTATTAATGATAAAAATCAATAAAATAGAAAACAAAATGCAAGTTATTACCTGAGAAGATATTGTTGATATTACAGAATATCAAAGAGATGTTGATTTCAAATTATTTGAAGAATCAATATTAAAAAACATATGAGATCTAGATCAAAACATCGTCGCAATTTATGCTAAAAAAAGCATAGAAATTGTAGAAGAAGGTGAAGATTGACCAAACAGCATTATTGAAACTACAAATAAATTAGAATGAAATGGGGTTGTTTTAACCAATGATTGATACATATTAACCAACAAACATGTTGTTCAAGATCAGAGTTCTGAATATACCATAATTTTACAAGACCAAGAATTTCCTTTAGATAAAGTGCGATTTGATGATTGATTAGACTTAGCAGTTATAAAAATTAAGGTAAAAGATAATCTCACTACACCGAAATTCAAAAGTATTCAAGAAAAAAATATTATATGACAGATAGTTTTTGCATTAAAAAAAGATCCAGATATATGAGAAACTATTACAAAAATGTGAATTATAAACTCACTAAATCAAAAATTCAAAATGGACAACAACAATGTTTATGTTTGACTTATAAAAACTAGCACAGCTATCGAACCATGATTTAGTTGATGACCATTGATCAGTTTAGATTGAGAGATTATATGAATAAATACAGCTATAGATAATATAGAGTACTGAGCTTCCTATTCTTTACCAATAAATAAAGAATTCATAAACCAAACATTATCTAGTATCAAACAAAGCTGACAAATCATAAGACCAGAAATCGGTATCAAATATGAATCAAATCCAATTGGAATAAAAGTAATTTCAGTAGAAGAAGAGTCCAACGCTCAAAAAGCATGACTGGAAGTAAATGATATTATTGTATGAATAAATAATGTGAAAGTAGATTATAATAATTTCTTGTATGAACTATTTACTTACAATCCAGAAAAACAGGTTATATTAAATGTTCAAAGATGAAATAATAAACACGAAATTCAAGTAGATTTATGAGTAAAAAGATAGAAAGTTACAAGCCTGTCCCACCCAGCCACGTAGTACCACGTGGCTGGGCGGGGTTAGTAAAGTTACAAGTTAAAAGTTACAAGTTCTTCCCTCGGGGGAAGTTGTAGCTCCCCGCCCCGCTAAGTCCTGTAAGCCCCGCCCCGTAGTATTACGGGGCTACGGGTAGGACTACGGGACGGAATAGTTGGGGGTTGTTGGGATATGCAAAGAAATTCTTCCCCAACGGGGAAGTTGGGCGCGAAGCTAGTTGGGGGTTGTTGAGAATAATTGGGATAAAACCCCCACCTAGCTCCGCAAACAACCTCCCCCAAGGGAGGCATCTTAATTAAGAACTTTATAAACTTGATAAACTTGATAAACTCATCACTTTATTTTCATAACTATACATATGAACAAAACAAAACTAGTTCAATTTTTAGATGAGTATTTAGAATTGGAGCAATTTGAAGATTCTAGTAAAAATGGACTACAAGTCGATAACTCAAAAAATGAAATACAAAAAATCTGATATGCCGTAGATGCAAACTCTTATATTTTTGACAAAGCTATCCAAGAAAAAGTAGATATGCTTATTTGCCATCATGGTATGTTCCGATGACAAGCAGAAACATTAACTTGATTATTTTATAAAAGAATACAAAAATTAATATTAAATGATATAGCTTTGTATGCCTGTCATCTACCATTAGATTGACATAAAGAAGTAGGGAACAATATCGTTCTGTTAAATAAGTTTGTAGATACTTTTAATATAAAAAATCCTTTAATTACTCAAAATACATATATTTTTGGATTAAAGTTTGATGAAAAAATAAAAATTCAAGATATATTAGATATTTATTGTGCTAATTTATGAATAGAAAAACAATTTTATAATTTCTGAAATTTGAAAACGGTAAGTTCAGTTTGTTTTTGTAGTGGAGGAGGCTTACATTCAGCCAAATTTGCTAAAGAAAACGGTTTTGACTTAGTGATTACTTGAGAATGAGCTCACTATGAAATAACTTTATCAAAAGAATTAAAACAAAGTGTTATTTTATGATGACATTATGAAACTGAAATTTTTGGAGTTCAAGCGCTATCAGAAAAACTTAAAAAAGACTTCAATATAGAAATAGTATTCTTAGATGAAAAGTACTAGGGAGCAATTTTCTCCTACCACCCGTCCCGTAGGACTACGGGACGGGTGGTAGGATACAAACTTTTTTCACTTTACAAACTTAATACACTTTCTAAATAAAGTAAAGTTATAAATGAAAAAGGTGATGGAAAAATTTGTTTTTTATGTTAAAAAAGTGTATCATTGTATTAACAAAATGATTTATTTCTAAACCCAAAACAAACATGGTAGCATACATCCCTGAATCTTTAATGGAAAAAATAGAAGAACTCAAAGACCTTTGAAAGTTCGATGAGGCAATGAGAATTACAAACTGATTATTGGTAAACGATCCAAATGACGAAGATGCTTTATTACAAATAGCAGATATTCAATATAGAAAAGGAGAAATAAACAAGGCTTGAAAAGCAATCGATTTTTTAAATTCCAAAAAAAATAATGAAGATCCTTTGTGACTATATATAAAAGGAATTTTAGAAATGGAAAAAAACAACTGGAAAGAAGCAAGATCTTATCTACAAAAAGCATTGGTTCTCACAAATGCAGAAAATCATGAAATTATTAGATGTTACGGATTATGCGAATATTGGTATTGAAATAGAGAAAAATGAATAAATTTTTTGGAAGATTCATTTTCTTTACACAATAAGGATACAGAGGTTATTTATAACTTAATAGAAATATACATATTGGAACATAAATATCAAAGAGCAAAAAATATGATAAAATACTATCATAAAAATTATAATGACTTGATTACTGTGGATAAAGATATATCTTACTATGACTCTAAAATAAGTTTATTTGAAGAGTTCGTAAAACTTCAAACTGTTTAGTTCTAAAATAACAATAAAAAATGACAAAAAAATCTTTAATATCACGAGATGTTGAGAGAATAATCAAAAAAAGTTTCAAAAGAATAGTAATTACTTCCATCTTCTTATCTTTTTTATTCTACTTACTAAACATATTCTTGGGATTTGGTATAAAAATTGAAAAATTATGAGAATCTATAACTAGTAAAGTTGGTATATATTTTTACATCAATGACCAAGATAAAACCTCTGATGAGGTTTTCAAGAGAATATTGAGTATTAAAGAAGAATTAGATAAAAACGGTATTAAATCAGAATTCTCATCAAAGGATGATGCATTTAATTATCTAGAAAACAAAATTCCAGATATTACCAAAAATTTCGATAAATTTTGAATAGAAAATCCACTAACTTCTACATTATATGTGATGTTTGCTAATCAAAAAGAATACAATATTATGAAAGATATTATTGTAAAAAACAAAGATTTGATATTAAATGTAAAAGATGTGGATAAAGGAGCTAGTTTAGTGCAACAAGAAAATAGATCTTTGAGAATTATCAACATAATGAATACAATCAGAATTAGTTTTTACTTCATTATCACTATGTTGGGAGTAATAATTATATTCTTTACACAACATTTGTTAAGACATTTTTTTAATAATTTTTATGAAGAAATTGAGATAAAAAAATTATTATGAGCGCATACAAGAGATGTTAATATGTGATTTATGATCACATTATTGTTCTCAATGACATTATGATTTGTTCTAGGACTTATCCTAACTTTTATAACATTTGGTGTTTTAAACAAAAACCTTCTATTATTGGATATTGATTTGAATTTATATAGTGTGATACCACAAATATTAATTCTATACATTGTATTCGCTCTAATATCGGTAATATTATGATACAGAATGTTAAAAGAAAAAGCAAAAAAATTCTAAATACAATTAAATAATACCAAAAAATCTCCACATTCAAATGGAGATTTTTTTTATTTAAGAGTTTGTTACTATTTTCCAACATATTCAACTACAACCCCAGGTCACATAGATGAAGAAATCACAACTTTCTTGATCAATTTTCATTTTACTCAAGTTGGTTTGTTTTCTTCCATTGTATCCAATATTGATTGAATGTTTTCTACTAATTTATCATTTGTGAATGATACTTTTCCAACAGGAACATGTACATTCCCAGTTTTATCTAATTTAAATTCAATTTTTCATTTTTTAAACTCTTCTACTGTTTTAGCTAAGTCATTTGTAACTGTTCATGCTTTTGGACTTGGCATCAATCATTTTGGTCAAAGTTGCTTAGCAACAGGAGCTAGTTCTCTAATATAATCTACAGTAGTAATCAAAATATCAAAATCTATTTTACCATTCTTGATATTGTTTAATAAATCTGTGGATCCATAGATATCAGCTCAAGATTTCTTTGCTTCTTCAAGTTTTTCATCCAAAACAAACACTGCAATTTTTTTGGTTTTTCAAGTTCCGTGTGGTAATATAGCAGTTCATCTAAACATTTGATCATTAAATTTAGGATTTGCATTTGTTTTTACTGCTAATTCTACAGTAGCATCAAATTTAACATTTGAAGTCTTTTTTACTAAATCAACAGCTTCTTCTAAAGGATACTGATTACCTTTGATAATCATAGATACTGATTCTAAATACTTTTTTCCTCTTTTAGACATTTTTAATAATTTAATTTATAAAAGTGGTATTAACGGTTCAAAAACCTCCCACAAAAAAGCGACTATAAAACTACATTTCAACATCTACTCCCATATTTTTTGCTGTACCTGCAATTATTTTGATTCCAGCTTCCATGTCAGCTGCATTTAAATCATTTTTCTTAAATTCATATATTTCTTCCAAATCAGCTCTAGTTAATTTTCAAGCTAATTTGTTTTTGTTTGGTTCTCATGATCACTTTTTTTCTTTGATTTTTCGTAAAATCAAGTTTGATGTCACAGGAGTTCATAATTCCAAACTAAAAGTTCTGTCAGCATAAACAGTTAATTTACATTTTACTTTTACATCAAATCAACCAAATTTCTGCATTAATTCTTGAGTTTTTTCGTTAAACTCTTTTGTGAACTGACCGATATTAACTCAGTTTGCTCACAACATAGGTCATAGTGGAGGTGCAGGTTGAGCTTTTCCAGCTACGACTTCTAAGTTCAAAATTCTTTGTACTTTTGCCATAGTTTTCTAATAAATAAATAAAGATTTTAAATAAGGTTTTACCTGATGATATATCTCATAATCAATAGCTAACAACCATGATTGATTATTGATATTCAACAAGAACAAAACTTTTTTATTTTTGTACTCAGGTATATTTATAAATGTAACTTTGTTACCAAACAATGAATTTGCTATCAATTCTTGATCAGTATTCATTACATATAAATTTCATTTTAATTTTCTAGCAATATCAGAGAAGTCATAATTATAATTTCACATATTCAAATAATAAATTCATTTCTGATCTACTAGAGCGTAACTATATGATATTCACATTTTGTCTACAAAATCCAATTCTCAATAATATGTTTTAGTTCAAGATAATATAATCATACTTTCTATGTCATCACCAGAATTTATTCAAGTAATATTTATTCAAGTATTAATCATCCCCGTGTAAGCACTTTGTGACAATTCAGTTTGCAATAATCAAGTAATAATCTGATTTCAAGTCATAATATCTTCATCTGCTTCTAATCAATTTAATCAAGTAGAGTAGCTATTTTCCACCTCTCTAATAATAATGTCTCAAGTTGATTGTTGTGTGTTTAAGTTCTTTTTTCGTAAATCTCATTTTACATAAAACAAAACAACATAAACCAAAAGTAAAGATATACACAATACTATTACAGACCATCTAATAGTTTGAGATTCAAAATGATAATTATCACTCATTTTGTTGTATTTAGATTTAAATTTTATTAGCTCATCAATTCAATTTTATCAGCATCAACAGCTACTGGAGTCAGTCTTCAAAGCATCTCAATATTTACTACTACGGTTCACTTATCATGATCTATTGTTTTTATATTTCACTTCATTCATTTAAAATCTCCAGCTTTTAACATAACAACATCTCACTCTTTGTAAGGTATTTTTAATGTAGATCTTTCTTCTGATTTTTTTATATGATTGATCACATCTTCGTATTCTTGATCAGTAAGTGGAACTGGACGAGTTTCTGCTCAAACAATCAGTCTTACTCCAGGTGTATTTCTCACAATATATCGTATTTTATCGTTCATTTTAGATTTTATAAACACATAACCTGGATATAGTTTTTTTTGTTTGGTAATTTTTTCTCATTTTCTCATAGAATATTCATTTATTATAGGAGACAAATAATCTACCACATCCTCAGAAAGTCATTGTTTTTGAATTCTTTCTTTCATGTTTTCTATTACAAGTTGTTCTTGTCATGAAACAACACTTAGAACATATCGTTTGAAGGTATCATCTTGTATTTGTTTTTTAATTTCTCAAATATTTTGTTCTTGAACCATTTTTTTATTTTTAATAGTATAAAATATAAATTTTAACTAATTAACAATTAAGAAACAATTGAATAAAATAAGGTGTATATTGAATTAAATATAGCATCGGCAAATATAAAATACAGTCAAGCAAATATCACCATTGCAAAAATGGAAATAGTTAGATTGATGTAAGTTTTTTTGTCAGGATGTTTTAATCATTTGATAGTATCTAGACTATCATAAATAAATTTCATCATTTTGAATTTATTTTGCATAAATAAAAAAATCTCCAAAGAAACTTGTAATGATTACTAGCCATATTTCAAGTGAAAGTTTAGAAATATTAATTATAATTCAAAAAGCACCACTAATAGATAAGATAATAAATGGGAATTTAAATCTTAAAGAATATTAGTGATGCAAATGGATAATA